>Ga0209475_10003714_pt1 | contig 13781 bp, 6 predicted proteins | sample tdDd471_FD_187128 | JGI IMG/M metagenome (GOLD analysis project Ga0209475, IMG submission 187128) | Marine sediment microbial communities from the Atlantic coast under amendment with organic carbon and nitrate - tdDd47.1 (SPAdes)... | ecosystem: Environmental > Aquatic > Marine > Coastal >... | reverse complement strand
GATCAGGCAACTCATGGATTGAACATGTGGTAAGCAGCAATTTTAATTATGCGGATGCAGTATATGCTTCTGATGTGGATGAAGATGGTGATAATGATATACTTGGAGCGGCGCATCATGGCAACTATATTATTTGGTGGGAGAACACTGATGGTTCAGGTCTGAATTTGCACGAGCATATTGTTGGTAGTAACTTTGAAGGGGCAACAGACGTTACAACAGCTGATATGGATGGTGATGGTGATCCTGATATTATTGGTGCGGCGTATGAATCTGCTGACATCACCTGGTGGGATGTAACTACTTATAGCGGAGAGGGAGAACTCGTGTCAAGTATCCTCAACACTGATGCTGCCCCTATTTGGAACAGTTTAGGCTGGACCTCATTCGAACCGGAAGAAACATCAATCTACTTCCAGGTAAGGAGCTCTATGGATTCACAGAATATGGGGAGTTGGTCCATTGATATTACCTCACCGGGGAGCCTCCAAAATTATCTGATAGATGGTGATAAATTTGTCCAGTATAAAGTCCTGCTCGAAACTTCTGACCCGGGCCTCTCACCTATTCTTGAAGATGTCACCATTAGCTGGATCGGATCAATGGGTATCGACGACAGTAACAATGTATCAAAACCATTTGCTCTTCAGATAGTCCAAAATTTTCCAAATCCATTCGATTTAATAACCACAATCAACTTTAGTATTCCCGAAACTGATATGGTGATCTTATCGGTGTATGATAAATCAGGCAAACTTATTGAAAAAATATTTTCAGAAAAACTAACATCAGGTACACATAAGTGTGAATGGAATGCCGAAGGATTACCAAAAGGGATCTATTACGGTGTGCTCAAAACCAACAAAGGCATACAAGCAAAAAAAATGATAAAACTTTGAAAAGCAATCCCTGGTCTCTGGTTCCGATAGCTATAGGAAATGGCAGCTGGCAATACAAATGCAAATTACGAGTAGCCAGCTAAGGGATGCAAACGAAAAAAATAATTATGCTTAAGTAACTTTCAAATTAATTAACAGCACCTAAAACATTAAAGCTATGAAAACACAATTACTCTTATTCATTTACCTATTCATTTTCTGCTTGGTTATTCAGGCACAAAACACAAAATCTCCGATTGAGATTAAAAATCTTTTAGAAATCAAAAATGAGTTATGGGATAATGATAATTTAATAGTATTTGATAAACGAGCAGAGAATTGCTCTTCCGATACATGGAAATCCTCAATCGATGACTTTGGTGATCCGCCCGAATGGAACTGGGCATCTCAATTTGGCGGTTCTGGTGAGGATCATGCAAGAGACATAATTTCTGATGCTGAAGGAAATATTTATGTTACGGGTTCTTTTTCAGGGGAGATCAGCATTGAATCAAACAATTATTCAAGTTCGGGAAACTGGGATGCGTTTGTAAGTAAATTAGATAATTCAGGCAATCTGATATGGTTTAAACACTTTTCTGCAGATACCGATGAGCAGATCGAATCATATGGTATAGATCTGGATAATGCAGGGAACCTGTTTATCTCAGGCTATTTTACAGGGAATGTAAACCTTGACGACATTACTCTTTATGGTTGGGATGTGAAGAACGGGTTTTTTGCTAAAATGGATAACCAGGGAAATGTTTTAATGGCCCAGAGTTGTGACTGGGTAGATGAAATCAGTTATAGCATTGATACGGATGAGAATTCAAATATTTATATGCTGAGTTCAATTTCTGGTCAACCGAGTATTTACAGTTACACCAGGATTATGAAATATGATCCGGACGGTTACCTGCTATGGGATAATTACTTCGACCAAAATTTCAATGATCTGAAAGTTTTCGGCTCCGCTGTTTATTTCACTGGTACCATTGGTGCTCCGGGAAATATTGGTGATTTTTATTTTGATCCTGTCGGTCCGGGCGATGCATTTGTTGCCAGTGCTAGTTTGGAAGGGATATTTGACTGGGCCATAATGGCTGATCACGAAGATTATGGCTGGAGTACCGGAATAGGATTGTACCTGAACCCGGATGAAGAAATATGTATTACCGGAAATTATACTACGGATTTGATTTGGCCCGGAAACCAGCTCGAAGGAACTAACGGATATATTGCTAAATTTACTTCAGCCGGTGAGTGTTTATGGGCAAATTCTTATACTGAAGAAGAAAACGCAAACTATCAGCCTGCTTGCATTTGCGGAGATAATAGTTCGGCTTACATTTCATATTCCTACAATTCAAATGATATAGAAACAAATATAATATCTCAATTTAGTGCATTAAATGGTGATCTGATATATAGTACTGAATTAGATTTTAATGTTGAAGCTATACGCTTCAATCCTTCTGAAAATAAGATAGCTATGGCCGGAACACAAGATCAATTGAATGTTATATGCCAATTAAACAATGATATGACAGAGCTTTGGGCTCTGCAATTTGAAGGTAATTCAGCTTTCGGAGATATCATTGGTATGGGTATTGACCAATATGGACTTTTGTATGTTTACGGTTATGCATCAAATACGCTTGATTATTTCGGGAACACCATTAATAAAGGTCTGTTTCTGGCAAAACAAGGCACCATGGGTGATGTACTTTGGTTGAAACAGTTTCCTGATGTTTACGGACAACATGAGTTGGGAAGCTATTTAGTTACTGATACCCTGACGGGAAATGTATACATTACCGGAAACTTTTTTGAACCATTGATTATTCCTGGTAGCAGTACCCTGATCCCCGAAGAGGACGGAAGTATTTTTATTATCAAATACGATCTAAATGGGGATTATCAGTGGGCAGTACAGGAAGATTTTATCAGCGATAAATTTTGTTTAACACCCGACTATTCGGGAAATATTTTGTTGAGTGGCATATTTACTGACACCATCAGTATTAGTAGCACAAGCCTGGCTTCTGCCGGTTTCCGTGATGTCTTTATTTCCAAGTACAATTCGCAGGGTGGCTTCCAGTGGGCTAGAAGAGCCGGAGGTGAAGAATATGAATATCTTGGAGTAATATCAACAGATGCATTGGATAATGTTTACTTAACAGGAGAATTTACCTCCGAAAATATTACAGTCGATAATTATGCAATAACTTTAAATGATGGCGACGGAAATATCCTTTTTGCAAAGTTCGATCCTGATGGGAATGTTCAATGGGTAACATCAAAAGCTGGCAGCACAATATCATGGGGAGACTGGTATTGCTGGCCCACATCCATACAAACTGATGAAGGAGGGAATAGCTACATTAAAGGCTGGTTCAGGGATTCTACTTATTTTGATAATATATTGCTTACAAATCCCTTCATGGAAAATCCAAGGTACAGTTTTTTTATCGCCAAATTTGATCCTGATGGAAATACCATCTGGGCCAACGCGATCAATGAACATTTTTCAAATGGCCAAGATTACAATCAAATGAGTATTGACCATGTAGGTAATGTGTATTTTGGTGCTTACATCAGGGATACCATTCATTTCGGAAATGAATATATGTACATAAATTCAGGGATGACTGATCTTTTTGTTGCCAGATATAATACATCGGGCGAACTTGATTGGGTAAAAACGATGCAAGGCTCAACAGGTAGTTGCTGGCTCAGCAGTGTTGCTGTTTTTGATGAATCAAGCATATTTATCGGGGGTCATTTTAATGACTACCTGAACATTGGAGATGTCCCCCTGATTTCAAATAACGAGCATGGTTTCCTGGCGTTAATTGGGGAATTAACAGGTATTACAGTTTATGAAAGGAATTTAGGGAGCAACCTGTTCGATATATTTCCCAACCCATTATCATGCAATACTTCCATTTCTTACAACTTATCTAATACATCCATTGTAAACGTTTCCATTCTCAACCAAAACGGGCAAGTGGTTACTACACTGATAAATGAAAATCAATTGCAAGGTGATCATAAATTGATTTTTGATGCAACTGATTTACCGGCTGGCGTTTATTTCTGTACCCTAAAAACCAGCGAGGGAACGCAAACTAAAAAAATGATAAAACTTTAATTAGTTTAATATTCAAAGTTCGATGTTCTGAGTTTGCCAACTTTGAACTTTGAACTTTGAACACCGAACCAAATAAACCTATCCCTCTCCGGAACTCTCATTTTTTCTTATTACCTTTACCTTCCTGTACATCAAACAGATTAGCCATGAAGGTCAGATATCTTTGTGTTGTTTCTATCCTCTGTCATTGCATTGGTATTTATGCCCAGATCCATATTGAAATGAATAAGATCAAAGTGGACAGCCTGCAGCAGGTGTTACCTCACTTAAATGGTACTTTAAAAATTGATGCTTTAAATAACCTTTCCCTGGCGCTTTGTTCCGATTATCCTGACAGCAGCATTAGCCTTGCAAAATACACTATTGCTCAGTCTGAAAAGCTTGATTATAAAAAAGGTCTCGCAGATGGATATTTTAACCTTGGTAATAACTATTTCTTTAAGGATAGCCTCAAACCTATGGTGTTAAATTATCTGGGAGCCCTCAGGATTTATGAAGACATTGAACCCTCGATTGAAATGGGTATGACGCTATACCAACTGGCAATTGTAAACCGGCTTACAGGAAGGTATGAAAAAGCGAAGAGCTATTGTGAAAAAGCTATAAATGTGTATCATCAAATCGGTGAGCATCGGGGTGAAATTGATGCTACACACATTTTAGGCAGGATTTTCGAGATGAACAATAATTGGGATTCATCATTGTACTATTATGACAAAGCACTTTGTTTGTCCGACAAATGCCCTGATAACTTTTTGCTCGGATCCGTTTATAATGATTATGGATTGAATTTAGCCAACCGGTTCTTTGAAGAAAATGAAAGTGTGGAATTTTTATTTGAAGCCATTCCCTGGTTTTTTAAATGCTGGGAACTGGACAAAAAATCCCATCATCTTGCCACAGATATGGCAACCCCGATTTACAATATCGGCTCTTGCTACATGTCAACCGGTTCGGAAGAAAACATAATAAAAGGACTTGAGTATCTGAATCTTGCAAAAAGTATTGTGGATACCACAGCCACCTGCATCCATCTTAAGTTAATGATTCATAGAAAACTGGCCCTGGAAGAGAGACGAAAAGGAAATTTTAAGTCCGCCATCGCCTTGTTAAAAGAAGGCATTAGTGAAGCTGATTTCAGGCTGGCAAGGTTTTCCGTGAAAAATTACCATGATACGCAAATGGCGTATGTTGAGCAATTCTATTCCAGGTTGTATAAAAGAAAAATATATTCAGAGCTATACAGTATTTACAAGGAACTTGGAGATTATAAGAATGCCCTTGAATATTACATTTTAGAACAAAAAGCAGCTAATGAGATTTTCAAGAGGAAGAATCAGGACCAGATTGATATACTTGAAGCCGATTCGGAGAATGAAAAAACTCAAAACCAGATCAATATATTGACAAATGACAATGAATTGAAAGCATTAAAAATAAACCAGTCCAGGACACTTAATTTCGGGCTGGCCGGCATGTTTTTAATCCTTGTGCTGGTGGGGATGCTTTTCCTACGGCAGAATAAAATAAAAAATGAGCACAAAACTGTTGTCCTTGAACAAAAACTCCTGCGCTTGCAAATGAACCCCCATTTCATTTTCAATGCGCTGTCGAACATCCTAAATTTTATTGATGGGAAGGAAAACGCCTTAGCATCCAACTATTTAACTACTTTCAGCAAACTATTACGAACTACCCTGGAAAGCACACGACAGGATTTGATTCCGTTTGAAAAAGAGGTAGGCAGCCTGAGAAACTACCTTGAACTGCAAAAACTGCGTTACGGCAACAAATTCGATTATGCCATTGAAGTGGATGAAAACATCGACATCGAGGATATGTCCATTCCGCCCATGCTGGTGCAGCCCTTTATAGAAAATGCCATCGAACATGGCATACGTCACAAGAAAACTCCGGGAAGGATTGATGTAAGATTTTTCCTGGAAGGTAAAAAAATACTTTGCGAAGTGGAGGATGATGGTGTTGGGCGTGAAAAGGCCTGGGAAGTCGAAGTAAAAGAACGCAGTGGACACAAATCCCTAGCCACAGATATAATCAGGGATCGCATCAAAACCCTCAATAAAAAATTCAGGCAAAAGATACAACTTCAGATCATCGATAAAAAGTCTGAAGCTATGGAAGCCCTTGGGACGAAAGTGGTCCTGGACATCCCATTTGCTTAAGAGGAGAATTCCACCAAAGTAAAAAACCGCGGCATTTCTTTAAAGTAGTACAAGTCTTTAAATAGACATAAATATTCCGGCATCTCACGTTTTGAGCTTTTAGTAAATTGTCCTATCTTTACCCCTTAATCCAGGCACCATGATACGAACGCTCATTATCGACGATGAAGCCAACAACCGGCAACGACTGGCCTCCATTATTGAAGAATACTTCCCAAAGATTTCAATTATTGGCCAGACTGATGGTGTTGAAACCGGCTTACAAGCAATTAGAGGTCACAATCCCGAACTGGTTTTGCTGGATATCAAAATGGCTGATGGAGATGCTTTCGACCTGCTGGAAAAGATTGATTCTATAACCTTCAAAATTATTTTCATCACTGCCTATGAAGCATATGCACTTAAGGCATTTAAGTTCAGCGCCCTCGATTATTTGCTAAAACCAGTTTCTATCGACGATCTTCGGATCGCCTTCGAAAAAGCCGAAAACCAGATATTGACTGAATTGAAGCTTCAGCTGGCCACATTGCAAAACAATATCAATTCGCCCAGGCATAAAACCCTGGTGTTGCGTAGCGCCGAAAAAATTTACCTCATCGAACTACGGGACATTATCCGCTGTGAATCCGACCGCAACTACACCTACTTTTTTGTAAATGAGCAACGCAAACGCATCGTGTCGCAACCCATGAAAGACTACGAGGATTTGCTTGAGGAATTTGGTTTCGTCAGGATACACAAATCCCACATGGTTAACCTGTCGTATATCGAAAGTTTCGACAAAGCCGATGGCGGCTCCATAATCCTCAAAGACAAAACCGAACTACCTGTTGCAAGAAGAAAAAAGAATGAGCTACTTGAGAGATTTTCCAAACTTTAATTGATAGTTCATTCCTAAAGCACCAAAAACCGAAATACAAAACCCAAATAAATCGCAAATCTCAATAATTGGATCTCAAAATCATGTTGATTAGAATTGTGTTTTAAGATTTGGATTTTGGTATTTGAAATTTATTTGATATTTGGTGCCTGGGATTTGTTATTTAAAAGGTTGTACGGTCAATGATAAAACCTGCAACTTGTTTCCTGCGTGCAACCTGCTCCCTTACCGTTCATCCTCTCAATAATACCGTTGGGTAAAAACCTGCCACCGAAGGGTCATTTACCCAAAATTGCACAACTGTCTTGTTGTAACTTCACTTCCTGTAAGCCAAGATTAATATTAACAAGATTAAATATTAAATCAGGAGGTTATTATGAAAAACTTAATGCTATTCATTCTCACCATTCACTGTTCACTCTTCACCATTCACTCTTTCTCCCAACCCTGCCTGCCACAAGGAATAGAGTTTACAACACAGGAACAGATCGATAATTTTCAGAACAATCATCCCAATTGCACAGAGATTGAAGGGGATGTAAAAATTAGTGGAAACGACATTGCAAATTTGATTGGGTTGAGTGTTTTAACATCCGTTGGAGGAGACTTATATATTCAAGCCAATTCCCTTCTGGAGAACCTAAAAGGTTTACACAATATCTCCACCGTAGGAGCTCATCTCAGGATTAGATATAATGATCAATTAAACAGCTTATCAGGCCTTGAAAATCTTAATGCAATTGGTGACTGGATTTGGATTGGGGAAAATGATGGGTTAGTCAGTTTGAACGGATTGGAAAGCTTGAACTCTATTGAAACGCGGTTTATATTAGAAGAGAATAATTCGTTGATTACATTATCTGGATTGGAGAACCTAAGCCATATCGGTGAAAGGTTTTCAATTAGAGATAATAATGCACTTATAAATTTAATGGGAATAAATAACCTGGATACATTAGTTTCTATTGGGATTAGCAGGAACAATTCGCTCACCAATCTGGAGGGCCTTGAAAATTTAACATCTGTTGGAAATTTTGAAATTTCAGGCAATAACGCCATGACCAATTTAACGGGATTAGAAAATCTAACATCTATTGAAACCCTTACAATTATTAATACTGTTGGTTTAATCAGCTTAACAGGATTAGAAAATCTAACTTCAATTGAAGAGGATTTGATAGTTGGGGATTATTACATTGGTGGCAATCAATCTTTAACAAGTTTATCAGGACTGGATAATTTGACTTCCATTGGGGGAGCCATGGAATTCTATTTTAATCCCGCACTGAATGATTTAACCGGATTAACCAGCTTGGACTCTGTGGGGGGAGGTTTTCATCTGCATACCAATGATAATCTCACCAGTTTATCAGGATTAGAAAGCCTGTCGTATGTTGGTGGGGGAATATGGATTGTGCACAACGACGCTTTAACCAAACTGTCTGGCTTGGAAAACCTGGCATATGCCGGAGGGCTTGAGCTATTTTTTTCTTCTATTGTGAACTTATCAGGATTGAATAATCTGATATCTATCGGAGAGCTTTGCTTTCGTTATAATGACAATTTAACAAGTTTATCTGGATTGGATAATCTAACATCAATTGATGGAAGTCTGACCATGTGGGGAAATGCCAGCTTAACCGATCTATCAGGATTGCAGAATATTGCTCATATCGAGGGCAGTCTTTGTTTTGGCACTTTGTGGTATAGTAGTGTTGGTCCATATATCGTTGGAAATCCATTGTTAACCAGCTTGCCTTACTTAAGCAATCTGGATTCAATTGGAGGAGATCTCCATATCATGGGAAACGAAATGTTAACAGATGTTGATGTGCTTTTTAATTTATCCTCAATCGGCGGAGATGTGATGATTTATAATAATGCAATACTCAATAATCTATCCGGATTAAATAATGTAACTTCAATCGAAGGGATACTGGATATTGGACATCCTGGTTTAGGAGGCAATCCATCCCTTACAAGTTTAGAGGACCTGAGCAATATACAATCCGAATCAATTGATGGTTTATACATCAGGAATAATTCATCACTTACCACCTGTGCAGTGCAGAATATTTGCGATTATTTTATTGCTCCTTATGGAATAATTGAAATATATGACAATGCTCCCGGGTGTAACACACCCAGCGAGGTTGCTGATGCCTGTCTTTATATTTCTGTTCTCGAATTTGAAGCTGAAACTGGTTTCACCATTTCACCTAATCCAATCGGAATGTCTACAAAAATTGAATACACGCTTCAGAAGGATTCAAAAGTTACGCTACAAATTCTTGATATGAGTGGCTGTGAAATCGCAATGCTTGCGGATGAACATCAAACTCAAGGTGAGCAGATGATGTTGATTGATGCAAGCAGATTAAACCCTGGGATTTATTTCTGCATCCTTAAAACCAATGAAGGAATACAAACTATGAAAATGATTAAACTTTAAAATGCGTAGCGCTAAGCACATAGAGCGGAGAGCCAGGAACAAAACGCTTTGCTCCCTGCTCTATGCGCTCTGCTCTCAGCCCTTTGCTAAAAAAGGAGATCACCATGAAAAAATTATTGAAAGCAACAATCAGCCTGGCACTGATAACAATATTCAGCCTGGGTGCCATCGCGCAGAATTACTCCAAACTATCCGATTTTCCGGAGCATATCAAAAAACGAAAACCCTTCAAACGCTTTGCATGGGATTTTGAGCAACGGGCATTTCCCTACGATACAGTTCCGTTCTATTATGCCAACGAAGTGGCGAATGCTGAAATGAAAAGAATTGCAGAAAAAGGCAGTCAAAATAAAAATCAGATTACATGGTATCCAAAAGGACCTGTTGGTGTGCTATCAACAGGAAGCTGGTCTGACTGGGGAATAGTAAGCGGAAGGGTAAGGGCAATTGCAGTTCATCCCACAGATCCGGAGACAGTATATATTGGCGCAGCCAGTGGCGGATTATGGAAAACAATAAATGGTGGAGAAACCTGGATAGAAATTGGAAGTGAGCTCGAATCGCTCAGTTTTGGCGCCATAGCTATCGATCCGGTTAATACTGAAGTGATCTACGTAGGTTCGGGTGAACCATGTTATACCCTTTCATCAAAGTGCTATGGAGGAAGAGGATTATTTATGTCATCGGATGGGGGGAATACATGGGATAGGATCACTAATGATTTTGATCAATATACGCATTTTTCTGATATTACGGTCAGCCCGCATAACCCTTATGTGCTCCTTGCTGCCTTAACCAGTGGCAGCTATAACCTGGGCAACAACCTGCCCAATGAGGGCATCTGGAAAAGCATGGATGCCGGACTATCCTGGACAAAAACACTGGATCTTACCTATGCCTGTGATGTAATGTTTCATCCTGATGTTTCAGGTTTGGCATATACGAGTATTGGAGGCCAGCATGATGGCTCAGGGTTTTATAAGTCTACCGATATGGGTGACACTTGGACTGCCAGCAACAATGGAATACCGGATTCCACAACCATATCCAGGATGCTGTTCGATATAAGCCTTTCAGATACAGATATCTTTTATGCAGTAGCTTTTGAACCCGATACAGGCAACTTATGGTGGGGTACTTATACCAATGCTTACAAATCAATTAATGGTGGACAAAGCTGGCAGCAAATTTCAGAAGATGTACCTCTGGGTGGTGATTGGGGAGGATGGTACGACATGGGAAATTACTGCCTGTGTATTGCTGTTGATCCTCTGAATAGTAATCATGTTTTTATTGGCAATGTTGAATTGCATGAAGCGATGGATGGTGAAAACTTTAGTCCCGTACGTCCATATGGTGGTAACGATCTCTTTGGTAGCATAGCTCATGTGGATTATCACCAATTGGTGTATGCACCATCTAATCCCAATTATCTGTACATTGGAAATGATGGTGGGGTTTATCAATCAACCGATGGAGGGATCACAGCAGAATCCAGGAGTAACGGACTGGAAACCTTCCAGTTTTACCGGATCGGATCTCACCCCTGGAATCCTGATAGTATTATTGGTGGTTTACAGGATAACGGAACAGTACTTACTGGTGATGGAGGAACATCCTGGAAAATGGTGATGCGGGGTGATGGGATGGAATGCTTCTTTGATTACGCTAATCCTAAAATTGTATATGCATCGTATTTTAATGGTGAGATGCAAAGAAGCAACAATGGGGGTAATAGTTTTACGCCCTGGGGAGGATCAATAGATGGTGCATGGCTAACGCCTTTTTTCCTTCACCCTTTTGGCCATGACACATTATATGGTGCCAATTTTGATATTATGAAGAAAAGAAAATACTGGGCATGGCAAACCATAACCAATGATTTGTCGCCTGTATTGATCAATGCATTGGCACAAAGCCGCATCAATCCAAACAATATGATTTTGGCCGGCCATGATGAAGAGTTATATGGGGCATCCACCGGCCTTGACACTATCCCGGTTATGATTTCAACTGATGGAGGATATAACTGGACAAATGTTACTGCAAACATTCCTGGTGATAAGCGATGGATTAGTCGTGTTGTCACCCATCCCAATGATGAAAATATTATGTATGTGGTTCGCAATGGTTTTTCAGAGGGAAACAAAATATATAGAACCACGGATCTTGGCGAAACATGGACAAACGTCTCGGGTGATCTGCCCGACATTCCCTGCAACGACCTGTTTATCGATCCTGAAATGTCCTGGCATCATTACGTGGCTACCGACTTAGGAGTATATTTTTCGGACAATGAAGGGGAGACATGGACCTATGAAGGAGAAGGCATGCCATTTGTCCCTGTGATGGATTTCGATTATGTACATATTGCTGAAACACGCTACCTCAGGATTGCAACCTATGGCAGGTCTGTTTATGAAACTTATTTACCACCACTCACCAGGATAGAAGAGGAAGCAAGGTATATGAATTCCTTCAATGTCCATCCAAATCCATTCAGGTCACAAGTAATCCTGGAATATAACTTAAACCAACAGGGTCGTCAGGTACAGATCCATATTTACAACCAAATGGGCAAAAAAGTCAGAGAATTACAGAGTAGACCACAACAACGGGGGAAACAGCTGAAAATAATTGAATTGAGTAATTTATCACCGGGAGTTTATTTCTGCATCTTAAAAACAAATCATGGCATACAAACAAAGAAAATGATAAGACTTTAAAGAAAGTCAGCAGTCCATAGTCCACAGTCTTCAGTTAGTTTAATAAAGACAGCCGACTGGAGACTGAAGATTGCCGACTGCCCACTTCTCCCTTGACTTCCACCCCCAAATGTTGTTTTTCCAGATCACCTAAAAAAAACGAATAATGAAAATACACCCTCCATTTTTAAATGACAAAATTTATCTCATCAGATGTCTTTTATTTTGACAAGGGTGTCTTTACCATTTTATGCCCGATAAACCCAAGGATTACCCATGGAACAATACCGTCGGCAAAATAGGCGAAAATATCCGGTTCCTTGTACCAGATAAAATTTGAATAGGGCAAAAAGAAAAATCCTATCAATCCAACCGCCAATGAAAGAAATAAGCGGTTTTTAAGGCTTGGATTCTTTTGTTGCTGGAACATCCAGTACAGCAGGAATGCAATGATAAAACATACCACCAGGCCCCTGATCATCGGCAGTGCCATCGCCGTTGACATACTTTTGTGGTAATTGATTATCGCCCATGGTTGGTCTTCATTTAATTTCATCACTTCACGCTGCTCTTCACTACTCAGCGAGGGATCAGGCTGACCCAAATAGTACATACCTTCCTCGAGACCTGCATCTTCAATTTTTTGCAGTAATTCATCCTGAGCAGGAGTATAGGCTATCGAAGATTTATGAAAATTGGGCATTGCAAACGACAGGAACTGCCATGCAAAAATGATAATTGCCCCGATCAGCGAAAATAAAAGTTTACGTTTCATAGTATTTGAATTTAGTGAGTTTATGCTGGTGTAAATCATAAATTACAAATATGAGCTTATTTTCAATAGCTTAAAAGGAAATCACATAAAAGTTTATAAATATAATTTAACCCGGATTGATAAATGTTTTTGGAAAACTTCGAATATAGAAATCGTTGGGTGTAAGACAAAATTCCCTATTTTGAATAAAAATTGAGATTATAGGCACATTTTATTTGTGTAGATTCTGTGTTTAAGTGTTTTTGTGGCATTTTTTTTCTATGGCAACGAATTCACAAAAGCTCAAACCCCCACGAAAAGGGAAATTTGACATACACCCCTGAATTTTGTATCTTTACCCGTTTGAATTAACCATTCATCAGGTGAAAAACATCCCCATAGTTATAATAATTGTCTTATGTCTCTTGGCCTTCAAGGTTCCTTTTGCCCAGGCCAAATGGTACAAATATCCTGCAAACCCTGTATTCCCACCCGGGCGTAGCGATGAATGGGACCAGGCCAAAATTGCACAAACGGTTTTGTTTGAAGATGGGCAGTACCACATATGGTACAAAGGATGGAATGATAACATACCAGGCTTTAGAGGCATTGGTTATGCTTCTTCACCCAACGGTATACACTGGAAAAAATATAAAGCCAATCCATTGGATTTACAGTGTGAAGGAATCTGCTGGGATACTGTTTCTGTTGCATTCGATATTGTTAAAAAAGACTCCTTGTATTGGATGTGGTATGCAGGGATAGATAAAAA
>Ga0209475_10003713_pt1 | contig 13784 bp, 8 predicted proteins | sample tdDd471_FD_187128 | JGI IMG/M metagenome (GOLD analysis project Ga0209475, IMG submission 187128) | Marine sediment microbial communities from the Atlantic coast under amendment with organic carbon and nitrate - tdDd47.1 (SPAdes)... | ecosystem: Environmental > Aquatic > Marine > Coastal >... | reverse complement strand
GGTGGAGCCACTGACAGAGCGCATTAAAGATGGTCGCCCTACCTTATGCGTTTGTCTTGGTTTACAGCTTTTGTGTAAAGGCAGCGAAGAAAGCCCTGATGTGAAGGGCTTTGGTGTTATAGATGATAATATTACCCGTTTTCCGGATACGGTAACTGTGCCACAGCTTGGCTGGAACAAAGTGGAACCCTACGGCACTTGCAACTGTGTCGAGTCCGGATATGCCTATTTTGCCAACTCTTTCAGATTGGAAAAGCCACCCGAGGGCTGGAATTGTTCGGTGGCTGATCATGGTGGACAGTTTGTGGCCTCGATGGCCAGAGGCGGTGTTCTGGCTTGTCAGTTTCACCCGGAGTTGTCAGGGAAATGGGGTTTTGATCTGCTTTCCAGATGGCTTGAGGCCAGTTTCAAAACAGGAGGTAGACAATGCTAACTAGAAGAATTATTCCCTGTTTAGATGTCAGAGATGGTCGTGTGGTGAAAGGCATTCGCTTTCAGGGCCTGCGTGATGCGGGTTTACCTGAAGAGCAGGCCAGAAAATATGAAGAAGATGGCGCAGACGAGCTGGTCTTTTTAGATGTTTCGGCAACCCCCGAAGGTCGCAAGACCCAGTTTGAAACTGTGCGCAAAGTGCGGGCGGTCTTGTCCATTCCCATGACTGTCGGTGGTGGTGTTTCGGTGGTGGAAGATGCCGCCAAGTTGCTTGAAGCCGGAGCGGACAAGGTTTCGATCAACACCGCTGCGGTGGAGAATCCACAATTATTGAAAGACATGGCCGAGACCTTTGGCAGCCAGTGTACCGTTTTGGCAATTGATGCCAAACAGATGAAAGAGGGAAGCTGGCAGACCGTGATCAAATCCGGTAAAGTGGAAACAGGTAAAGATGTTTTAGACTGGGCCAAAGAGGCTGTTGCCCTTGGCGTGGGTGAAATACTTTTGACCAGCTGGGACAGAGACGGCACCAGAAGCGGATACGATCTTGATTTGGTCGAGGCGGTTTCCAAAGCTGTTAATGTTCCGGTGATTGCATCTGGTGGTGCCAACACCCCCGAGCAGCTTGTGGAGGCAATTGAAGCCGGTGCCGATGCTGTGCTGGCCGCCTCGATTTTTCATGACGGTGATACAACTTCAACGAAGTTAAAAGAATATTTGCAAAGCAAACAGATAGAGGTCAGATTATGATAATTCCTTCAATTGACATCATGGACGGGCAAGCCGTGCAGCTTATCGGTGGAAAAGAAAAGGCACTTGAAGCGGGTGATCCCATTCCCTTGCTGAAGAAGTTCAGTCTGGCCGGCGAGGTGGCGGTTATTGATCTGGATGCAGCTCTGGGCAGAGGTTCCAATGCTGAAATTATAGAAAAAATGGTCAGGATGGCTCCATGTCGGGTTGGTGGAGGAATTCGGGATCTGGAGACCGCCAGAAAATGGCTTGATCTTGGTGCCTCAAAAATAATACTCGGTACGATGGCCGAACCCGAGCTCTTGAAAGAGCTGCCTAAAAATCGTGTTATCGCTGCGCTGGATGCCGAGTTTGATGAGGTGGTAGTTGAAGGCTGGCAGAAAAAAACCGGGCTGAAGCTGATTGATCGCATTAAAGAATTGCGTGACTATGTTGGTGGTTTTCTGGTTACACTGGTTGAGCGTGAAGGCAGACTAGGCGGGGTTGAATTTGAACGGGTGGAAACACTGGTTGATGCCGCCAATATGGTTCCTTTGACTTTGGCCGGAGGCATTGTAACAACTGAAGAGATTGCAAAACTGGATCGGCTTAATGTGGACGCACAGGTCGGTATGGCTATTTATACCGGAAAAATGGATTTTGCAGAAGCTATCATTGCTCCGATGGTTAGCGAGAGAGAAGACGGCTTGTGGCCCACAGTGGTTACTGACGAGCGAGGCGTGGCTTTAGGTCTGGTTTATTCCAATGAAGCATCGGTTAAAGAGGCTGTCAAACTTGGTCAGGGAGTTTACCACTCCCGCCGGCGTGGTTTGTGGGTCAAAGGTTTGACCTCGGGAGCCGAGCAGGATCTTTTGGGGATCAGCCTTGACTGTGACCGCGATGCCTTGAGGTTCAGGGTGCATCAGCATGGAGCAGGTTTCTGTCATCTGGATCAACGCACCTGCTGGGGTGATGATCACGGTCTGGGGCATTTGGTTGCGCGCCTTTCCAAGCGTTTGAAAAAGGCACCTGAAGGTTCATACACCAAACGCCTGCTGGATGATCCAGAGCTTTTAAAGGCCAAACTGATTGAAGAGGCTGAAGAGCTGGCCGATGCGGTAGGCAAGGATAACACCATTTGGGAAACCGCTGATTTAATGTATTTCGCCTTGGTGGCGATGATCAGGGGTGGTGCCTCAGTTCCCGAAGTGGAAGCCGAACTTGACAGAAGGTCGCTTAAAGTTACCCGTCGTCCCGGTAATGCAAAACCTAAAAAAGATTAATGACCAACAAATGAAAAACAAGGCAAGCGAGATGTTATTGAAAAGAGTTGAACCAGCTGATGTTTCCTCCATGACCAGTGACCCGGTGGACACTGCCACCCTTGTTGCTGCGGCAGAAATTGTTGATAGAGTCAAACAGGATGGCGAGTCGGCCCTGCTTGAATACGGAAAAAAATTTGGCGATATTAAAGATAATGAAACATATTTAATTCAGCCTGAAAAACTTAAAGAATCTTTTGAGACCTTAACGAAAGATAAACAGGACATTCTGGTTCGCACTGCCAAAAGAATTATTCGCTTTGCCAAGGCTCAAAAAGAATGCATCACCGAGCTTGAAACAGAAATCCCCGGAGGCTTTGCCGGCCACAGTGTTGCAGCGGTTGAAAAAGCTGGCTGTTATGCACCCGGTGGCAGGTTTCCCCTGCCTTCCTCTGTTTTAATGACAGCTTTAACTGCCAAGGTTGCGGGAGTTAAAAAAATTGTCGTTGCTTCACCCAAGCCAACTTTAGAAACACTTGCTGCCTGCCATGTTGCAGGAGCCGATGCTTGCTTGGCAATTGGCGGAGCCCAGGCTATTGCTGCTTTGGCCTATGGTGCAGGAGAGATCGAGCCGGTAGATATCATTGTTGGCCCGGGTAACAGTTTTGTGACTGCCGCCAAACAGCTTGTTTCAGGAAAAGTGGCGATTGATATGCTGGCCGGGCCGTCGGAGCTGGTGGTTTTTGCGGATCATATGGCAGATGCCAGATTGATTGCAGCGGATCTGTTGGCACAGGCCGAGCATGATCCACAGGCGAGCCCGATTCTGGTAACAACTTCAGAAGCACTGATTGATGATGTGGAAAAGGAACTTGGTCTACAGCTAGAGAAGCTTTCCACCTTTAACACAGCCAGTAAAGCCCTTGAAAATGGTATGGCGATATATGTAAACAGTGAAGAAGAGGGGATAGATGTCTGCGATCTGCTTGCCCCGGAACATCTTGAACTGATGCTTGAAAACGCCAACGAGCTATCCAGCAGGATCAACAACTATGGTGCGTTGTTTATTGGAGAGCAGAGCGCAGAGGTTTTGGGAGACTACGGTGCCGGGCCCAACCATGTCCTGCCTACAGGTGGTACAGCGCGTTTTTCTGCGGGTCTGTCTGTTTTTACCTTTATGCGAATTCGTACCTGGATGAAAATCGAGGATACAGAAGCTGCACAAGTTTTACATAAGGATGCCGAGCAACTGGCCTTGATGGAAGGGCTTGAAGGCCATTCCAAAGCGGCAAAATTCAGAAAATTCTGAGAGTGAACACTGCGTTATGACCTGCTAAATGTCTACTTGCAAGATACATATGCGGGTGCTAACATATTTTCAGTAGGTACTATAGATGTAAACAAAAAGAATAGGGGTGAAAAAATGTCTATTACAAAAAACATCTTGTGTTTTGGCATTTTGGTCATACTGATAACAGGAATTGGTTGTGGCACTGCGACTAAGATACCTGATGGTGACTTCGATTACCATGATTATGATTACGACTACGATTATGATTATGACTATGACTATGATCACACTGAATCTGCAGAGCTGGATCAGGATGGCATAGCAGACGGAGATCCAGATGTTGATGCTGCCGAACTGGATGAAGATCTTGTTGCTGACGGTGATCTGGACGATGATAATGTTGAAGTGGATAGTGATGTGCTGGAAAACGATCTTGCCGAGACCATGGATGAAGATGAAGAATGTCGCATTTTTGCAGGTTTCAATATGTGTGAATACGATAGCTGTGGCGGTTTTCATGGAGGTGGTTGTCCGAATGGTTTAGAATGCTGGCTGCCACAATTTGTTGCAGATGGAGAGGGAGTTTGTTTGCCCATGGACTTTGATTGCACTGATGATCAGCCCGCCGAACTTTGTGGATTATCATGGATCGGAGAAGACAAGACCTATGGCTTAGCTCTTTTTTACAACTACTGTCAATTATATCTGACTGGTTCATATGATATTTTGATTGAGTGTACCGATGATCTGGTAGCATGTGAGATTGATGTTGATTGTGCGCCTTCTATTGTAGGCCTGGAGAGAGAGTATGCCAAAGCAGCCTGTATTGATGGTCAGTGCACTATCAGTTCCTGTGCCGAATCGTATTGTCCTAAACATCGAGACTGCTATATCGAGGGCTTTGTCTGCAAGTCCAATTCTAATCAGGAATGCAACTCGGCATGCGTTAGAGAAACAGATGTGAAATAGTAAGTTTAGTTAGAATTATGTTGTGTTTTATTGTTTAGAACAAGTCGGTTGAATTAGAATATCCTATGAAAATCTGGCGTCTAGAAGGCTGATGCCATGAGTCTTTTGCAATTAAGATCTTCTCAATTTTTCCTGTCAGATAAATCTTGAAAATACATAGAGTTGTGCTATATTCCTGCTCGCAGCCACATTGTATAGCCCTAGGGAAATTGTTTTGAAAGGGGAATTCCGGTGAAATTTAACAGGCAAATTGTGAAGCTTTGTACCTTTTTATTAGTGTTTTTAATATCCACTTTTGCATACGGATCTGAAGCAATCATAGATATAGAGAACGAACTTTCTCAGCCCGGTGTAAAACTGGTGGTGGTGGAGTTTTATGCAACATGGTGCAAACCCTGCATGGAAGCGGTGCCAGAATGGAAAAGGCTCCATCAGAAATACAAAAACAGCGGATTAAAATTTATTGTTGTATCTGCGGACGAGGGGGTTTGCTCGAAACCTGTCGATTGGGCTCCAGATAAAAGCCTTTGTGATCCCAAAGGAAAGATAAGACAACAGTTTGCCAGGATGATTGGTGCAGAAGATTTGTCGCTGCCCACCAGTTTTCTCTTTTCCTGGGAAGGCAAACTTTCTCTCAATAGCCATCATGTTGAACCTGTAGACAAGGCTATTGCGAACTATTTTAAGGATACGCAATACAAAATCGAAGTAGAGCCTGTTGAAATTATCGGGGATAAATATGCCATCGGCTCAAATCCTCAGTGGGTGCGCGATGAAATTGTCTCTCAGTTAAAATCGAAGAGCAAAGTAGATGTGGTTAGCGAGAGAAACACGCTTGGTAAAGAGGCGAATAAAGAATTGTGTGATTTAAGTTTTCCGGCAAACTCCACGTTGCACATTAAGTTGCAGGGTTTTGAAACAGGTGAGCGAATGCTCTCGCTAAAGCTGGAAAAAGACGGCTGTGTTAAAGGTCAGGCTACCAGACCCTATTCAGGTGAAGGTTTTAGAGAAGACAAGAAATCACTCACCAGAGCTATTTCCAGGGCCATGGATGATTTGCTGGCACAGGTGATTCGTGTACGAATACCCGAGCTGGTTGGTATTGGAGTCGCGGAGGAAAAATGGTTTTCCAAAAGTGAGGCAGTGGTTGTTCGCTTTGAGCCTGAACCTGAGGATGCAACGGTACTGGTAGACGATAAACCGGCTTGCGATTCAACCCCTTGTTCAGAAACATTTCAAAAAGGGCATCATGAGGTAACGGTCTTTAAAAAGGAATATCTTACCAAAAGAGCTACTGTGGAATTTAAGAAAGATATGGTAATCGACTGGGAGCTTGTGCCTGATTTCGGCTGGTTGAATGTTATTACGGCCCACGAAGGGGTTGCGATTGAGATCGATGGAGAGATAATTGAAAAAACACCGATTTATAGTTACAGACTGGCTCCGGGTCTTCACAGGGTAAAAATCAAGGATCGTTGCTATTATCAGCAGGAGAGTACTGTCAGGATTGAGCGCAATAAAACCGAGGATCTCGAATTTGATGCTCAGCCGATTCAAGGTGGGCTGGATTTGATGGTGCGTGACAATGACGGCAATGCCATTCGTGCTGATGTTTATATTGACGGCGAAAAGATTGGCACTGCCCCCGGGCAATTTAAGGTTTCGGTTTGTGCAGAAAAACTGGAAATGCGTGCAGAAGGCTATCGGAACTATACCCAGATATTTTCAGTTGAAGAAAAGCAGATGATTACTATTTCTGCCTTGCTTGACAAAACTAAAAGAGAACAGGCACCCTTTGCCAATATTGGAAAGAAAGATCCGGGAATGAGTTCGATGGCTATTGCGGGCTGGAGCACACTTGCCACCGGTGCTGCTTCAATATTGCTTGGCGGAATAATGACCAAGCTGGCAAACGACGAGGCCAGCAGCGAGTCGAATAGCGGAGGTGGAAGTAAATCCAGTTTCGATGCATATAAATACACCGCCATTGCAGGGTACACTATTGGCGGGGCATTGATAGTCACGGGTGTTGTTTTGTTTGTTCTGGATCCCGGTAATGAGAATTCGGAAGTGGCTCAAGCTATTCCTGCTATTGGTACTGATGGCAAAGGCGTTTCGGTAAGCTGGAATGTGAGGTTTTAAGATGAACAACGAACGCAAAACCGGATTGATATTCATAATCACAATTGCTTTTGTACTAACTCTGGCCAGTTGTCTCTCGTGGCCTGAATATTTTGGCGATAGCATTGAGTGGGCAGTAATACCCGCTGGTACTTTCCAGATGGGTTGTGTGCCACAGGACACTAATTGTGATAGCGAGGAACAGCCCCGTCATATGGTTTCGGTTTCTGCTTTTAAAATGATGCCAACCGAAGTTACCAATGCCCAGTTTTTTGAGTATATTAAAAAATACGGTGACCAATGTGGAGATGAAGATTGTATCGAAGATTGGTATAGCGCACATTTGAGCGAAAGCCTTGTTTCCGGCTGGTCGCTGGATGAAGGGTATGAAGAACATCCCGTTTTCAGAGTGACATGGTACGGAGCTAAAGCCTTTTGCAAATGGATTGGTGGTCGCCTGCCTTCCGAGGCAGAATGGGAATATGCTGCCAGAGCAGGAACCAATAGCCTTTATATTTGTGGCGATGATGAAAGCTGCCTTAATGGTATTGCAAGCTTTAACAGAAGCTCTTCCGAGCCTGTGGGTAGTGCCTCGCCCAATGGTTTTGGCCTATACGATATGTCCGGAAGTGCCACAGAGTGGGTTGAGGATTGCTGGCACAGCAATTATAGCGGTGCCCCAACAACTGGTGAATCATGGGACGAAGAGACCTGCAACTCGAGAGTGAGGCGTGGCGGTGGTTATAAAGATTCCAAATATTTTATGATTGCATCTGCTCGTATTTCTGGCGGTACCTCGGGTTCTGCTGAAGGTGGTTTTCGCTGTGTAAAAGATTTAGAGAGTGACGATGAGATTGTTGACGGTGATATTAATATTTCTGATACTGACGGTGATGAAGAGATCATTGTGGAAGACCTTGTATGGACAGACACCGTTTCTAATCTAAGCTGGCAGAAAACTCCCGAAGACAAATGGTGGTACTACACTGATGCAATGGATTATTGTGATCAATTGGAACTAAATGGTAATACTGACTGGCGATTACCCTCTATTCGGGAATTGCGTTCTATGGTTAGGGGATGCCCGGCATCTGAAACCGGTGGAGAATGTCCGGTAACAAGCAGTTGTGCGGTTAATTCCTGTGACAGCAGAGGATGTGATGGCTGTGAAAAGCAGGATGCTTGTTTCTGGCCTGAAGAGCTGGAAGGCGAGTGCTCATATTATTGGTCGGCAACATACAAATATAAGCCAACCAGTTCCTGGGCAATTAAGTTTGACGAAGCCAGTTTCCATGGCTTGGCAGATTCCACTAAAGCCTACGCCCGCTGTGTCAGAGACGCTGACCCCGTTTTGGATGGTGATTTGGACGATGAATTGCAACTTGAGCAAGAGCCTGAAGAAGAATTGGAACCAGAAGTGTTTTCGTGTAGCAATGGAATCTGTACCGATCCTTTGACCGAATTTGAATGGCAGCAAAACTCGGAATCGGAAAAAATGGGTTATGAAATTGGCAAAACCTATTGCGAGGAGCTTGAGCTCGATGGCGGTGGCTGGCGTTTGCCGAATATCAGCGAATTGCGTTCGCTGGTGCGTAATTGTGACGATATCGAACTGGGTGGTTCTTGCGGAGTTTGGGATATTTGTTCAGCTTGTAATCTGGATTTTATGGATGTTTGTTTGGATCTGATTAATCCCGGTTGTCTGGCAACAGGTTTCTGCAGTCCTTCAGAATGCACTGACGATGGTGGGCCGGATGGCTGTTACTGGCCCAAAGAAATGAGTTCTGATTGTGCTGAAAGTCAGTCGACATATTTTTCTTCTTCGCTGATTCCTTCAATTGAAAATAATCTTTTTGTCCTGAATTATTTTAAAGGCAAAGTAAGCACTGGCACTGTTCATGGATATGCGCGTATTAAGTGCATTAGATAGTTTGTGTGTGAACACGGTCTTTTCCTCAAACTGAGGACAAGTTGGGGTGGGGTATAGCTTGGATCGATAGCTTTTGTCGTACTTTAAAAAGTATTGAAAAAAAGGTTTGCTGTGTTATATTCTGTCCATAGTTTTGATTTGAAGCCTCATGAAAATGCTGTTATTTGAAAGGGGATCTCTGGCGATGTTGACGAGGAAAATTGGTGTTTTATGCATGTTTTTGCTGATGTTTATCTTGGCAAACACGGCATACGCATCTGAAACAACTTTAGACATAGAAGCAGAACTGGCTCGTCCCGGTGTTAAATTACTTGTAGTGGAGTTCTATTCCAGTTCATGTATACCCTGTATGAAGGCGGTACCCAAGTGGAAAAAGCTGCACGATAAATACAGGAAAAACGGTTTGAGATTCATTGTGGTTTCTGCTGATGAAGGTCTGTGTTCAAAGCCATTGGAATGGTCACCGGATTTAAGCATCTGTGACACAGATGGAGTTTTCCAGAGAAAATATGAAGTCAATGAGTTGCCAACCTCTCTGCTGTTTTCGTGGGAGGGCAATATTGCCATGCGCTCCCACCGGGTAAAATCGGTTGAGAATGCCATCGAAAACTATTTTCGCCAGACCACCTACAAAATGGAAGTGGATCAGGTACAGGTGGTAGGTGACAAATATGCCATTGCTTCCAATCCGGTCTGGGTCAGGGACGAAGTGGTGTCTGAGGTAAAGAAGCTGAGCAAGTTTGATATCATCAGTGAATCGCGTTCTTTTATACCTAAAACTCACAAAGATGTTTGTATGAATAACTTCCCAGCTAACAGTAATCTGCGTATCCGTTTAACCGGAGATATGACAGGTGAACGTTATCTCTCCCTGCAACTTGAAAAGGACGGTTGTATCAAGGCCAGCGCACAGGAACCATACAAGGGTAATGGTTTTCAGGAGGACAAGGCATCCTTGAGTCTGGCTGTTAGGCTGGCAGTGAAAAGGCTTTTGTCACAGGTTGTTACTGTCAAGGCTATTGAAGATGCCGGTGATGCGGTGAATGTTACAACCTTTCGGAATAATTTCGATGATGATGGAAGTGAAATTAAAAATCCCATCGAAGACAAACAGGGTTACCTTGTGGTAAAAAGTGAACCAGCAGGTGCCACCGTCTTCGTCAACGGCAAAGAGATGGGACAGACACCGTTTATCAAGGAAATGATGATTGGCAAGTATGTCATTATGGTTAAATCCGGGGCCTTGTGGATTCCTGCTAAAAAGAGTGTCAGGCTGACTCAGGCAGGAGCCAAGCTAGAGATGAAGCTGGGGCCGAATTACGGAATTTTAAAGGTCGCCAGTTCACCGGAAGGTGCGGAAATATGGCTCGACGGAGAACCTACCAGTAGTGTTACACCTTTTACTTTTCCCATGAAAAAAGCGGGTCAATACGAGTTGTCTTTGAAAAAAGAAATGTATTTGTCTAAAAACATCTCGTTTAAACTTGGTGATGGAAAAACGATTGAATTGAAAGAAAGGCTGGAAGCAAATTTCGGCTCTATCAGTATTGTCAGCAAACCGGACGGTGCCAGCATAATTATTGACGGCAAAGATACAGGAAAAACTACGCCGGCAAAAATCAGCCCGCTTGCAGTGGGTGGACGCGAGGTTGTTTTGCGTTTGTATGCACACAACGATTTCAAGAAACTGATTGATGTTGAAAAGAATCGGGCGGAGATTCTGGAGGCCAACTTAACCGGAAAGATGGGTTTGCTGAAAGTTGAGGCATACTCCGAACTTGATGGAAAGCGCAGCCCTGTTTCTGGTGCCAAGGTTTATATAGACAAACTGGAAATGGGTTTGACACCATTCAAGACACGGCTGTTAATGGGAAAGCATAACCTGATTGTAGTTAGCGATCAAGGTCAGTTCATGCTTGAGATAGAGATCAATGAAGGCCGTGAGTTGAAAGTTGCCGATGTGCTAACTACTGAAAAGGATTACACCGGGCAGACCTGGGTTGATAAGCAACGTGGTTTGATGTGGCAGGTTGTTCCGCCAAATTAATGTCTGAAATAACGAGTTATCGCTGTGTAAAAATTTGTCAGAGTTATAGTTAAGGCACCGTGCCAATGATATATTCCTTGGAGGTTTTATTATGAAAAATTTGTGTTTCACTGTTTTCATGATCTTTAGTTTGTTTCTTGTAAGTATCTTGCTCTCGTCTTGTGCGGGAACAATGAACTGGAAACAGGCCAAGCAATATTGTCAGGAACTGACTCTGGGAGGATACGACGACTGGCGTTTACCCACCATATATGAACTTCGTTCGCTGTATCGCGGTTGTCCGGCAGAAGAAACCACCAATAGCTGCAAGGGAGATTGCAGTACGTTATTGTGCGAAACCAAAACGCAATATGAATACTGTGGCAATTGTCCACTGGGCGGTGGCCCTGATAATGGTTGTTATTGGCCAGAAGAACTGGAAGGTTCCTGTTCCAAATATTGGTCTGCTACCAAAGTTGACAAATCATTTATCAGAGGTGCATGGGTTGCAAGTTATTATAGTGGCGAAGTTACTGGCACAGAGTTAAAACGCGGTTACAGGCATGTGCGCTGTGTTCGTGATGTTGACTAACTTTGTGCTGTATGCTTTTTGTTCAAAACTATTTCCGCAATCCTTCAAGCAGCTTTCCGTGTATACCAGCAAAACTTCCGTTTGAAAGAACCGCAATGGTGTCGCCCGATTCTGCATTTTTAATAATATCTTTAGCCATCTGATCCATATCGGAAAGATGTTTTCCATGTTGCCCGGCTAATTCAAGATCATGAGCCAGTTTGTCTACGTCCATGCGTTCTTCTTTTGCTATGCGATCCATTCGTGAGGGGTCGCCTACCCAGACCATGTCGGCTGCTTTAAAACTTTCGGCAAATTCCTGCTGGAAAACATTTCTGCTTGAGGTGTTGGTTCTGGGGTCGAAGGCTACCAGAAGTTTTCCTTTGGGATAACGTTTTCTAAGGCCATCCAGCGTTAGTCTCACTGCGGTTGGGTGATGGGCAAAGTCGTCGATGATTCTGACACCGTTTTCGATACCCTTGACTTGCTGTCTGCGGGCGATGCCTTTGAAGTTGGCAAATGCTTTGTGCAGTGCCTGAACCGGATAGCCGAATTCCAGCAATAAGACGGCGGCTGCAAGGGCGTTGTCGATATTGTGTCTGCCGGACATTGGTAAACTGATGTTGACCTGCGGGGCGTTGTTTTGGGTAATGACAAATTCACAGCCGTTTTCATTTTCAACTAGAACAGCTGCGCGCCATTCTGCATCCGGATGTGAGCCGTAACTCAAGACCTTGCAGTTGGCATATTTGGTGGCATTTCGTACCGTCTCATAATCCCAGCAGGCCACCAGGCAACCTGTAGGTGGAATCAGTTTTACAAATTCACAGAAATGCTGTTCGATTTCTTCCAGTGTGTCAAAAATATCGGCATGGTCGAATTCGATACTGGTGATGATTGCACCAAAAGGCTTGTAGTGCATGAATTTGGGATATTTATCGAAATAGGCCGAGTCATATTCGTCGCCTTCAACCACAAAATAGGGGCCTTTGCCAAGTTTATAATTGCTGTCGAAATTTTGCACCAGACCGCCGATCATAAAACCGGGGTCGTAACCTGCGCTTTCCAGCAGCCAGCTAAGCATGGAGCTGGTAGTGGTCTTTCCGTGGGTGCCTGTTACAACCAGTGGCTGTTTGTCGGCCAGAAAAAATTTCTCCAGCACTCCGGGCAGTGAATCGTGTGGCAAATTGCGTCTTTTGATTTCCACAACTTCAGTGTGATCTCTGGTGCAGACATTACCCACCACTACCAAATCGGGATTATCGGCCAGATTTTCTGCTGCGAAAGGTTGCTTGACCTTGATCTGCTGATTCTCAAGAAGGGTGGACATGGGCGGGTAGATGGCCTGATCCGAACCCGTGACGTCGTAGCCCGCGCTTTTTAACATGCCAGCTAAAGAGCCCATGCCGGTTCCGGCCACCGCTGTCAGGTGAATGTGTTTTGTTTCGGCAGGTGTGGGAAGTTCGGTAAACGGCCCTTTATGGGTGGCACCAAGTGCCTGGTAAATTTCCGTATGTACTTTTATACGCAGATCCTTGATGGCTTGAGCATTTTTATCTCTTGACGGATGTACCCTGTTGGTTAGCAGAATTATGGCAATATCCTTTTCAAAATCCAGCCAGCAGGAAGTTCCGGTAAAACCCAGATGTCCAATGGAGTGTGGCGAGATGTATTTTCCGGCGGTGGATTGTTTCCAGGTTGGTCTGTCCCATCCCAATACATAGCTTGACAAAGCCGGTGTCTGATTGGGAAATACAAAACGCTGGGCAGTCTTTTTGCTCAAAAGCTCGGATTCTCCTCTAAGTGCTTTTTGCCATAATTTCAGTATCTGATAAACTCCGTCGGCGTTACCGAAAAGCCCGGCATGACCCATTACTCCGCCGGCAAAGTAGCAGTTATCGTCATGTACACTTGCTGAAAGCATGCCTCGTCTGGGACAACCTTCGGTGGCTACAAATTGTTTTTCCCTCAGAATTGTTTCCCGTTTGTCACTGTCAAGTGGCATAAAGAACAGGTTTTTGTTTTCCAGTGGCGCGTATATTTCCTGCTCCACGAATTGATCCAGAGTTTTCTGGCTCAGCTTTTCAATCAGTTGCCCCAGAATTATATAATCCAGATCGCTGTAAAGCGTTTTCTGACCAGGTTCGGTGATGGTTTTTTCTTCCGCAATAGCCCTAAAGATGGCTTCTTTGGGAGAGGCTTCGTTTTTCAGCGATTCAAAATAGGGTTTCCAGTCCGGAAGACCTGCGCTATGTTGCAAAAGATGACGAATAGTTATCTCTTGAGTTTCAAAGGTGGGCAGATATTTTGCGATCTTATCATCCAGCTCTATTTCGCCACGCTGAACCAGCAAGGCAATCGCTGTGGCCGTTGCCAGTGGTTTTGTCAGTGAGGCAAGATCGAAGATGGTATCATTTGTAACGGCCTGGCCATCATTTTCCCAGCTTGTAACA
>Ga0209475_10003711_pt1 | contig 13785 bp, 9 predicted proteins | sample tdDd471_FD_187128 | JGI IMG/M metagenome (GOLD analysis project Ga0209475, IMG submission 187128) | Marine sediment microbial communities from the Atlantic coast under amendment with organic carbon and nitrate - tdDd47.1 (SPAdes)... | ecosystem: Environmental > Aquatic > Marine > Coastal >... | reverse complement strand
TTGTCGAGGAAGTGCGCCGCGAATTGTCGGACCAGTTCGGGATCGACCGGGTGAACAAGGGCGGGCTGTCGGTCCGCTCGACGATCGAATCCGAACTTCAGGAGATTGCCCGCAAGGTGCTCCGCGACGGGCTGATCGACTATGACCGCCGGCACGGATATCGCGGCCCGGTGGCGCAGGTCGGCATAGACGGTGAGTGGCAGACCGCGCTTCAGGGCGTGGCCGTGCCGCCCGATATCGATCCGTGGCAGATGGCGGTGGTGCTGTCCCTTGACGACAAGGAGGTCCGTCTCGGTCTGTCGGACGGGTCCCAGGGCGTCATGCCGTTGGGCGAAATGCGCTGGGCGCGCAAGGCGCTGGAGGATCAGGCGCGGGGCGCGGCGGTCAAGAAGCCGTCGGATGTCGTTGCGCCGGGCGACGTTGTCCTGGCCGAAGCCGTGCTCTTCAAGGAACCGGAAAAGGACGGCGGCAATCCGGAACCGTACCCGCCGGGCACATACGCCCTGCGTCAGGTGCCGGCGGTGAACGGCGCCATTGTCGCTCTCAACCCCCATACCGGCCGGATATTGGCGATGCAGGGGGGGTGGAGCTTCGACGACAGCGAATTCAACCGGGCGACGCAGGCGACGCGTCAACCGGGGTCGGCGATAAAACCCTTCGTGTATCTGACCGCGCTGGAAAACGGGTTCACGCCGGCGACGATGATCCTGGACGCGCCATTCGTGCTGGACCAGGGGCCGGGCAAGAAGAAATGGAAACCGGCGAACTTCTCGCGCAAATTCTACGGTCCCAGCCCGATGCGGGTCGGTATCGAAAGTTCCCGGAACCTGATGACCGTTCGGTTGGCGCAGGCCGTCGGAATGGATGCCGTGGTGAAGACGGTCGCGGATTTCGGCATCATGGAGGACATGCAGCCGCAATTGTCCATGGCGCTGGGCGCCGGGGAGACGCGTTTGCTGAACCTGACCGCGGCGTATGCCATGCTGGTCAATGGCGGCAAGAAGCTGTCTCCGACGCTGATCGACCGGGTTCAGGACCGCGACGGAAAGACCGTTTTCAGACATGACAACCGGGACTGCACCGGCTGCCGCGCGACCGAGTGGACGGGACAACCGGTCCCGGTGCCGCCGGATGATCGCCCCCAGCTCGTCGATCCCATCAGCGCGTATCAAGTGACCAGCATGCTGGAAGGCGTGGTGCAGCGGGGAACCGGCCGCCGGATCAGAGAATTGGGCAAACCTCTCGCCGGGAAGACCGGTACGACGAATGACAGCCGTGATACCTGGTTCGTCGGCTTCGCGCCGGACCTCGCGGTCGGCGTCTTCATCGGTTTCGACACGCCGATCCCGCTTGGGAAACAGCCTTGGGGCGGCCAGGAAACCGGTTCTTCGGTCGCCGCGCCGGTATTCAAGGCCTTCATGGCGGAAGCCCTTGCCGACAAACCCGCAATTCCCTTCCGCACGCCCCCCGGGGCGCTGTTGGTGCGCATCGACGCGGATACAGGGCAACTGGCCGGCCCGGGGACCAAAAGCGTGATCATGGAAGCGTTCAAGCCGGGGACGGAACCTTCGGCGACCGGATCGGGAACGTTCATTGACGGGTCGGACCAGGATGACGGCGCGCCGGGCATCGGCGGGGCCGCCGGGGGTTCCGGCAGCGCGACGGGGCTGTATTGAGGCCGGATCACGCCCGGCGTCGCGGAAGCATGGATGAGCAACGATATCGCAGCCGTGGTCCGCGGCCGGCCGAGATTTGTCCGTTGGAGGATCGGTAACTAATATTTAACTCCTTTTACGTTAGACGGTTAGGGAGTGGACGGGGGATTTCTGTTTCGCCCCGTAAGTCTGACGAAATGATTGTTTGGTAAAGGTCGGAAGCATACCGGCTGGACGGGAGCTTTTTATGTCGAGCCGCAAGCTCATCGTTTTGGATGACGATGACATCGCCCGCGAGATCGTTTCCGCGAGCGCGCAGCGTGCCGGCTTTTCCTGTGTCGGCTATTCTTCCGCCGCCGAGTTGCGGATGGAGACGCAGCTCCACGAATACGACCTGCTGGTTCTCGACCTGAACCTGCTGGATACCGATGGGATCGAGGTTCTTCAGTATCTCAGCGGCCAGAAATTCAAAGCCCCGATTCTCCTCGTGAGCAGCCTGGAGGAACGCGTTCTGTATTCGACGCTGCGCGTCGGATCCTCCCTTGGCCTTCAACTGCTGGATCCCGTCCGCAAGCCGCTGCGGCCGTCCGAATTGGGCAACATTCTTGCCTCGATTTCGACGACCAGCGCCCCGTTGCGTCAGGAAGACCTGAAAACGGCGCTGGACGACAGTCATTTCCGCGTGGCGTACCAGCCAAAGGTGTCCCTTCAGGACGGGCGGGTGGTCGGCGCGGAAGCCCTGGCCCGGTGGACGCATCCCGATCGCGGCCCGATTTCCCCGGCCGACTTCATCGCCTTGGCGGAAGACGGCTCGCTGATTGCGGACCTGACCTATTTCGTCGCGGGAACCGCATTCGAGGACTGCAAGAGCTGGTCGGAATCGGGCTTCCATCTATCGGTCGCGGTGAACGTCTCGGCGAAATCCCTGACCGACCGTTCCTTCAGCGACCGGTTGGCGGAACTGGTGCGCCAGAGTAGCCTGCAAACGGATCAGATTACCCTTGAAATCACCGAGACGTCGGCAATGTCGGACGCCTCGGCGATGCTGGCGATGCTGACGCAGCTCAGAATTCGCGGCTTCAATCTCAGCATGGATGATTTCGGCACTGGGTATTCCAGTCTGATGCAATTGCATCGCCTGCCTTTTTCGGAAGTGAAGATCGACCGGAGTTTCATTCACGGCATGGATACGGACCAGGAAGCGCGGGTGATTTCGCGGGCGATGATCGGCCTTGGCCACAACCTAGGCATGCGCGTCGTGGCGGAAGGGATCGAGACCAAGGGCGTCATGCAGATGTTGCAGGAAGAGGGCTGCGACATCGGCCAGGGCTACTACTTGGGCAAGCCGATGTGGCATCACGAATTCCTGGATTGGTTGGGGGACTCTGCCGTCGCAGTTCCAGCTGAATGAGCACAGCCCAAAATATCGAAAACAATGACGGCAATAACGCAGCTCCTTGGGTCGAGGTTGGGGAGGCTGAACTCTCCGGCCTGGAGTTGTCCAAGCGGCCGATCTGGATTTGGGGGCTTTCGGACGCGCGGACGGAGTGGGGCAACGCCGCCGCGATTGCCTTTTGGCAGGCGTCCGACATCCAATCGATGCGGGAACACAGCAAGGTCCTCTCCGACTCCGCAAAAAAGCGTATTGAAACCTATGGCGTCAGGGTCGAGGCCGGCGAGAGTATTGACGAGGATTGGACCGTCTATCCGGGCGGCAAGCCCAGTTCCGTAAGGATCGTGGTGTCGGGCTGCCGTTATCGAGGCGGGAAAGCCCTGTTATGCGAAGCGGTCGAAGGCGTCACGGCCACCAAGGAGGCCGGCGCCTATGCGCTTCGCGCCTTCGCGGAAACATTCCATGTATCGCCGATCGCGGAGATCGTCTGCAGCAGGGACGGCAGGATCCGGTTCCTCAACACGGCCGCCATGAACGCGTTCGGCGTCATGGCGGGGGCCCGGTTCGTGGATATCGCCGATGAGTCCGCAGCGGTAGAACTGCAACCGTTTCTCGATGTCCATCTCGGCCATCCACACCAGACGCGGGATGTGCGGTTCGGCGAGGATCACGACGCGCGCTGGTGGCGGATCATCGCCCAGGTCGGGAAAGACACCACGACCGGCGAAGATGCCATCTATTTGTATCTGCTGGACGTGACGGCGGAGAGAGAGGCGGCCGAAGCGCTTGCCGCGCAGGAAAAGATGTTCGCGATGGCGTTCAACGCCTTGCCGCTGGGCTTCGCGGTAAAGGACGGCGAAGGACGTTACATATTCGCCAACGAATTCCTGGAGCGGCAATTCGGATTCCCGCGACAGGAACTCATCGGCAAGAAGATTTCCGAAATCGCCTCTTTCGACGGGGTCGAGGAGGCGGAAAAAGCCGATCTCGACGCGTTGAAGACAGGCCAATCCAGCCGGATACAGGAAGTCCATCCGATCGGCGGTGAATTGCGGCATATTCTGCGCGGACGGGAAGTCGTCGACGGCATGGATGGCGGGAAATGGCTGCTCAGCTTCGGCCTGGACGTCACCGATCAGGTTCTGGCGAGGGAAGATCTGCAGGCGGAGAAGGATTTCGTTCAAGCGGTCCTGGATACGGTGCCTATTCTGGTCTTCACCCGGAAAAAGGACGGCGAGTTCGGTTTCTTGAACAGGGCGACCCGCGAATTCCTCGCGAACAAACCCAGCTTGGTCTTGGGCATGGACCCGTTGGGCGCCGGCGGCCCCGGAGAAGCGGGGTCCGATGAAGGCTCCGTCTACGGCCTGGTGGCAAAGCGCCAGGACCGGGTAACGACGGAGACGGTTTATCGCACCGTTTCAGGCGAGGAGAGGTCGTTCAGAACCACCAGCCTGCCGCTGAACCGGGCGAAGAGCGATCTGGAAGCGCTTTCCGTTTCCGTCGATATCACGGAACTGCGCCGCGCGCGGCTGTCGGCCGAACGGGCGAATGAAGCGAAGAACGGTTTCCTGGCGGCGATCAGCCATGAAATCCGGACGCCTTTGAACGGCGTTTTGGGTATCGCGCGTCTGCTCGAGGATACGCGCCTCGACCGCGATCAAACGCAGATGGTGCGGACGGTCCAGGAATCCGGTCAGCACTTGCTGTCGCTGATCAACGATATTCTGGACTTCTCGAAAATCGAAGCCGGGGCCGTTACGCTGGAGGAGGAGTCCTTCGACCTTCATTCCTCGCTCGCCTATATCGCCGATATTCTCTCGCCGCGGGCGCAGCAAGCCGGCATCGATGTCGTCTTCACCGTCGACGGCGCGGTGCCGCGGGGGCTCACCGGGGATCTGGGTCGGGTTCGGCAAATCCTGGTCAACCTCATCGGGAACTCCATCAAATTCACGAAAGAGGGCGGCGTGCATCTGGCCGTCACCGTGCTGGAGAGGAACGGCGAGCTCGTCAAGTTGCGGTTCGCCGTTTCCGACACCGGTATCGGCATTCCTGAAAAGGCGCTTCCGACGCTGTTCGACCCCTTCACGCAGGTCGATTCCAGTGCGACGCGGCGTTATGAAGGCGCCGGATTGGGGCTCGCCATCTGCATGCGGCTGGCGACATTGATGAACGGTGCGCTGGGGGTGAAGAGCAAGCTCGGTTCCGGCAGCACCTTCAGCGTCGACCTGCCGTTCATCGTGACCGAGAGCGCGGCAGCCGCGGACGTCAATGCCTGCAACCCGCTCGACGGATTGCAGGTGAACATTGTCGGCCTGTCGTCCTTGGTCGGCGCGGCGCTTTCCGGACAGGTTGAAGGCTGGGGCGGCAAGGCGGCCCTGTATTCGTCGCTTTCCGATGTCGCCGACCCGGGGGCAGCCGATTTAATGATCATGCCCGAGTCGGTCGCGTCCAATGGGCGCGCGTCGGCGGCGGCGCAACTGTGCCCGACATTGCTGCTGCTCGACTGGTCGGAAGCGCAGCCGAAAGCGGTCGCCTCGTGCTATGAAACCGTTCGGCGGCCGATCTCTCCCTTGAAACTCGCCGGTGCGATCAGGCGCTTGTTGACCGGTGAGCGTGGCACGGGCGCGCCGGAGGGCGTGGATTATCCATCCTCTGACGAGGCGGAACAGATCGCCGGCAGGACCGCATCCGCGCTTCAGATATTGGCGGAGAGGAAGACCAAGTCCCTGCGGATACTGATCGCGGAGGATAACAACGTAAACCAGTATGTGATCGGCCAGATGGTGCGGAATGTCGGCCATACGGCGGATATCGTGGGCAACGGCCTCGAAGCGGTTCAAGCGGCCTCCACGCTGCCTTATGACGTCGTTCTCATGGACGTGCGGATGCCGGAAATGGACGGCATCGAAGCGACCATGAAGATACGGCAGTTGCCCGGAACCGCGGGCAAGACTCCCATCATCGCGATGACCGGCGACGTTCTGCAGGAAACGGTGGATGCCTGTTACAAGGCGGGCATGGACGGCTACATCGCCAAGCCTTTCGACCGCGACGTCCTGATGGCGGAACTGGCGGGCCTCGTCGGAAGCGGCCGGGTGTCGGAGAAGCAGACGATGAGCCCGACATTGCCCATCGCCGACGAAATCGACGAGGAAATGGTTTTCGAAATGCTTCAGGTGCTGGGCAGCGACGATTACATGCGGCTGCTCGACCAGACGGTGGCGCGAACCAAGACGGTGATCGAGGACATGTTGAGAGCGGCGTCGGTCCGCGGGACCGACGAATTGGTTCAGAAGGCGCATGCGCTGCAATCCTCCCTCGGGCATCTGGGCCTGAAGCACGCGCGGGATGTGTGCCTGTTCATCGAGCAGAATGCGCCCAAGCGCGAGATGTCGGAAATCACCGCCGAGATCAAAAAGCTGGGCGACGTGGTCGAGCGCGGTGTCGCCCGCATCAAGTCTGAAAACTAGCGCCGCCATGCGGATGCGGCTCTCCAGCCGGGCGGAGCTTGCCACGCTAGGTGCTATCTTCTAAACGCGTCTGGTAACGGCGCACGGGCAAAACGCCCGGACGGATTATCTGAGACGAGGAAACGGTTTTTCATGCGGGCTGAAATTCAGACTGTTGTCGACGAACTCAAGCAGTCGTTGGAACTGCTGAGGAGGCATCTTTGACTTGGAGAATTCCAAGAAACGCCTGCTTGAACTGAATGCAAGGGTCGAAGATCCGACCCTTTGGGACAATGCCGCGGAAGCTCAGAAGATCATGCGCGAGCGGTCCTCCCTGGAAAGCCGGATCGGCGGCTATCAGGAACTCGAGAACGGCCTGAACGATAATGTCGAACTGATCGAAATGGGCGAGGCCGAGGGCGACAGCGATATCGTCACCGAGGCCGAGGACGCGCTGATCGCACTCGGCGGCAAGGCGCGCAAGCTGCAGCTCGAAAGCCTGCTCTCCGGCGAGGCCGACGGGAACAATTGCTTCCTCGAAGTCCATGCCGGCGCCGGCGGAACGGAATCCCAGGATTGGGCCAGCATGCTGTTGCGCATGTATTCCCGCTGGTGCGACCAGAACGGCTACAAGACGCAGATCATCGAAGAAAGTCCCGGCGAAGAAGCCGGCATCAAATCGGCGACGTTGCGGATCGAAGGGCCGGACGCTTATGGCTGGCTGAAGACCGAAACGGGCGTGCACCGTCTCGTCCGCATCTCACCCTTCGACTCGAATGCGCGGCGCCATACAAGTTTCTCCTCGGTCACCGTATATCCTGAAATCGACGATTCCATCGAGGTGGAGATCGAGGACAAGGATCTGCGCATCGATACCTATCGCGCCTCGGGCGCGGGCGGACAGCACGTCAACCGGACGGATAGCGCCGTTCGCATCACCCATATTCCGACCGGCATCGTGGTTCAGTGCCAGAACGACCGTTCGCAGCACAAGAACCGCGCCCAGGCCATGAAAATGCTGGAAGCGCGCCTGTACGAACGCGAACTTCGGATGCGGGAAGAAGCCGCCCAGGCCGAACATGAGGCCAAGACCGATATCGGCTGGGGCCATCAGATCCGGTCCTACGTATTGCAGCCCTACCAGATGGTGAAGGATCTGCGGACTGGGGTGGAAAAGGGCAATTCGCAGGGCGTCCTGGACGGCGACCTGACGGAATATCTGGAGGCCGCGCTTTCCATGAAGCTGGACGGCGGCCCGAAAGCGCCGGTCGACGATATCGACTAGGTCCGGGCCGTTCCTGCTAGTCCTCCAGGAAGAAATCGAGCAGAAGCCGGGCGGTCTCGTCCGGCTTTTCTTCGGCCAGGAAGTGGCCGCAATCGTCCAGCGACCGGCCGCGCACATCCGCCGCGCGTTCCCGCCAGCAGGCCAGCACGTCATACTGCGCTTCCATCACCGCCGCGCCGCCCCAGATCGCCAGGAGCGGACAGGAAATCTTGGTTTCCAGGTCCGCCGCATCGTGTTCCATGTCGATGGTGGCGGCCGCCCGGTAATCCTCGCAGGAGGCATGGATCATCGCCGGGTCGTTCCAGCAGCGCTTGTATTCGGCATAGGCTTCCGGGTCGAAATAGCTGTTGGCCTTCGGCGACAGGCTTCCGGTCTTGAAGCCGTAATAGAAGTCGGGATCCCGACCGATCAGCGTTTCCGGCAGGGGATTGGGCTGGGCCAGGAAGAACCAGTGGTAATAGGCCATCGCGATCCCTTGATGGGAGTCTGAGAAGATCTTGTAGGTCGGCACGATGTCCAGCACCGCCAGCCGCTCGACCCGGTCCGGATGGTCCAAGGTCAGCCGGTGGGCGACGCGTCCGCCGCGGTCATGTCCGGCAAGGCGGAATCTGTCGAAGCCCAGTGCGTCCATCACGGCGACCTGGTCCCGGGCGCTCGCCCGTTTCGAATACGGGAAATGGTCGGGTGTGGTCTCCGGCTTGCCGCTGTCGCCGTAGCCGCGCAGGTCCGGGGCCACCACGGTGAAGTGTTCCGCCAGTTTCGGCGCCACCGCATGCCACATCGCGTGGGTCTGCGGATAACCGTGCAGCAGCAGCAGGGGCGGTCCATCGCCGCCGACAACCAGGTTGATCTCGGTATCGGGCGTGGCGATCCGTTTCTGTTCGAAACCTTCGAAAAGCATGGCATGTCTCCCCTAGCGGCTATGCCGGGCCTGCCTGCGCCCCGGCGATTATGATTTCGGCCGCCGGTTGGCCAGATAGATCCCCGGCATGACCAGCGCCGCCCCGACAAGATGATAGCTCTGCAAAGTCTCGCCCAGGAAGAACCAGGCGAGGACGGCGACATAGACCGGTCCCAGATACAGGATCAGGCTGCCGCTCGCGGCGCCCAGGACCGCCTGCGCCTTGGCATAGGCCTGATAGGCGCCGAAACCCGGCAGCAGGACCAGAAGCGCGATCGCCAGGATGCCGTCTTGGGTGAACGGCATCGGTTTGATCGTCAGCGTCTCCCAAACATAGAACGGCGCCAGGATCAGCGTTCCCATCATGCAGATCGCGGTGAAGCGGGTCATCATCCCCATCGCGCTCGGCCGGTATTTTATCATGATCGCGTAGACCGCCCATCCCGTGACGGCCCCCATGATCCACAGATCACCGACAGTGAATTTCAGGTTCCGGAAGGCGTTCAGATCGCCGCGGGCGATGATCCACAGCACGCCGGCGAGGCAAACCAAACCGCCCAGGCCCTGGATTGCCGTCAGACGCTCACCGTAGAAACGCCAAGCCAGGACGACGATCATCACCGGCGCCGAGGCGTAGAGCAGACCGATATTCGTCGCGGTCGTCGTTTCCGCGCCGATATAGACGAAGGCGCCGCAGATCCCCATGCCCAGCGCGCCGAGGATCACGAGATCCTTCCATTCGCGCAGGACGTCGTGGCGGTGCTGCCACAGTTTCGGCCCGCGGATCATCAACATCAGGATCAGCACCCCGAACCAGCGCCAGAAAGCGAGCGCGACCGGCGGCGCCGTATCGGCCATCCAGCGCGCGACAAGCATGTTGGCGCCGAACATGGCGGGCGCGGACAGCAGCAGCGCATAGGCCACCTGCCGTTCGCTGAAACCGGCGAAACCCGGCCCGTGCGGGGCATGATCACCATTTGGAATGGGGGGATTGGACATGGCCGTGTTGATATAGGGGTGAGCGAAATACCGCCAGCCGACAGGCCGGAAAAAGCCTTATGATACGATTCCGGATAAATGCTTGCGACCAAGTGTGGACGGGTCGCCGATTATCACTATTGTTTAACCTGTCTCTGGTATGGATAGCGTGGCGTAGGGGCCCAACCGCGTGTTCTTTTTCCGAGGCTGAGAACATTGTGGTGTCTGTCCAGGTACGGTTTCCGTGAGCAGAAGTTGGCTAGGTCGAAAGAGCAGGAACTTCGGGCGAATGCTGCGGCGTCGCCTTGTGGTTCCCATGTTCTCCAGCAAGCGTCCGCCTGAATTCGCGGCGCGCGGCGTGCTGTTCGGCATCTTCTTCGCCTTCACGCCGCTGGTCGGTGTTCAACTGGCGGTGATCCTGGCATTCTGGTCCTTCATCCGCGCTTTCGTTCCGCGCTGGGATTTCAATCTGATCGTAGCCATGGCCTGGATCTGGACCACGAATGTGTTCACGCTCGGCCCCATCTATTACGGCTTCGTCCTGACGGGACAGGTCATGCTGGGCCGGTGGGACGAGCCGCTCGGCTACGATGCCTTCACCACGCGGCTGCATGAGCTGATGGCGGCGAAACCGGATGCCAGCGCGTTGCAGGAATTCTGGTTCGGCACGGTCAGCGTGATGGATGCCTTCGGCTTGCCGCTGTTCCTGGGATGCGTCCCCTGGGCCGTGGGGCTTGCGATCGCGGGTTATTTCTGGTCCCTGCGCTTCGTGCGCCAGAGACACGAAGCCCGGGCGGCCCGCCGCGCCCGCCGCCGCGAACACAGCCGTTTCGCCCGTCAGGGCGCCTGAGCGCGCACACCGCCTCCGTCTTTCACGCCACCAAGTTGCCGTAGAAATCCGGCGGCAGGCCCGCCTTGCCCCGGCTGACCTCGTTGAAGGGCGGTTTCAGCATACCCCTGAAATGGGTGCGGACCAGGTCGCGCCATGTTTCCACCGGGTCCAGACCCTGCCGGCCGCACAGCCAGTCGAACCACCTCTTGCCCGCCGCAACATGGGTGATTTCATCGTCATGGATGATTTGAAGCCGGTCCGCGCTGTCGTCGTCGCCGACGGCGCGCAGTTTGTCGATCATCGCGGGTGTGACGTCCAAGCCGCGGGCCTCCAGCACCAAAGGCACGATCGCCAGCCGCGCCAACAGGTCGTGCGCGGTGTCCTGCGACGCCTGCCACAGCCCGTCATGGGCCGGCAAATCGCCATAGGCGCAGCCCAACTGTTCCAGCCGTTCCGCCAGCAGCAGGAAATGTTTCGCCTCGTCGTCGGCGACCCGAACCCAATCGTCCAGGAATTCCTTGGGCGGTGTCGGGCTGCTTCCCGCGAAACGCGCGACGATATCCCAGGCGAGGTCGATGGCGTTCAACTCGATATGGGCAAGGGCGTGCAACAGGGCGGCGCGCCCGGCGGTGCCGGTGTTGATCTTTCGCTTCTTCACCTTTCCCGGATTGACCAGATCGGGCCTCGCGGGGCGGCCCGGCCGGTCGGGCGGCGGGGTAGCCCCGACCTCCCGGACCCGGCCGTCACGCCATCGGGCGGCAAGACGGCGCGTCAGACCGGCCTTTTCCTTCGGGTCGGAAGTTTCCAGGCACGCGACGGCCAGCGCGGTCAGGCTCGGCGTTTCAGGCACGGGAGCGGAGGCTCACAGCGCTTTCGCGGCGTCGAGGACTTCCTGCGCATGGCCGGTGACCTTCACCTTCGGCCAGGCCTTGGCGATCTTCCCGTCCGGACCGATCAGGTAGGTCGACCGGATGATGCCTTCGAATTCCTTGCCGTACATTTTCTTGACGCCCCAGGCGCCGAACTGTTCGCAGACATCCGAGCCTTCGTCGGAAGCGAGCGCGAAGTTGAGCCCCTGCTTCTGCTTGAAGTTGTCGTGTTTCTTGACGGAATCCTTGCTGATCCCGATCACCTTGGCGCCGATCTTGTCGAATTCGCCCATCAGGTCGCGGAAGTCCTTCGCCTCGGTCGTGCAGCCCGGCGTATTGTCCTTGGGATAGAAATAGACGACGACCGGCGACCCTTTCAGGTCGGCCAGGGTGACGGACCCGCCGCCATCGGTCGGCAGGGTGAAGTTCGGGGCGGTATCGCCTTCTTGCAGCGCCATGGCGGGTCTCCTCGAAATTGCGTTTCGGTTGGGTACAGAGTTACAGGATTGGTACGCGGACAATCAATCTCCGGATCGGTATCGAACCGGCCATCGGCCGCGACCCGCCGGGAAGCTTTTCGCGGGCGGGCCCTTTTCGCGCTTCCCCCGGCGGCATAGTCTGCCGGCAACGGGTTTGGCGTACGCAGTGTAGGCAGGGAGAAAATCGCATGACAATCTTGCTGGTAGGATCGGTGTCGCAGGCCGGGCAGTCGGTTCTTGAGCGGGAACTGGCCGGGTCGATCCCGGTTGAGGCGGCGATGCTCAACGATCCCGACAAGGATGCGGTCGCCGCCAAGTTCGCGCAGGCAAGGATGATCGTGTCCCCGGCCTATCGGGCGGATTTCCCGGCCTCGCCGAAGCTGGAGATGCTGCACGCCCCGAATGCCGGACTGGATTCCATTGATTTTGACGCCTTGCCGCCGGGCGTTCGTGTCTGCAACGCCTTCGAGCATGACATCGGCATCGGCGAATATGTGCTCGCCGGCATGCTGCGGTCGGTGATCAATCTGGATGCGTGCGACCGGAAATTCAGGGACGGGTTCAACTGGGAGGACACGCCGCGTCTGGGCGCGAAGACCCGCGGCGAGTTGTGGGGCAAGACCCTGCTTTGCATCGGATACGGCACGATCGGGCAGGCGGTGGCGGCGCGCGCCCGGCCCTTCGGGGTTCGGGTGGAGGCGGTGACCAGAACTCCGCGCCCGATGACGCCGGAACCCGACAAGATGGCAGGGTATGACAGCATGCGTCAGATGATCGGCGATGCGGATTTCGTGATGATCGCCTGTCCGCTGAATGACGAGACCGAAGCCATGATCGACGCGGATCTGATCGGGGCGATGAAGCCCACGGCAATCCTGATCAACGTCGCCCGCGGCAAGATCGTTGCCGAGGAACCGCTTTACGACGCCCTGGCGGAAGGCCGGATCGGCGGGGCCGTCCTGGATACCTGGTGGGATTATCCCACCGCCGAAAACCGCACCGTCAAACCCGCCACCTGTCCGTTCTGGGAACTCGACAATGTGGTCATGACGCCGCATTGCTCCGGCTGGACGGACGGGTTGATCGAGCGCCGTTTCAAGATCGTCGCCGAAAACGCCCGCCGGCTCTATACCGGCGAGGCGCTGGTCAATCAGGTCTATCCGGAAGGCTGACCGAGGTCGTCGGGCCCGAGCGGGACATCATCCGCGGCCCCGATCTCCTGCCGCGCCTGTTCCGCAGGCTCCGCGACCAGATCTCTATAGACTTTCTGGACGTTGGCGGCGACTTCCTCGATATGGTTCCGCAGGACCTGGAAGTCGTCGAACCCGCCGCATCGGGCCAGGAGCGATTTCTGGCCGTCCGGCGCGCTGTCCTCGTCCAGCCCTTCCTGGGCGGTCAGGCGAATGGCGGCCTGGATGTTTCGCCACAGCCGCAGGGCCGAGCGCAGCGTTTCCATCGCACCGGCATCGAGATATCCGGCCGCGGCCAGTTTCTCCAGCGCCGTGCCGGTATTGGGGGAAAGGATATCCTTGCCCTCGGCCGCGTGGCGCAGCTGCAGATACTGGGCGATGAACTCGATATCCACCAACCCGCCCGGCCGATGTTTTATTTCCCAGGGTTTTTCGCCCGGATACTGTTTCCGGATTCTCTGCCGCATGTTGTCCACGTCGCGGACAAGCGCCGCGGCGTCGCGCGGCTGCCGGATCGCCTCTTCGATGATGCGCGCCAAGGCTGCCTGCAATCCCGCCGGGCCGTAGATCGGGCGGGCCCGCGTCAGGGCCATGAACTCCCAGGTCCAGGCCTCGCCCTGGTAGTAGTTCTTGAACCCGTCATACTGGGTGCAGACCGGGCCGGACCGCCCGTTCGGCCGTAGCCTCGTGTCCACTTCGTAGAGGTTTCCTTCGCCGGTCTGGGACGTGATGGCGGTGACCAGGCGCTGGCCCA
>Ga0209475_10003706_pt1 | contig 13796 bp, 7 predicted proteins | sample tdDd471_FD_187128 | JGI IMG/M metagenome (GOLD analysis project Ga0209475, IMG submission 187128) | Marine sediment microbial communities from the Atlantic coast under amendment with organic carbon and nitrate - tdDd47.1 (SPAdes)... | ecosystem: Environmental > Aquatic > Marine > Coastal >... | reverse complement strand
GATATCCTCAAACTCCTTGGACATAATCTCCCAGCGATTGCGGGGCTTGTTGTAACCAAAGGTAAACAGCTTATGTTCGTCACAGAATTCGGCAGTTAAAAACTCGTCAATGAAAGTAATATCGTTATAGTGCTTTCGTATCTCAAAGATCTTTTCACGACCAAGACCGAGTTTTTTGTCCCAGTTGTGCTTATCGTACATATTATCGCATTCTTCGTATTCCCTGCCAAACCTGCCCTTGTTCCATCTGTTCTCAATGTCGCGCAAAAGTTCCAGACCGATTTTATAAGGGTTTAAGCCACCGCCACCTGTAGCCACAACACCGGAATGATGCTCGGCATAACCAATAAGCTCTGAGTCAGTCATGGCTTTCTGGGTCATTATCTTGGAGTGCCAGTAGGTTGCCCAACCTTCATTGAGAATTTTGGTCATCCATTGTGGCGCCATATAATAGGCTTCTTCCTGAACAATAGAGAGAACATCCCTCTGCCAGTTTTTGAGGGGGGCATGCTCAATAAGAAAACTGAGCACATCCCTAACCGGCTTGGGCGGAAAACGCTCTTCTTCAATTTTCTTTTCTACTTCAACCTTTTCTTTCTGTTTGTCCACAAACTCATCCGGGTTGATGTATCTCTCCATATACTTTTTTTCGACCTTCAGTTTTGGAACATCTTTCTTTTGACCGGCATTGTTTTCATTATTTTTTGTTTGCTTGCTCTCTTCCTCTTTTTCCTCTTCTGTCTGCTGGTTCACCTTCTTGGGCATAGTCACGGCCTCGTAAGGATCAATCAGGTTTTCCAGCGAAAGAGCCACATCAAGGAAATCCTCAACAACATCAATACCGTATTTGTCGATATAGCGTCTGATCCTGGCAGAATGGTTTGCCATTTCATCCATCATTTTTCTGTTGGTAGCAGCAAACCACATGTTGTTTTTAAAGAAGTCACAATGGGCAAACACATGGGCAATAACGGTTTTCTGATCAAATTCCGGATTTGAGGTCAACAGATAGGCATAGCAGGGATCATTGTTAATCACCATTTCGTATATTCTGGAGCCACCATAAATAAATCCCTTGTTAAGCCCATCGAATTCCATACCAAAACGCCAGTGAGGGTATCTGGTGGGAAATCCACCGTAAGCCGCAATCTCGGATATCATCTTGTAGTCAATCATCTCGAAAATTGTCGGAAAGAAATCCAATCCGTAATCACGGGCATAGCCTTCAATTTCGGCTCTCAATTTTTCCAGTGATGGAGTCAGCATTTATTCAGCTTCCTTGAGTTTGTTTTTTTGTCCTTAACATCCAATAAAGTTTATTTTCCTTTACCAAGGAAATCCCTTATCGAACCGTAAATAGCTTCTTTGTCCGGTATTTCGGAAAGCACAAGATTCTCCACTTCATTCAGGTTCTTCTGCAAATCGCCAATATACTGACCAGAACCGAAGAAGGAGCGAACCTGTCCGTAACCGAACAGATTGGCCATGGGCAAAAGTTGACCCTGTAAGATATCAATACATTTTTCGGTATCATCAGCCGACCAGTTATCGCCATCTGAAAACTGGAAAATGTAGATGTTCCAATCCTCCAGAGGATAATCTTTCCCAAGGATTTCCAGAGCCTCTTCATAGGCGGTGGAAATTACAGTTCCGCCAGATTCCTTGGTTTTAAAGAAAGTTTCCCGGTCTACTTCACGGGCGGTTGCATCATGAATGATATAACGTGATTCAATCCCCTTGTATTGACTGGTCAGCCAGGTGTCAATCCAGAAGGACTCAATCCTTACCATTTCTTTCTGCTCGTCACCCATGGAACCTGAAACATCCATGATGTAGATAATCACCGCATTATATTGCGGTTCCGGAATTGTTTTCCATGAGCGGTAACGTTTGTCCTCCCGCACCGGGATGATGCACGGTTTGTCGGGATTATATCCACCAAGCGATATTTGCCGTCGCAAGGCTTCTTTGTAGGTTCGTTTAAAATGTCGTAATGACTCTGGGCCAACGCGTCTGATACCGCGATATTTATCCACCGTATAGCGGATTTTGTCGGTACCTTTGGGTTCGATATTTGGAAGTTGCAATTCCTCTCCCATAATCTCCGCCAATTCTTCAAGAGTCAGATCAACCTCCAACTCATGCTCACCGGGCTTGTTTCCGGCTTCGCCCTGTCCGCCCTGACCTTCCTGTTCCTGTCCTTCACCAACCGGGTCGCCAACTTCACCGTCACCCTGCCCTACTCCATTTTGTTCCTGTTGACCAAAACGAAATTTGGGGATTTCGATCTGGGGAATGGGGATGGAAATCTTGTCCTTTCCCTTGCGACCAATCATCTCGCCTTTGGTGATATATTTTTTCAGATCCTCTTTAACCTTTCCACGCACAATCTGCTTGAAACGGTTAAGATCCTTGTCTATTGAGTGAATTCGCGCCATATTTTTGCCACTTCTTTAAATCCAAACCGCTAACAAAAGCGGTTCGGGATAAATAATGCGAGCCAGATTTATTTAGAGTCACCTCTTGCAAAGATGCTGGCAACGTAGTTCAAAACATCCGTTGCCGACTGATCGTTATAGCCATGATCTCTTATAAGACGACTCTTCACCACGTCGATTTTTTCCTGTGCCTCTTTATCGACAACATTGGAAACCAGTGTGGTCAGCTTGATGCTGTCTTTCTGATCCTCAAACAGCTTCATCTCCAAAGCCCTATCAAGCCTTTCGTTACTGCGATAATCAAACTGTTTTCCTTCAAGAGCCAGAGCACCTATATAGTTCATGATTTCTCGTCTAAAATCATCTTTTCTGGAGTCCGGAATGCTGATTTTCTCTTCAATCGAGCGCATCAGTCTCTCGTCCGGTTCTTCAAACTGCCCGGTGTAAGGATTCTTGATTTTCTCCTTCAGAGTGTATGCCTTGATGTTATCGACATAGTTTGCACAGAGTTTACGAATGGCATCCTCGTCAGCCGAGATTGCTCGCTGCACCTCGTTTTTGATGATTTCTTCATATTCCTGCTTGGCAACAGCCAGAAGTTCGGTGTAGTGTTCTTTCTCTTTTTCACTGGTAATCAGTGAATGGTGACGCAGACCAGCCTCCAGCTCATTCATCACCATGAAGGGGCTGATATGACCCTCATCTGCGTAGCGTACCAGTGCATTGGAAATTTTATCCTGAATGTATCTGGGACTTATGCCAATCATACCTTCATTGGTGGCTGTCTTGCGAAGCTCGACAATCGAGTCCTCGGTATAATCCGGCAGAGATTTTCCATCGTAAAGTTTAGCCTTCTGCAGAAGTGAAATGTTTCCGATAGTCGGCTGTTCCATTCTGGTCAATACGGCCCACATTGCTGCAACTTCAAAGGTATGAGGGGCAATATGCATGGGAATTTTTTTGGAGCTGTAATCTTTTTCATAGATCTTGCGCTCTTCACTCATGCGGGTGATGTACGGGATATCAACTTTTACGGTACGATCCCGCAAAGCTTCCATGTATTCATTGTTCTGTAGCTTCTTGTACTCCGGTTCGTTTGTATGACCAATGATGACTTCATCAATATCGGTTTGAGCAAATTTCTTCGGCTTGATTTTGTGTTCCTGGGATGCTCCAAGCAGATCATACAGGAACGCAACATCCAGCTTCAAGACCTCGATAAATTCTATGATACCACGGTTGGCAACATTGAATTCACCATCAAAATTAAAGGCTCTGGGATCGGAATCAGATCCATATTCAGCAATTTTTCTGTAGTTCACATCACCGGTCAGTTCGGTTGAATCCTGGTTTTTTTCATCTTTCGGCTGGAAGGTTCCGATACCCACACGATCCTGTTCGGAAAGAATCATCCGGCGAACCTTGATATGATCGGTGACGATCTTGTGCCAGTCTCCATCATATTTTCTCATGAACTGATGGAAATAGTAACGACTTACCGGACACAGTTCACCTTCGACTCTGTAGCTGTATGGCTTGTCAGGAGTTTCCGGTAACAGCTCTTCCAAAAAAGAGTCCCTGTGTTTGGGTGGAATAAGCAAAAGAGGTTCTTCGTGCATGGGGCTCATAATTTCCTCGAGCTCACCAGTTTCTTCATTTGGAATGAGCCACGAGAAAGTGTACAAAGCACCATCATCTATCTTGGAATATTCTTCCAGACCTTTTTTCAGCATCCTGACCACAGTACTCTTTGAACTACCAACCGGCCCGTGCAGCAAGATAACTCTTTTTTCGGTACCATATCCCTGGGCCGCCGATCTGAGCAGATTAACCAGCTTCATCAGCGGGATACCCAAACCGAAAACAGAATCTTTCCCATTTCCAATGGGATCATCAAAGAAGTTGTAATGAATTACTTTTTTCTTGGCATCCACATATTCCCTGACACCATAACTCATAATCATGTCGTAGACACGCTGAAACGCGGTACGAATTACATCGGGATTCGTAGCGACAATATCGAGATAGTCGGCAAAGCTCCCTTCCCAGTTCAAGTTCTTGAATCTTACGCGATCAAATTTATTCGCCACCTTTTCCAATAACTTCTTTCCTTGAGCCATTTTCAGTATGCCTCCTATTTAAAGAGTTGTGTCTTTTTGTCCTCTGTATTCCCGTTTAATATACAATCGGTCATGTTAACTTAAAATATAGACTCAAAAACTAATCATTTTATTTTCTTTTCATTCAACTTTTCTTCTTGAGCCCTGCAAAAAGTCAAATAACCCCTGTTTTTTCTGCATTTTACAGTTGTACAGATAAACAGGAAAATCGGCTAAAAACAAAAATGCAATTGCCAAAAAACATTACCTGTATTTTGTATAACTTTTACTTCCCCGCAATTATTCCAACATTCGCTTCAACTATAGCAGTCAAATCAGTGTGTTGGTAGCATAAAATACAATTCTAACCAGTTTTTTTCTGTAGCAGGAGGATTATAGAGATATTTTCTGAACACTTGCAGGTTCAGAGTGGAGGTGTGATCGCTATGATTAGTACTAAAATGCTCAATTAAAGCCAGAGCTAATTGTTTGGCAGATTCATTCGACAACTCTGGTTTGCTGTTCCATGACCAGGCAAGCTGCCTGTCCTGAAAATCGCTGATTGTCAACAGATATCCATTTTCCATGATTAACTGTGGATCATTTTTGTCTTTGTTTTCACCCGCTTTTTGAACTAACTGCGCGGCTGGTTTGCCCGTTTCACTCTCTGGTCTGGCACTTTCAACTTGCACCAGCTTGAGGTGTTTTCCCGCTGTTGTACCATCTTCACCAGCAGTGGCCCATCTCCAACGTACTGAATTAACAGTAAAAGTTTCTGTCAGAGACTTAAAAAGAAGATTATCAGATCCGTTTGTGGCGTGCAATATCAGGGTAGAATGTTTTTCAGCCTGCTTTTTAGCCGTCTCAAATATGGCTTTTGTTTCTTCTCTTGAAGGATCTAGCTCTAAAACCAATCCGCTTGCTATCAGGGCATCTAACCAGTTTTTCTGTTCTGCACCGGCAATTGCTACAGGCTCTGCTTCGGCAACCAATTTGGCAGAAAGTGTAGAGATTTCTTTCTTGCAGATCCTGTCTTCAGTCGAATCTACACATACATTGAGATAATGCAGCTGTTTTACAACGTCATTATCTTTCCCAGCCTGTTTTGAAAGCTTTACAAATTTCTTTCTTACCTTCAAATAAATTTTGTTAATGGCTTTGCGGGTTTTTTTCTTGTTGCTTGTCAGTTTTTCGCATTCAAGGATCAACTTATTACCATAATCAGCGTTTTCACTTAAAAATGCTGCCTCTGCCATCTTCAATTTTTCTTTTACCTGAAATTCCCGATGTTTATAGTCGGCATTTTTCATCCATTTTTTGGCTGCAACAAATTCCGGCCACAGATCAAGCCCATCTTTGTAGTGATTTATTGCAAGACCATATTTTTTATTTTTCATGGCATTAAAGCCCAACTGAAAATGATCCATCGCCTTTATTGAGCTTACAAGTTCAATTTCCAGATCAAGGTTGGCTGCAATCGCTTTCCTGAAATATGTCGCAGCATTGGCAAATTTCTTCCGTTTTCCAGCTATTTCCCCAAGTTTCCTGTAGTTCTTGGAGGTAGCAGACACTCTCAGAAGCGTCGCCAACTGCATCCGACTAAGTTTTTTTATGACCAAATCGTTCGGGTTGTTTTTTATCAAGCCATTCAATATCTGCCTGGATTGTGAAAGATGCTTTTGCAACATCAGACTACGAGCACAATCTATATCATTGATATTATTTAATATTTCCCTTGATCTTTTATTACTTGCGTCTTTAGATAAAGCCGAATTTAAATACCTGTCCGCCATTTCCAACTGCCCCATACGATAAGCAGACTCACCTCTTGACATTGCCAAAGCCACTTGCTTTTTAAGTTGCATAGCATTTGACTCAAGTTTGTCGATATGATGATTTAATAGCTGTCTTTTGGCAGCAGCACTGATACGGAACTTGGCCAAAGCCTTTTTAAATTCTGCTATGTTGGGATTAAAGTGATTAACCAGAAATTCTTCGGTCTCGCTGATTGAGTCAAGCAAATCCATAAATCCATTGCGGAGTTTCAAAATGCTTGTAACTTCATGTAGTTCCCCTGATGCATATTGAATTTTTTCAGCTTTGTGTTGAATACTAGCGGGCAACCATTCAACATATTCACTATAGGCCAAGTGATAATTGGGATACTTGATTATTGCCTGACGATAAAACTCGTGGCCCTCTTTATACTGTTTATTCTCTACAGCCTGCCTTCCACTTATAACTTCGGGAGCAGTCTTGCATCCAAAAGCAAATACCAGTAAAAACAGCAAATTAGTCAATACTATACAAAACCCCCGATGCATCATCAAATCCTCCAGTTAATCCCATAAAAAGACAGGTGGATTTTTGCCGTTTTTTCCCAAAGAATCAAGGTTTTATTGATAATTTCACCATTTATACACTTTTTTCCGTTCTGTAATTAATTTTTCAGGAAAAATTGCTTAAAATCTGCTATTATATGGCATCACTTTGTAAAAAGTGGATGTGCTTGATTTATTTATGTCTATTGTTAATTTTACGACCCGGCATGGGTCTGTAATTTTGCTAATCTGCGTGGAGGAAACAATCTTCGATGAAATACAAACTTGCCATCATTGACGATGAAGAAAAAATCCTGGTTTCACTGAAACGATACTTCACGCTTAAAAACTTTCACGTAGATACCTTCACCAATCCAAAAGATGCCTATGTCGCAATCAAAAAGCACCATCATAAGCTTGTACTAACTGATATCAACATGCCGGGCATTGACGGGCTGGAGCTGTTAAAGAGACTCAAACATCACAATCCACTTATACAAGTAATCATAATGACCGGCAATGCAACCGCTGAAAAAGTTCGTACAGCCTTGACACAAGGTGCATCGGGCTTTGTGGTAAAACCTTTCGATTCCTTACAAATGCTGGAAAAAGAAGTGGACAAGGCTTTAAACGTATTTGAAAGCGGTCTGCACAGGCACAGGTAAACAGATGGATGCCGTTCTGCCAGATTCAGGTTATATTCAGGTTTACACAGGTTTAGGCAAGGGGAAAACCACTGCCGCCCTGGGGCTTGCCCTGCGCGCCATAGGCTCAGGCATGAACGTTTATATTGGACAATTCATGAAGGGCATCGCCTACAACGAGGTTTCCGCTGCAAAATTGTTGTCCGATAAACTTGTTATAGAGCAATATGGTGAAGATAGTATGGTTCACCCTGATGCACCGAGAAAAGAAGATCTCGCTCGCGCCAGAGAAGGCTTGTTAAAAATCGAAACAGCCATGCTATCCGGTAAGTACCAGCTTGTAATATTAGATGAAATCAATGTTACCTGCGCCTTTAATATTTTACCTGTCGCCGCGGTATTGAAAGTCCTGAAAAAAAGACCGGATGGAGTTGAGCTTGTATTAACGGGAATTTCTGCACCAAGAGAGTTTATTGAAATTGCCGATCTGGTTTCAGAGATGAAAGAAATCAAGCACTATTACAAGGAAAAAGGAATTTTATCGCGCAACGGAATTGATCGCTGAAGGGATACTTTTGTCTCGTAAAAAGAAGAAAACAAACGGCACAAAAAAAGCCAGACAAAAACGTTTTGGCCAATACAAATTGCTGAAGAAACTTGCAACCGGAGGCATGGCCGAGATCTTTCTGGCTCGCCATATCAATCAGCCGGAAAGCAAACCCGACGTCGCCTTAAAGCGCATTTTAAAACATCATTCGGAAAACACCCAACTGGTTAAAATGTTCTTCAGGGAAGCGAGTATCATCACTCGTCTGAACCACGAAAACATTATCCGCATTCTTGACTTTGGTAAAGAAAACGAAAACTTTTACATGACAATGGATCATGTCAAAGGCGTCAACCTCGATACAATTTTCAATACGGCCCACAAGAATCAGGAAAAGTGGAACCTTAAATATGGCATCGAAATTGTCCGTCAGGCTCTGGAAGGGATTAAACATGCCCATAACCTGAAAGACGACAAAGGAAACGATGTAAACATTGTGCATCTGGATCTAAGCCCGCGCAACCTGATGGTTTCCGGTCGCGGTCTGGTAAAGATTCTCGATTTCGGAATCTCCAAGGCCACCTATGATGACGACAAAAAATCTTTCAATGCCCTGCGTGGTACCTATGCCTATATGTCACCAGAGCAATGCAAGGAAAAGCCGGTTGATAAACGCTCCGATCTCTTTTCGCTCGGAATTCTGCTCTACGAAATGACAACGCTTGCTCCATTGTTTTCCAAACAACCATCGGAATTCATGATACTCAGAGCCATAACAGAAGGTATTGTTCCGCCACCATCCAACATCATCCAAAACTACCCGCCGGAATTGGAACAAATTATCTATCAAGCGCTGGAAGTAGACCCGAACAAAAGATTTCAGTCTGCTGAAGCATTCCTGAAAGCTTTGGAATCAGTCAGTAAAAACTACAACATGTCGCTGGACAAGCTGGAGCTTTCAAAAGGGCTAAGCAAAGTTCTGCCAGAATTAGTAGTAGACCAAAGCAGCCTGCCAAGTCGCGAAGAGCTGACCTTTACCGATGATGAAAAGTCTGGCGATAGCGAGAAAAAAGAATCTGACACAAAGTCCGACAGGCAAAAGAGTGAGATTAAAGTCGCCGAACAAGATTCAGAAAAAGCTCAAGAGAAACAAAAAGAGATTCCAAACTTTTTTAAAGACGGAACAAATGGTGATTCAAAAAAGAGTGAAAAAGCAGAAGATAGCAAAGAAGATGTAGAAGAAGATCTTCCTGCACCGCAAATACTGACTCTGGCGGATCAGGCCGAAGAGTTAATGCGACACAAGCAGAAAAGCCGAATTCTCTATACCATTTTCACCTTTCTATTCATGGCTCTGGTCTCTGCCGGAGTTTTCATGCACTATCAGAAAACTGGCTGGCTCCCTGAAACGGTTGGCAGTACAATTTATGTACCGGATTCAGGAACGTTATACATCGACACAAAACCTGAAGGGGCAAAAATATTTATCGACAACAAACTTCAAACCGGAAAAACTCCCTTTGAAATGCAAAACCTTCCTCTGAATAAAAAAATACCGATAGAGATAGTTATGTCCGGCTATGCCACCATAAAAGAAAGCGTAGTATTGGACAACAAAACCCCGCTTAAAGCCATGGTACACGATCTTGTTCGACAATAATTATCGCTACAACGAATAAGATATAAGCAAACTCTACAAACTCGATAAATCATCTGTATAGAACCCTAAAGTTCCCTGCTGGATATGTTCCTCGGCTATTGAAATTTCATTTATTGTGTGGGTATATATCGGAGTTTGAATTTTAGCAAACAAGTTTTGCAACTCGCCGGATGCCGAACGATATTCCGGTATGGTGACAGCCGTCAAAGGATATCTTCGGGCCACCTGTGCAATCACCTCGTCCGGTAAATCTGAGCGATAAGCCGTAAATATCACCTTGTCAAATCCAAGGGCACGCACCGGACAATATTGCATACTGTTGTAAATCTGAGGAATAAAGCGATCTCTTAGCTGTGGATACTTCCTTGCAATATTTGTCAGCACTGCAAGATTATCGTCTTTCACATCCGTTACAACAAATGCATCGGAGTGTTTGTCCATCCATAAAACAAGATCATCAAAACTCATTTGCGTTAAAGAGCCATTCATTTTCAATTTGCGAAACTCTCTCAAACTGAGCCGACCCGGTTTTTCGTTAAAAAGTTTTTTCATCGAATTTTGCCAGTCGTGTAACAGCACCAAATGGTTGTCAGAGGTACTGGAAATATCTAGCTCAAACCAACGAAGTGATCTTTGATAATTATGGTCAAGAGCTTCAAGTGAATTGCTGTAATTTATGCCCTTGATACTCCCGCCTGCATGGGCAATCAGTTTTTGCATTGGCATCTTTGCAGGTCTTTTGAACTCGCTGCAGATGGGAACAAATTCATCCAGAAATTGCTCATGCATCATCGGCGTAATGCCACCAATCACCATCTCCATTGCAATATTTTCAAGCTCCCATTCAATATCGGCATCAGACTCAAGCAACTCAAGCAAGAGATTAAATTCAGACGAATACAATATGGGGTGGAACTTAAATAAAATATTACCTGATTTTTCATCTGTTGAAACATCGGTTACAAAACTTTGCCCGCTATCATTACTGACCATCGACAGGCGAACGCTACATTTTCCCTCACCTTTGAAATCCTTGCTGTTTATGGTAACGCTTACAAAGGCACTCTTGTTATTCATCGGAAAAGACGGGCTTTCAAACAGTATCTGTTTCTTTTGCCCTTTGTTTATCTTAAAGCTGCAAGATTCGCAGAGCTTGATATTTTTGGTAATGCTCTCTTTAGTCTGAGGGCCAAGACTATGTTTTACGACCTGCTTTAACTGCTCAACTTTATCAACTTTTGCCTTGGCAATTCTGCCATCTTCCATCTGAAAGAAGGAATGTTTCTTCATCTTCAAATCGTAACAATCATTCCATGAATCCTTGCAGAATGTTAAGAGGTCGCTGGAATCTCGCAAAAACCAGGACTTTGAAAATGTATTGACAAAAACCTGTGGTCTTGGCTTGTGGTTCTCTCGGAAAAAACTTCTGCCAATAAAATGCGGAGCCTTGTCTGCAAGTCCCAGAAGATCCAGCACCGAAAGCGAAATATCGCTTTGGGTAAATGGCAGTGTGATATTTCTGGCCTGCTGTACTCCCGGCAACTTTACAGAAAGGTAACCAAAGTTTTGTGCAATTACTCTGGTAAAATCGTCATAGCCCTTTTCAAAACCGGCAGACTCATCCGAGGTAATCATCAAAACAGTGTCGTCCAGCAGTTTCTCATCTTGCAAAGTTTTATAGAATTTGCTGATCGCATAATCCAGATACTCAAATGATTTACGTCTGTTGGAATAACCGCTGTCAGCCATGAAATCTTCAGGAACCGTAAACGGATGGTGCGTCCCGACAGTCAGCAATACCAGAAACCACGATTTTCCTTCCCTGTTCAGGCGACGTATCATTCTGATGGACTGGGATAAAACTGTATCATCATCCCAACCCCATTCATTTCGGATCTTGCCGTCAGTAAACCACTCGTCACCGTGGGATTCGTCAAAACCTGCATCAGGCATAAAAGCAATCTTATCCATGAACTTCAAATTCGCTGCTTGCAAATACACAGTTTTGTACCCGGCATTTTTCATAACCTCCGGTAAGCAAGCCGGCCCGCCAGAGATAATTCGGTCACGCATCTTTGGAGAAACAGCATCAAGTTTGGGATAATCCCCACATAATATCGCATACTCGCCCCGGTCTGTCTGGCGTTGTGGAACTGTGAAGTTTGAATAATGGATGCTGCTGCTGAAAATTTTGTCCAGCCCCTTCATGGTAATTACATCATCTCTCCCCGGGAGACCATGGGTGGCGCGCACACTTGGCAAATATGCCCCGGAAACACCTTCTGTAATCAGCATCAAAACATTCGGTTTTTTATCCAATGGCAATTCTACAATCGGATCACCGGATAAATCTCTCGTATATATCTCCCGTTGCAATGCACTGGCAGTGTTGGACTTGTTACTATCTGATTCTCCATTTCCAAGACCAGTAAAACTACCGGTAATAGCGTGCAGCAAAACATTGTCAGTGCGCCAGGAAACAAGCTGTGCCTTGCTGGTTTGAAATGGCAGATAACTCAGAAGAAGTATAACCAGTACTGCAATAAACTGTGGCAGGGACTTTGTAGGTTTCTCAAATTTTGCAGAAAAATAATATAATACAAAGCCCAAAACAAGACAGCCAATCAAAGTAAACGGCGTAGAAATACTGGAGGCCGATCCCTTGAAAAAAGTGGGATCTGCCAAAAAGGCTGTAAAATGAAAATCCAGTATGGAATCGAACACTCTGGCATATTCAAATGCTGCATAGTTTACAAGTGTCCAGAGAAATAAAGCAAGATAAGCAATCCATTCCAAGCGTTTGCTTAATCGAATGCAAAGCAAGGCGATAAGGGCAGAAACAGTAATATCGGCACCAATCCCGGCAACATCCTGCAATACCGGACTGATGGATTTATCAACAAAAAGGATAATTCTGAAAATAAGAGGAGCCATAGCAAAAGCCAGTATGGCCAACAAATTAGATTTAATGATAGCTTTCATCGAAGATTTCCTTAATGGGAACAGCCGGAAAAATAGCAGCATTGCTATCCAACCAACATTCGGAGTAGTGTATATGCATCCTTGTTTAGTGCGCCAAAATTGACTATCCGACAATATTTCTTGCAAGGAAAACATCCCGAATACCAAATAAATCACCCGGGGCAAACAAAGAATGTACAAAAAGTACAATCAGACTGTTGACAAAGTAAAATCACTTAAAGTTATTCTAAATTCACTGCTGTACAACTCCTCTGTATAACTTCTAACGTATGCAACATGGTCTTTTCGTCATTCCCGCGAATGCGGGAATCCACATGGCTATATCACTGAAATAATTCAGAATATATTTTTATCTACAACCCAAAAATTGCAAAATTCCGACAAACCAATGCTATTGATTCCAAATTCTGGATACCTGCTTTCGCAGGTATGACGGATGTTGAAGGTTGATTTTTCAAACAACATTACTTTGTCAGCAAACTCAATGTACAAAAAGTACAATGTTTATATGCCAGCCGAATATACCACAGGAAAAGGTTTTCTCCAATTTCAACAAAACATCCCGAAATCTGTATATCATTCTGAAGCTAAAATGACTTTTCCGCCAACATCTGATTTGATGCCCAGCCTAGCCAACTTAATGTTTGCAAGGGCATCATTCGTGTGATATTAATTTATCCATGTGATCTCAGCTCGCCACAAATATAAAGTGCAGGTTTCATCTGGAGGGAATAATTATGAGAAACTTTATGAATTGCATTTACATAATATCAACAGCTTTGTTTTTTGTAGCATGCACGGAGAGTCATAATTCAGTTGTAATTGATGGAGACACAAGCGAGGCAGAAACAAGTGAAACAACAGAAGACGACATCACCGAATTGGAAGACGGAGATATTGATGATGCTGAAAACGAGGATGAATCAGTCCAGATTGACTTCTGCAAAAATGTAAAATGCAATAATGACAATGGCTGTGACGACAGTCCTGATACAGATTGCTACTCTTACACCTACGACGAAAACGGCAACGAATTGAGCTACCAGATGGATGAGGATTGCGATGGTACGCCTGACAAACATTGTCGCACTTCAACCTACTACTA
>Ga0209475_10003705_pt1 | contig 13797 bp, 8 predicted proteins | sample tdDd471_FD_187128 | JGI IMG/M metagenome (GOLD analysis project Ga0209475, IMG submission 187128) | Marine sediment microbial communities from the Atlantic coast under amendment with organic carbon and nitrate - tdDd47.1 (SPAdes)... | ecosystem: Environmental > Aquatic > Marine > Coastal >... | reverse complement strand
CTCGATCACGTGCGCGGGCGAGAGGTAGTTGAAGTCCTTCGTCGCGATGCCCCAGTGGTAGTTGAACGTGTGGCACATCTCGCCGGCGACGTGCTTGGGCCAGCCGGTGCGGTCCACAGGCTCGGGGCGGCCGCGCTCAAAGGTGGTCGAGTCGATCTCCGGGTGGCCCAGCGCTCCGCCTTTGCCGATGCCGGTGTTGTTGATGATCATGGCGTCGGGCTGGTGCTTCCGGATGAGCCCGTACAGCTGGTCCTCCTGCCAGTCGGCGTCCTTGCGCGACCAGTTGCCGTCGAACCAGAACCCACCGATCGGGCCATACCGGGTGCAGAGCAGCTCGACCGAGTCGCGGAGGTATTGCTGGTAGGCGTCCCAGTCGCTGTCGAAGCGCGGGTCGGTCCAGTCGAGTGTGGTGCAATAGAGCATCGGGACGATGCCCTCGGCGCGGCAGCCTTCGGTAAAGTCGGCGATGAGGTCACGCTTCGCCGGCGTGTGGGTGACGTCGTAGGGCGAGAGGCCCCGCGTGTCGTAGAGGCTGAACCCGTCGTGGTGGCGGCTGGTGAGGGTGACGTACTTCATGCCGGCGCGCTTGGCGACGCGGGCGAGGTCGCGGCCGCTGAAGTCCGCGGCTGTGAACTCCGCCATCCGACGCATGTAGTCGTCGGTGCCGATGTTGTACATGTGCTTGACCCACTCGCCCTGGCCCCACTGCGAGTAGAGACCCCAGTGGACGAACATGCCGAAGGCCATCTTCTCGAACGCGGCGATGCGCGCGAGCGGATCGGGGCCGTCGGCGGGTGCTGCGCGCGCGCTTTCGCCCGCCAGCACCCATCGCGGTGCCGCAGCGGCGGCGAGTGTCGCAGCGGAGATCTTGAGCGTGTCTCGTCGTGTGGGCATGTGGGCCTCCAACGCGGAGGATACTGCGCATGCCGCGACGCGTGGACCAGCAGATCGGGTCATTTAGGTCAGCGGATTGCCGGTCGCGGGAGCGGGCGGGCGGGGTTGCCCGCGACCCGGGCACCATCGGAGACGCTCTCGCGCACCACCGCGCCGGCACCGATCACACACCCCGCACCGATGCGGACTCCCGGCAGCACCACCGCGCCGAGGCCGACAAGCGTGTCGGGCCCGACGCCGACGTTGCCGCCGAGCGTGACGTGGGGGGCGATGTGGGTGTTCTCGCCGATGTGGCAGTGATGCTCAACCACCGCAGCCGAGTTGATGATCGAGTGGGCGTCGATGCGCGCGCCGGCGTGGACCAGCGCCAGCGGGCCGACAAACACGCCCGGGCCCACCGTCGCAGCCGGCGAGACGAACGCCGTCGGATGGATGACCGTGGCGGCAGATCCGGACGCGAGCCGATCGAGGCACCCGCGCCGAATCTGGCAGTCACCCACGCACAGCAGCCACCGTGACGATGGCGGGAGAGCGCCACCCAGCAGCGATTGCAGTGTGCCGAGGTAGGGCACCGGGTTGGTGCCCGAGGCCGCGACCGGATCGGCCGCGTCATCAAAGACACCGGCGACCTCGATCCCTCGGAGCCGCGCAGCCTCGGCGACGACTGTTGCGTGGCCGCCGCCGCCGAGAAGGATCAAGGACAGTGCGTCGGGGTTCATGGGTTCACGCCGCGCTGGTCGCGCTGGCAGGGTTTGCTGTCGTGGTCGATCGGGTGGGGTCAGCGAGGGCGTTCCGCCCGGTGCCGGGCGCAAATTCGCGCCCCAGGATCTCTTCTGCCACCCGCACCGTCTCGGCCGCGACCGGGTCGGTGAGGTGGTTGCGCCAGTCGCCGACCACGCCCTTGCGGAAGAAGCTGGCCTGCTCCTGTCCCGCCTCGCGTCCGGAGTGCCGCTTGAAGTCGGCTGCTGCGACACACGTGCCCACGTGGTGCGGGTCGGCCGCGAGGCTCAGGAAGCGAAGCACGCGGCCGACCTCGGCGTGCGGGTCCTGCTTGTAGTCCTCGTAGCGGATCTCGGTGTAGTGGCTGGTGCCCAGGCGAGCACCGGTCCGCCGCGCCAGCCACATCATCGGCGCCCACACGTCGTGGGCGAAGGCCGGCGCGAACTGGTTGATGTCGGTGAAGGGGCCGGTGTCGCCAAGCAGTTTGCGGTGGAACCACGAACTGACCGCAGCATCCCGCACGTCACGGGTCACGCACACGAACTTCGCCCACGGGTAGAGCGTCGAGAGCAGGTCCATGTGCCGGGCGTTGTCGGGGGTCTTGTCGAGCACGGCCGAGACGCGGTCCTTGGTGCCGGGCGGGCAGGTCGCGATGTAGCGCATCAGCATCCGGTCGCACGCCTGGCGGGCCAGCAGCAGCAGGTCGGCGTCGTCCGGCGTGAGCCACGCCGAGGGCGGCTTGGCCGAGTCGCGTTTGGTGCCGAGCTGGGCATCGATGTAGGACTTGAACGCCTGCTGCAGGGCGGGGATGAGCCGGGTCGGCAGATGCCCCTCGCCCCGGGCGATGGCGTTGGGGTGGGCGTGGAGCGTCGAGGTGACCCACGAGGTGCCCGTCTTGGGCGGGCCGACGATGAAGCCGATCTGGAGGCGTTCGAGGAGGCGGGACTGTTCCTGCCAGGCGCGGAACGCCTCCAGCATCTGCGGTTGGGGTTGGGTCATGTCCTGCTTTGTCGGCACGATCGGCCGGGGGGCTGGAAGGTCCGGCGAGGAAAGGGCGGTCCCGCGGATGCGGGCACGCAAAAAAAGCCGCCGGGCCCCGTGAGGGCCCGGCGGACAGAGAGATTCAGAGATGCCGATCGGTCTGTCGCGGGATTAGCGACGACGACGGAAGGCGGCGATGCCGGCGAGGCCGAGCAGCGCGGCGCTGCTGGGTGCGGGGATCACGCACTCGATGAAGCGGGCGCTGACGCCGTCGATCGACGTGGTGATCAGGCCGGTGTTGGGATCGAGGACGTGCACACCCGAGCCGTCGGTGAACATGATGTTGCCGTTGCCGAGCTCGTGGACGCCGCGGACCGCGGTGCCGACGTCGTAGTAGTTCAGCAGGGTGCCCGAGCCGTCAAACTCGTAGATGCCGGCCGGGGAGCTGAAGCCACCGACGAGGATGTTGCCGAGGGAGGTGGCGGTCATCTGCTCGGGGAAGTCGATGCCGGAGACGCCGTCGGACTCCACAAAGACGGATTGGAAGGCACCACCGTTGCTGAAGACGTCGATGTCCTCACCGGAGATGTCGTTGATGAGCAGGTTGCCGAAGTACGAGAGCACGTCGAACGGGTCGCCCGCACCGGTGTCGCCGGTGACGAAGAAGCCGTTGATCGTGGCGGAGGGCACGTCGATGGTGACGACGCCGTCGCCGGGCGCGCCGTTGCCGGTACCGGAGTTGCTGACGTAGGCAGTGTTGCCAACGACCTCGAAGCCGCGGATGTTGTCCATGCCGCCGCTAATGGTGCCGAGGTGGGTCGAGCCGTCGAGGCTGTAACGGAAGATCGAGTCGGCGACCTGGTCGCTGACCCAGATCTCCTGACCGACCTGGACCGAGTTGATCGGGGTCGACGCGCCCTGAGGCACCATGTCGATGAAGTTGTCGTTGATGAGCGAGCCGTCGAACGAGCTGAAAAGCATCACCCGGTCGTTGGTGGAATCCGGCACCATGAGATCGCAGTTCTCAAGGGTGCGGGACTGGGCGGAAGCCATGCTGGAAGCCAAGCCAACGATCGCGGCCAGAGTCAAAGCGCGGTTCATATGTGTCTCTCCTCTCTCCGGGGCTCTCTCGTGCCCCTCTCCCGGTGCCTTTCAGCACCATTTTTGCACGGTTGATGCACTCCCTCAGCCTTGCGACAAGAGGGCGCACACACGATCAACCGAGGTCGATGATATCACGGGGGTCTGCGTTCTCCAAGAGGCCTGTGCAAAAATATCCAGCGATTGCTGGCACGAAGGCTATTCTTGGGCATGCCCCCGATCCGTCTCGCATACGTCCGATATCTCAACACCAAGCCCCTCATCGAGGGTTTGAAGGGGGTAGAGGGCATCGAACTCCTCCCCGCAGCCCCCTCGCACATCGCCGAAATGATCAGGCGGGGCGACGCAGATATCGGGCTGCCGTCCGTGGTAGACCTCGTAGGCGAGGGTAAACCCCTGGCCGCTCTCCCCGTCGGCATGATCGGGTGCGATGGGCCCACGATGACCGTGCGGCTCTACTCGGCCCGGCCCCTGGCTGCGATCGAGCGGTTCCACGCCGACACCGAGAGCCACACGTCGGTGGTGCTCTGCCGTTTGTTGTTGCAACAGATGTTTGGCAGACTGCCCGATGCCGTCGACTTCGACGCCCGCGAGCGGATGGCCGGCACCGGCCCCGAAGAGTGGCCCGAGGCCATGCTCATCATCGGCGACAAGGTCGTCACCGACTCGCCGCCCGCGGTCCGCTACCCGCACCAGCTCGACCTCGGCGAGGCGTGGAAGTCGTTGACGGGACTGCCCTTTGTCTACGCGGTGTGGGCCTGCCGGGCCGACGAGGCCGGGTCGCCCCGCATCCAGCAGGCCGCGGCGTTGCTCGATCGCCAGCTCCGCCACAACCTCACCCGGCTCGACTGGCTCCTCGAGACCCGCTCCGGAGAGCACCACTGGCCCGCCGACCTGGCCCGCCGGTACGTCGTGGACCTGCTCCGCTACCGCTTCGGGGACCGCGAGCGGGAGGCCGTCGGGCGGTTCTTTACCGACGCAGCCGCGCTCGGGCTGGTGCCCGACCGTGCGGTCCGGTGGGCCCCGACCGAGCCGGTGCTCGCGGGGTCATAAGGTGCTGCTGTGCCTCCCCTGCCCAAGATCCTGACGCCCGCGCTGGTCGAGATGGTTGACGAGCTTCGGTTCGCTTCGCGCGAGGCGCTGCTCCGCGACATCGACCGCGCCGAGGCGTTGGCCGGCGAGATCGACGGCGAGGTGGCCTACCCGGCCGACTGGGTGGTCTTCCGCGTGACCGGGTACCGGCCCGAGATGTCCGACCCGCCGCTGATCGGCGGCGACGCCCTGCTCGGCGACCTCTCGGCCCTGGTCGAGCGGCTCTGCAGCACCGCGAGGCTCGCGCCGGCCGACCTGTCCGAGGACGCCGAGCCAGTGGCCGCCCTGGCCGCCCGATGGTCGGTGAGCGTCAAGACGCTGGGGCGCTGGCGCAGACGCGGCCTCATCGCGCGGCGCCTGCACGACGACCGGGGAGGTGTGCGGCTGGTCGTCACGGCCTCGGCCGCGGAGTCGTACGCCGCGCGCCATCCGTCGGGTATCGAGCGCGCAGGCGGGTTCAGCCGCATCGACGAGAAGACCGCAGCCGAGATCGTCCGCCGCGCTCGCCGGTACCACGACCTGCTCGGCCTGACACCGACGCAGTGCGCCGATCACCTCGCGAAGAGGTTTGACCGCTCGCGCGAGGCCGTGCGGATGATGCTCGTCCGCCACGACACCGAGGCCAGGAAGAGCGGGGACGCCGAGCCGATCTTCGACCCGCCGCGGGCGCTGAGCGAGCGCACACACCGGGCGATCGAACGCGCGTGGCGCCGCGGGATCGAGCCCTCGCTGATGACGCGGCGCTACCGGCGGTCGCGTGCGGGGATTCACAGGATCGTCAGCGAACAGCGGCTGTCGCGGCTGCGCGGGCTGGATGTCGGCCGTATCGCCCCCGAGGCTGTGGCCCTCACCGACGAGGAACTGGGTGCGCTACTGGAAGAAAGCCCCGGGCTCGCGGTCGAGCCGCCGCACGTGCCGCGAGATATGACCGAGTTGCTCGACATGATGCGAGAGCGCGTGGTGCCGGTCGGGGTCGAGGAGCGGCTCCGCAGCAAGGCCGAGCAGGGGCTGCGCGCGCGGGCGGTGCGGCTGGTCGAAACCGGCGGGGCGGAGTTTCCCGAGGCCGGGCTGATCGACCGGGCCGAGACCGACCTGCGATGGGCGGCTGCGCTCCGCGCCGCGCTGGCCCGGACGCAGCTTCTGCTGATGCTCGAGACGGTGGCGGGTAACGCGGGGGTGGACTTCGGGCACGTGCGGAGCCAGGACGCGCGGCCGCTGATCGAGGCGGGGCTCGCCGGTCTCCGCCTCGGCCTCGACGGGTTCGACCCGTGGAAGTCGGGGCGGCTCGCGGGCACGGTGGGGCTGTCGGTCGCGCGGGTCAGGCTGGCACCGTCGTCCGGCGCACCGTCGTCGGCGGGACGGGCGCGGGTGCGCATCCTGTCCGGCACCCCGGCGCCGGACTGGACGCTGCTGGTCTCGCCATGGATTGAGACGTTGCGGCCGGACGAGCGCCTCGTCGCGGCGTACGGCAACCTCGACGCGGAACTCGGCGCGGTGCTGGCCGATCGGTTCGGGCTCGGCGGACGACGGCCGCGGACGCTGGCCGAGATCGCCGATTCTCGCGGGACGACGATCATGCAGGCCGGCCGGCTGGAGCGCAGGGCGATCCGCGCGGCGCTGGAGGCGTCACGGGCCGATGGAAGCGGCAGGGCGCCCGATCGCGGTAGGATCGGGGCATGAGCGCGACCGGCTACACAGCGGACGACATCGAGCGGGTGGAGCTCGTTGTCGGCATGGAGATCCACGTCGAGCTGGCAACGCGGAGCAAGATGTTCTCGCGCGCGCCCAACCCGGCGCACGCCGGGAGCGCAGCACTCGACGAGGCGTCGCCCAACACGCTGGTGGACGCGACGGTGCTGGCCTTGCCGGGTGCGCTGCCGGTGATGAACCGCGAGGCGGTCGAGATGTCGATGCGGGTCGGGCTGGCCCTCGGGTGCGGCATCGCCGAAGAGAGCCGGTGGGACCGCAAGAGCTACTTCTATCCCGACCTGCCCAAGGCGTACCAGATCAGCCAGTACGACCGGCCCTTGTGTGAGAGCGGGGGAGTGGACGTGCTCGCGATGGACGAGCGGGGGGTGTTCGACCTGGGCGGCGAGCGCGCGCGGGTGCGCATCCTGCGCGCGCACCTGGAGGAGGACGCGGGCAAGCTCCAGCACGAGATGCCCGGTGGTGGTGCGCTCGACGGCTCGATCGTGGACCTGAACCGCGCGGGAACGCCCCTGCTGGAGATCGTGACCGAGCCGGACTTCCGTTCGTCGGGTGCGTGCGTGTCGTTTGCGAGGCTGTTGCGGACGACGTGCCGGTTCCTGGGCGTGACCGAGGGGGTGATGCAGCGCGGGCACATGCGGTTTGAGCCCAACATCAACTGCCGCATCCGGCTGCGGGACGGGCGGGAGGTCGCCACGCCGATCGTCGAGATCAAGAACCTCAACTCGTTCCGGGCTCTCGGCGACGCGATCGACTACGAGCTGCGCGAGCAGCCGAAGCGGTGGCTTGCCGACGGTCTCGAGATGGGCCCCGGGGCCAAGACCACGCGCGGCTGGGACGCCGAGCGCAGCGTCACGGTCGTGCAGAGGGAGAAAGAGGACGCGCACGACTACCGCTACTTCCCCGATCCCGACCTGCCGACGGTGACGGTCGACGAGGCATGGCGCGAGCGGGTGCGCGGCGCGTTGCCCGAGCTGCCCCTCGCGCGGATGGACAGGTACGCGAAGGAGGCGGGCGCGAGCGGGGCCGAGGCGAGCGCGCTGGTTGAAGAACGAGAAACCGCCGAGCTCTACGACGCGATCGTGGACCGGCTGGTGGAGGATGGGCGCGATCGGCACGAGGTCGCGCGCCCCGCGGCCAACCTCGTGCTGCAGCACGGGATGAAGCTCGCCAATGCTCGCGGCGTGTTGGTGCACACGCTCGGCTTCAGCGCGGTGCAGGCCGCCGGTATCGTCGTAATGCGCGCCGACGGAGACATCGCGGCCGCGGCACTGGACGAGCTGCTCGAGGCCTGTTGCGACACCACCGACGCCGACCCGCGCGATATCGCCGAGGCACGGGGGCTGCTGATCGTGCGGGACACGGCCCAGCTCGGCCGCTGGTGCGACGAGGTGATCGCCGAACAGCCCGACGTCGCGGCACAGGTGCGGGACGGCAAGGTGCAGGCGGTCGGGCGCCTGATCGGGGCGGTGATGGCTCGCGCAGGAGGGTCGGCCGATGCCAAGGAAGCTCGCGCGATGCTGCTTGAACGGCTGGGCGTGAAGTAGCAGGCGGGCGACCGGCCCGCGCTGGGGCGTCAGGCGGGGTGATTGGCTGCCGAGTGCCCATTTTGTTGGCACCCGGACGGAAGGGTGGGTAGTTTGGTACCACGCGGCCGGTTCTCGGTCGTTGCCGGTGTTGCGCGCAGGGCGGTTGTCTTGCTCCATTCCGGGGTCATCAGGGTGAGGGAGGGTGAAGATGAACGGAGTGATCAGGACGTGCGTCGCTGCACTGGCGATCTGGGGCGTGAGCGCTGTCTCGGAGTCTGCTTTCGCGCAGCCGATCGAGGGCGGTAACTACCTCGAGCTCGACGGGGTCGATGACAGCGTGCACGCGGCGGGGGACTTCGTCTCGGGTCAACTCACCATCGAGGTGTGGGTGCGACCGGTCTCGCTTCATCCGTCGTTTACGGCGGGCCTTGTGACGTACGGCTCGCGGTCGGTCGGCTCGTTCGATTTCGGCATCGGGCAGACGGCCGATCCGCGGATGCGGTTCTTCATCAACTACAACCAGGGGCAGCGAACGATCGTCGGCAACCAGCCCGTGGCGCTCAACCAGTGGCAGCACCTCGCGGTGACCTACGACGGTCAGACCGCCAGGCTCTATATCGACGGCGAGCTCGATGCCGAGCGGGTGCTCGGCGACGCGATCCTCCCGTCGGGCCCGGACGCGCTGCTGGCGATCGGCGACGACTACCCGGGCTCGAGTGAGTACATCGGCGGCTCGTTCGACGAGATCCGCATCTGGAACGTCGTGCGGACCGAGAGCGAGATCAGCGAGTTCCGGTTCACACCGCTGGTCGGCGACGAGCCCGGGCTCGCGGCCTACTACAACTTCGACGAGTGCGGCGCGCAGGTGGCCCTCGACCGTACCGCCGGGGCACGCCACGGCTCGCTCGGCGCATCGCTCAGCCGGGGCGGGGACGACCCGATGCGGGCCGCGTACGCCCCGTCGAGGCGGCGTTGTCTGGAATTGACATCGACCGACGCCGACGAGGTGCGACCGGTGATCGGCCTGATCGACGAGCAGCTCGGGCAGCTCAACGCGGGCCCGCCGGCGCTTGGCTGGCAGCCGATCATCTACCGCCACGCCGACCTGCACCAGCGCGATTCGTTTGTGTGTTCAGAAGACCTCGACCTGCCTTACGTGGACAGCGAGACGTTCCTTGTCGGTGCGGACGAGGTCACTCTCGACAACTGCGGCAGCGCGTTCTACAGGGTGATGTTCGAGATGCCCCAGGCTCTGGGCGCGACGGCGGTCTTCGGCGCGGTCAACGCCGATGACCTCGGCGTGGTGTATGTGAACGGTGTCGCGGTGTCGCCGCGGCTGACGCTCGCGGACGTGACAAACCTCGGGACCGACCGCGTCGAAGACGGCAAGCGGCTCGTCGGCTGGCCGACCGCCGACCCGGTGCACGAGGAGACTTTGCCCGATCTTGTGGTGCCCGGCGAGAACGAGCTGGTGATCGCGGTCTGCAGCGACGCCGGGGAGTTTGAGCCCGCGGGGACGGAGTTCGAGCTGGTCGTGCAGTATGAGTGTCTCGGCGACTGGAACGCCGACGGGCGCGAGGACACGCAGGATTTCTCCGCGTTCCTCAACTCCTGGACGGCCCGCGAGCCCGCGGCCGACCTCAACGGCGACGGGCGGATCAACACCCGCGACATCTCCGTGTGGCTCAACCTGTGGAACTTCGGCTGCCCTGAATAGGCCGGACCGGCCGAACACCGGCCCGAGAACGGCCCGAACAACCGGGTTTTGCGTTGCGTCGCGCCGACCACTTCCGGTAGGGTGGTGGTTCGGAGGCAACGACCATGCACAACACGACCCGGATGTTCTCGCTCGCTGTTCTTGCCGGGTGTGCCGCGGGCGCTCTCGCCCAGCAGCACGCCGGCGCGACGGACGGACCGCACTGGGTCTTCCTCGCCGACAAGGGCTTCGCGGACGACGCCTTGCGCCAGCAGGCGATCGACGGGCTGGAGTCGAGCTATCCGGCACGCGCCATCCGCCGGCGCACGCTGCGACGCACGGCGCCCGGGCAATTCGACGTCCGGGACCTTCCTGTGGCCGACGCCTACATCGACGCGATCGAATCGCTCGGCGCGCGGGTCCGGGTGGAGAGCCGCTGGCTCAACGCGGTGAGTATCGAGGCCGCGCCGGGCGTGCTCGAGGCGATCGGGCGTCTGCCGTATGTCGCCCGAGTCGAGCCGGTGCGACGCGGCGCGGGGGCGCTTCCTGCAGCGACAGAGCGCCGCGAGCCGCCCCGCTCGCGGGACTTCTATGGCCACGCATCCTTCCAGCTTCACCAGATCAACCTGCCGGCGCTGCACGCGCAGGGCTTCACCGGCGAGGGTGTCGTCATCGGCGTGCTCGACACCGGCTTCCGGCGCGGGCACGAGGCTTTCACCGATCCGGACAACCCGCTCGAGGTCGTCGCCGAGTGGGACTTCGTCAAGGACGACGGCAACACCGACATCGAGGCGGGCGACGCCGAGAACCAGCACGAGCACGGCACGCTGATCCTCGGCACGATCCGGGCCTCGCTGCCCGACACGCTCGTGGGCGGGGCGTTCGACGCGTCGGTCATCCTCTGCAAGACCGAGGACATTGAGAGCGAGACACCGATCGAGGAAGACTATTACGTCGCCGGGCTCGAGTTCATCGAGTTTCACGGGGGCGACGTCGCGACCAGTTCGCTCCGCTACTCCGACTGGTATTCGCAGAGCGACATGGACGGCCTCACCGCCGTCACCACGATCGCGGTCAACATCGCGACCGCCAACGGGCTGCACTGCTGCACGGCCGTCGGCAACAGCGGGCACGACAGCGACCCGCAGACCAGCCAGCTCGGCGCGCCGGCCGACGCGTTCGAGGTGATCACCGTCGGCGCGGTCACCACCGAGGGCTCGGTCGTCGGCTTCAGCTCCGACGGGCCGACCGCAGACGGACGAGTCAAGCCTGAGGTGCTCGCGCTCGGGGCCGACACCTGGACGATCTGGCCTTTCGATGACACCGGCTACACCACCGCCAACGGCACCTCGCTCTCGACACCTCTGGTCGCCTCGGCCGTCGCCTGTCTCGTGCAGGCCAAGCCGATGTGGACTCCGGCAACCATGCGCGCGCATCTGTTCAATACCGCCAGCGATTGGGTTGCTTTCGGCGAGCCCGACCCGCTCTTTGTGCGCGGCTACGGCATCATCGACGCCGCCGCGGCACTCGCCGACGACTGCCCCGCCGACGCCAACGGTGACGGCGTCGTCAACACCCAGGACGTCCTGGTCTTCCTCAACGCCTGGGTCGTGCAGGACGGGTCGGCCGATTTCAACGGCGACGGCACGGTCAACACGCAGGATGTGCTGGCGTTTCTCAACGCGTGGGTGATCGGGTGCTGACCGATGCCAGCGGCCCGCGCCGCGATGTGCTGCGTTGAGCGCGCAGTGTCGTCCGGTTGGTTTGGGCTTGCAGAGCCACGACCCAGTCGTCACAATGACAGGCCGCAGCACGGGGGACGTCGCTGCGGAGAGGTGCTGTCAATTTGGGTAACACAGAGGAGTGCGTCATGGAGTCATCCAGAGTTGTCGGTCTGTCGGTCGTGGCCGGGATGTCGGTGCTGTTGGCCGCGGCGGGCAGTGCGGTGGCGCAGCAGGCGGGGTTGCCGCAGGCTGCGGCGCACCCGCTGGCCGACCTCTTCGATCTCCGCTCGATCCCCGACTCGGTGGACGGCGACGTGCCGGTAGTCTCGCGGGTGCTTTCCGGGGCCGAGTTTGCCTCGGTGCCCGGCGGCCTGCGCGGGTGTGCGCCGTGGACCGACGTCGGCACCTCGCCCGAGGGCGACGCGACGACCGGCGCGGCGTTCGGGCCCGACGGCACGTGGTTCGTCGTCGCCAGCCGCCAGTCGCAGAACCTGCTCGTCTACGCCTCCGACACGCGGACGCTCATCCGCGAGATCCCGCTTTCGGGCTCGCCGAGCGACCTTGCGGTCTCGCCGGACGGTCGCTGGGCCGTGACGCCCAACCTCTTCGAGGACACCGCGTCAATCGTCGATCTGGACGCGGGGCTCGAGGTCGCGGTGCTGCCGATGGGCGAGGGGCCGATCGTCGCGCGGATCACGCCCGACAGCTCGACCGCGCTGGTCGGCAGCCTCGTCGGTGACGACGTCGCGGTGATCGATCTGGCGACGGCGACCGAGCTGCGCCGGATCGGCGGCCTCAACTTCAGCATCGTGCTCTCGGCCAACTTCGAGACCTTCGCGACGGTCTTCGCCTGCGCCAACCCGATCGAGATGGCCGGCAACACCACGGCGGTCTTCCCGGACATGTTCAACGACCGGATCGGGTTTGTGGATGTGGCTGCGGGCACGGTGAGCTTTGTCGCCACCGCCGACTCTCCGCGGAACGTGGCGGTCACGCCCGACGGCACGACCGCGATCGTCAGCCACGCCTACGGCTCGAGCAACACGCTCGGCGTGATCGACATCGCCACCGAGTCGATCGTCGATTCGATCGCGATCGGCGCGGGGCTCACCGGTCCGGTGTCGATCAACCCCGACGGCTCGAAGGCCGTCGTCTCGGTCTCCAACGCCGTGCGCGTGGTCGACCTGGGCACCGGCGCGGTCGGGTCAAACCTCAACACCGCCAGCGTCAACCAGCTCTTCACCACCGGCGACGGGCTGCACGCCCTGTGCGTCGGCTTCCGCGGCAGCCTCATCTCCTACGCCACTGGCACGCTCGTCAAAGACCTCAACAACGTCGTCTCCTGCTCGGTCGGCGCGGTCTCGCCGGCCGACGACCGGGGCGTCATGTTCGCCACCACCTTCGGCGAGGACATGGTCGTGGTCAACACCGACGGCGCCGCGGGCTTCCTCGAAGAGGTCCGCCCCTCCGGCCCCGCGCCCGAGGGTGACAAGCCCCGCACCGTCGCCGTCACGCCCGACGGCCAGACGGTCGTGACCGCCAACCAATACAGCCGCAACATCGGCGTCTTCGACGCTTCCAGCGGCAGCCTGCTCGGCTACGCCGACACCGGCGCCCGCCCCGGCCAGGTCCGCATCACCCCTGACGGGACCAAGGCCGTCGTCACCAACCGCGACTCGTCGTTCGTCTCGGTCATCGACCTGGGCACGCTCGTCGCCGACGAGGTCACCATCTCGACCCGCGGCGACCAGATGCGGCTCTCGCCCGACGGCACCTACGCCTACATCGCCGTGGTCACCAACGACGGCGTCTGGCGCGTCAACCTCGACACGCTCACCGTGGAAGGGGCCAAGCTCCCGGTCGGCGAGATGGGCGGCGCCGGCTACACCGGCAACCAGTTCTCCGGCATCGCCCTGAGCAACGACGGCCGGACGCTGGTCGCCTGCAACAGTTTCGACGACACGATCACGGTGATCGACACGCAGGCGTGGGCGGTGGTGGCGACGGTGAACGTCGGCGACTTCCCCACGGCCGCGGTCTTCAGCCCCGACGACGCGCGGGTCTACATCACCAACCGCTCCGACGAAACGGTCTCGGTCGTCAGCAACGCCGGCGGCGGCTCGGCCGAGATCGGCACGATCGGGGTGGGGGCCTACCCCTATCGCGCCGTGCCCAACGCCGACGGGTCAAAGCTTTACGTGATGAACACCAGCGACGACTCGATCAGCGTGATCGACACGGGGTCGATGTCGGTCGCTTCGACGATCGCGGTGTCCGAGACGCCGGTGGGCATCCTGTTTGATGCTGCGGGCGGGCGGGTGCTGGTGGCCATCGGCACCGCTTCGGCCTCGAG
>Ga0209475_10003700_pt1 | contig 13814 bp, 13 predicted proteins | sample tdDd471_FD_187128 | JGI IMG/M metagenome (GOLD analysis project Ga0209475, IMG submission 187128) | Marine sediment microbial communities from the Atlantic coast under amendment with organic carbon and nitrate - tdDd47.1 (SPAdes)... | ecosystem: Environmental > Aquatic > Marine > Coastal >... | reverse complement strand
CCTCATAGATGGGCAGATTTAATTGCAGGCCAACACGGGTATCATCAATTTCTTGACCCCCCGTGAATACCAGGCCGCCATCAGCATCGGAATAACGATAAGCGGCCACCAGGTCCAGGGTGGGGTCGAACCAGATGACGTTCGAGCCGACGCCCATGGCGAACACGCTGGTCCTCGGCGCGCTCGGGCAGTGCACGCCGTCGCCGTTCAGCCACCACAGATAGCCGTAGCTCGGGTTCAGCGGGCACGGCGTCGTGCAGGCGTCGACCCAGGCCTCCGACAGGATGCGCTTGCCGCCCCACCGGCCGCGGCGCTGCATCAGCAGGCCGATGCGGGCGTGGTCGCGGGCCGAGATGAACAGTCCGCCGCCCCAGTGCGCGCCGCCCGAGACCGAGCACATGGGCTGGCCGCCGACGTCGACCCAGGAGTTGATGTAGCCGTTCCAGGTCCACGTGTCGGACGCGCCGATCGGGTCCATCACCCGGTCCTTCAGCACCTTCGGCAGCGGCTTGCCCCAGACCCTGAGAAGCGACAGCGACAGCCGGTTCACCCGGACGTCGTTGTATTCCCAGTAGGCGCCGGGCGCCTGCAGGTCGCGGTGGGTGCCCTTCTTCGACGGCACGCCCGGCGGCAGCGACAGCTCGCGGTTGCGGTCGATCAGGTCGGGCTTGCCGAACAGCGTGCCCTCCCACTCGCTGGTGTTGGTCAGGAAGTGCTTCCAGGTGATCGAGCGGTTCTGCCCGGCGTCGAAACCGCCGTCGTCGACCAGTTCGGCGACCGGCCGGTCGACGTCCGGGATCAGCCCGTCGTCGACCGCCAGGCCGGCCATGATCGACAGGTACGACTTGGTGACCGAGAAGGTCATGTCGGCGCGGTCGGTCGGCCCCCACTCGGCGATGATCCGGCCGCCGCGGACGATCAGCCCGCTCGGGTCGGCGCGCGGCGCGGTCGGGCCGATGATGTCGCCGAGCGGCGGCGGCTCCGAGAAGTGCCCGCCGGCCAGCGCCGCGGCGATGTCGCGGTTCATGGGCGATTCGTGGGCGATCGCGTAGTCGACGGCGGCCTGGATGCCGGCCGGGTCGGCGCCGGCGGCGGCCGGATCCGCGCGCTCCCAGGCGTCGCCGGGGCCGGGCACGTAGTCGGTCATGGTGAGGGCTCCTCGGGTGGGTTCGGCGGCGAGCCTAGCGGCGACGGCCCGATCCCGCCAAGCTGGCATCGAGCACCGTCACCCATTCTCCGGAGGAATGCCGATGGCCGGCACCGACGATCCGATGTCCCGCCCGCGCTATGTCGGCTTGCCGACCTTCATGCGTGCGCCCTATGCCGAGGACGACTGGTCGGATGTCGACATCGGCCTGGTCGGGGTACCGTACGACGGCGGCGTCACCAACCGGCCGGGCGCCCGGCACGGCCCGCGCGAGGTGCGCAACCAGTCGAGCCTGATGCGCCGGATCAACCAGGCGACCGGGGTGTGCCCGTACGAGCTGGCCCGGGTCGCCGACATCGGCGACGCGGTGGTCGAGCGGCCGTTCGAGCTGGCCGGGGCGCACGACCAGATCCGGGCGTTCTACGAGCGGGTGGCGGCGGCCGGGGTGCTGCCGCTCAGCGTCGGCGGCGACCATTCGGTCAGCCTGCCGATCCTGCGGGTGCTGGGGCGCGACCGGCCGGTCGGCATGGTCCACATCGACGCCCACTGCGACACCGGCGACGACTATCTCGGCTCGCGCTTCCACCACGGCGCGCCGTTCCGCCGGGCGGTCGAGGAGGGCGTGCTGGATCCGAAGCGCACCGTCCAGATCGGCATCCGCGGCGGCATCAACGACCGCGACGTCTGGGGCTTCAGTCACGAGTCCGGCATGCGCGTGATCTACATGCACGAGATCCCGGCGCTCGGGCTCGACGGGGTGATCGCCGAGGCCCGGCGCGTGGTCGGCGACGGCCCGACCTACCTGTCCTTCGACATCGACAGCATCGACCCGGCGTTCGCGCCCGGCACCGGCACGCCGGAGATTGGCGGCCTGACCTCGTTCGAGGCGCAGCGCCTGGTGCGCGGCCTGTCCGGCGTCGACGTGATCGGCGGCGACTTGGTCGAGGTGTCGCCGCCGTTCGACGTCGGCGGCAACACCGCGCTGGTGGGGGCGACCATCCTGTTCGAGCTGTTGTGCGTGACGGCCGAGGCGGTCGCCCGGCGCAAGCGCTGAGGCGATTGGGCACGAGATCGGGCGCAAGACCGGCCCTCGCCGTTCCATAGCCGCCCGGAAGCGGTAGAATATCTGCCGGACTGGACAGCGATTGCGGGAACGGCGGCATGCGACGACTCGCGGCCATCTGGCTGACGGCGGTCCTCCTGGGCGTCCCGGGCGGCGCCGACGCTCAGGATTCCGGGCCGGCGGCCGATAAGCGCGACGCGATCGCCGTGGTCATCGGCAACCGCCACTACGCCAACGGCATCCCCGAGGTGCGTTTCGCCGCCAACGACGCGGCGGCGGTCCGGCGCTTCCTGATCGATGTGCTCGGCTATCGCGACGGCAACGTCATCCGGATGGTGGACGCCAGCCAGGCCGAGATGTTCGCGGTGTTCGGCAACGGCCGGGACCATCGCGGCAAGCTGTGGTCGTGGGTGCGGCCCGGCCGCTCGGACGTGCTGGTGTACTACTCGGGCCACGGCGTGCCCGGCCTGCGGGACAAGCGGGGCTACCTGCTGCCGGTCGATGCCGACCCGGCGACCCCGGAGATCAACGGCTACCCGCTGGACCTGCTGCTGCAGAACCTCGCGAAGATCGACACGCGCTCGACCACCGTGTTCCTCGACGCCTGCTTCTCCGGCAATTCGGCGGCCGGCTGGCTGGTGCGTGCCGCCTCGCCGGTCTACGTCAGGACCGCGCCGCCGGCGCCGGTTGCGGGGCTGACGCTGGTGACCGCGGCCCAGGGCGACCAGGTCGCCAGCTGGGACGAGCGGGCCGGCCACGGCCTGTTCACCCGGCACCTGCTGGACGCGCTGGGCGGCGCCGCCGACCGCGGCCGGGACGGCAACCGCGACGGGGCGGTGACCCTGGGCGAGGTCGAGCGCTATCTCGACGACGAGATGAGCTACGCGGCCCGGCGACAGTTCCGGCGGGTGCAGAAGGCCAGCGTCACGGGTGATCCGAAGACGGTCCTGGTGGCGGCCATCCCGCCGGCACCGCCGCGGGCAGCGCCGGCCCTGCCGGCCGCGGTCCCGAGGGTGCCTCCGGCCGTTCCGGCGCCGCCGGCCGAGCCGGCGCTCTACGAGCCGCCCGGTCGCGACGGGGCCAAGGCGTTGGCCTTCCTCGACCGCCACCGACCCGAGATCAAGGCCGCGATCCGGGCGTACTATCGCGAACAGGGCAGCGCCTGGGACCAGAAGCCGATGGCCGGATCGCTCGATTTCGCCGAGGACATCGCGTGGTTTCGCGAGGTTGAACTGGAGGCGGTGCGCGATGACGGCATGGACATTCGGGCCTCTTACGCCTGGGTAGGCAACGGTCGTGACGGCGACGCCGAGGCGCTGTTCCGGATTCGGATCACGCCGGCCGAGCTGGTCGCAATCAAGATGTGGCGATGAGATGAGGCGACTGCCGATCCTCTCGGTCGCGCTCCTGCTGCTGGTCCTGCCGGCCGCGGTCGCGGCCGAGGACGGCTGGGCGGACCGCCTGCGCCCGGCCGCCGAGGCGCTCTGGCAGCAGGCCGGGCCGAGCCGGCGGATCGCCGCCCGCCCGGTTCCGGCCGACGTCACCGGCCTGCCGGTCGAGGTGGCCGCCGAGATCGACCGGGCGCTGGTCGAGGCCCTGCTGCGGACGGCACCCGTCGCCGGCCGGCTGCTCGATCGGGCGGGGCTGCCCGTCGCCTGGGAGGAGGCCACGAGCTTCCGCGGGACGTCGGGCGAGACGCTGCTGCGCGAGGCGGCGGTCGACGCCCTGGTGATTCCTTCGGCGCATGCGACGGCCGACGGCATCTCGGTCGCCGCCACCCTGGTCGCGGTGGCCGGCGGCGACACCGGCCGGCTGCTGGCGGCGGTGCCGGCCGTCGTCCTGCCGGGCGCGGTCGACCGGCTGACGGCGCGACCGCCGGCGGTCGCCGCCAAGGCCGCCGGGGTGGCGCTGGCGGACGCCGTGCGGCAGGGCCTCGACCCGAGTGCCCGGTTCCGGGCCGCGGTCCGGCTGAGCGGCGAGCGCAGCCCGTTCGGCGACTGGTTTCTCGACCAGGTCGCCGAGCACCTGACCGCCCGGCTCGCCGAGCGGCCGCTGTATGTCAGTCGGCCGTTGCGGAACGCCGATGTCGGCGGCCGGCCGGTCGCCCTCCGGCTGGAGGCCGAGATCTGGGACCACGGCCGCCAGGTCGAGGTGCATCTGCGGGCGACCGCCGAAGCCGCCGAGGCCCGCGCGTCCGCCCGGCTGGACGCCGCGGCTTTGCCGGCCCACTTCCGGCCGCTGACGCCGGAGGGCGGGCGTCTCGGCACCGGCTTCCGGATCGCCGACGGTGCCGCCGCCGTCGGCGCCGAGCTGCGGCGCGACGAGCTGGCGGTCGCGGCCGAGGCGGTCGCCCGCGCGTTGCTGGTCGACGAGGCGCTCGATCGCCGGGACCCGGTCCCGCCGGTGGCGCGCAGCCGGGCTGCGGTCGCCGATGCCTGGCGACGGCTGGCCGAGGCGGTCCCGTACGACGAGAGCTGGTCCGGTGCGGCCGGCGACCGCAACGCCTCGGCCCGCCGGTTGCGGGCGCGGGTCGCCCGGCTCGGCGGACCCGAGGCGCCGGAGCTTTCGGCGACGCTGGAGCGGTCGGTATACCGGCCCGGCGAGCCGCTGCGGGTGCGGGCGACGGTGGCGCGCGGGCGGGCCTTCCTGGCGCTGTACGCCTGGCAGGCCGACGGCACCGTGGTCCGGGTCGCGCCGATCCGGGAGGCGGCGGCGGTGACCGCCGAGGCCGGCCGGCGGATCGAGTTGCCGGGGCCGCGCGACGCCGAGATCGCGGCCGCCCCGATGCCGGGCGCGAGCGAAAGCCTGGAGGCGCTGGTGGTGGTGGCGAGCGCCGTGCCGTTCGTCCCGGACCGGCTGGCGCCGGCGGCCGGCGGCTCGGCCGACGCCAGCCGCGCTGCCGCGGTGTCGGCCGGGGCGTTCCTCGACCGGGTCGCCGGGCTCGACCGGGCGCGGCTGCGGCTGGCGGTCCTGCCGTATCGGGTGCGGGCAGCGGAGTGAGCGGCGGCTGAGCGGCGGCTCGCGCCTGCCCTCGTCGGTTGCGGCCCGGCCGGTGCGACCGCAGAATGGGCCTCCCCGTTCCATAGCCCCGGGACAGGCGCCGGTGCCTGCCACCACGGGGAGATGGACCATGCCGTTGGGAACCGCGATCGCGATGGCCTGCCGCGGGCTGACCTTGGCGCTCGGCGCCTGCTTCCTGATCTCCTGCGCGTCGGCCGCGACCTACGGGCAGGCCGACGAGCGGCCCTACGCCACGGCCGAGGGGCCGATCCCGGTCCTGGTGCTGGGCGAGGACCGTGACGCCGACACCCTGCCGCGCCACGACCCGGCGTTCCGTCGGGTGGTCGCCGAGCTGCAGTCGGCGATGGCCCGGCGGGGCTTCCGCGTGGTCGACGAGGACGCGGTCGCCGCCGGGCTCGGCTGGACCCGGGTCGAGGGCCGCGATCGTCTCGACCTGCTGGAGGTCGCCCGGCTCGCCAACGCCTCGGAACGGGCGTCCGACCGGGTCCGGGCGGCGGTGCTGTTCCGGATCGAGGGCAGCGTGCGGGACCTCGCCTACACCACGCGGGTCGAGCTGCACCTGTCCGGCGAGATCGTCGACGCCGCCAGCAATCGGTTCCTCGGAGCCTTCGACCTGCCGGCCGAGACCGTGTCGACCGCCGGCCGCTGCGTGGCCCATGCCTGCGCGTCGCAGGCGGTGGCGGCCCGGGCCCAGGACCTGGCGACCGAGCTCGGCGCGGTACTGGCCGCCAGGCTGGCGCACCTGGCCCCGCCGGAACGGGCCGGTCCGGTAACGGCCGGCCCCCCGACCGCCGGTCCGGCGACCGCCACGCTCGAAGGCGTCTATACGGTGACGCTGCGGCACATGGCGTCCGAGGACGCGATGGCGATCCTCGACGTCATGACCGACGAGTTCCCCGGCTACCGCAGCCACGCGCTGATCCGGCGCGGCACCGCCCTGCGCCGCTACGAGTACGTGACGACCGCCGACCCGGCGACGCTGGAGCGCTGGTTGACCCTGCTGCTGGTCGACATGGGGCTGGACCCGGCGGCGACCGTCGCGCTGTCGGTGCGGCCGGGCACGATCCTGATCGAGCGCGTCCTGCCCGGTGCGCCCGGGCAGGCCGCCGGCCGGGCCGCCGACGGCGGCTGAGGAAAACCGCCCACCGCCTGCCATAGCCGTGCCGGGACCATCCGATACGGGAGGCGACGATGGACGACGGACCGGCCGGCCACGCGATGACCGAGATCGCCCTGGCCCTGGCGATGAGCTTCTTCTGCCTGCTGGTACTGGCGCTGGTCACCATGGGCACGCCGTCAGCGCCGGCTGATTCTCGGATCGAGGCACTGGCGGCGGCGCCCGCCGGCGGTGCGGCCGAGCCGTTGGCGCCGACCGACCGGCTGGTGGTGTTCCACCGCGGCCGCTTCCTCGATGCCGAGCGCCGGCCGCTCGACCTGACGATGCTGAATGAGAACGGCCGGCTGGTGCTGGCGGTCGATCCCGGCCTGCCGCTGGCCGAGGTGCTGGCGGCGCGCCGGCGTCTCGACCGTCCCGACCTGGTGGTGACCCCGCTCGACCCGGCCTGGCTCGCGGCGCTCGGCCCGGGAGCCGGACGATGAGCCGGGCGATCGGGGGGCTGGTGTTCCTCGTCGCCATCCTGGCGGCCGACGACGGCCGGGCGGCGGGTGACGTCGCGCGCGAGGAGATCCGGCGCATCGTGGTGCAGGAGGCGCTGCGGAGCGAGCGGGTGCCGCCGTCGCTGGCGCTGGCCGTCGCCGAAGCCGAGTCGAACTTCGACGCCGGCGCCGAGAGCTCGGCCGGGGCCCGCGGCGTCATGCAGATCATGCCGGCGACCGGGCGCGGCGAGTTCGGGGTGGAGCCGGACGCCCTGTGGCAGCCGCGGCTGAACGTGCAACTCGGCGTCGCCTTCCTGGACCGGCTGATCGGCCGCTACGGCGAGCGCTGGGACCTCGCGCTGTCGCACTACAACGGCGGCTCGCGGGTCGGCTCCGGCCCGGCGGCACGGGTGATCCCGGCGACCCGGAGCTATGTCGACAAGGTGCTGCGGCTGGAGCGCGGCTATGCCCGCGACGAGGCGGTTCGCCGTATGGTCGCCGCCGCGCAGCGGGCAACCGGGACGGCGTCCGGCCCGGCCGCCGCCGCCGAGCGGCTGCCGGCCCGGGCGGTCGCGGCGGCCCGGCTGGCCGAGACCGGCATGGCGGACTGGCGTCCGGCCGACCGTCGCCGGCGGTTCCTGGAACTGGCCGAGCGGGCGCTCGACGGGGCGGACGCGCGGCATCGCCGGCTCGGCGACGGGGCCGGCTCGGCCGGGATCCTGGCCGGGATCGAGGCCCGCAAGCAGCGATTCCGGGCCCTGCTGGCGGCCCTGCGCGACGGCTGACGACGCTGAACGGTGGACGGAATTTCAGCCGGCGGTAGTATTCGGGGGTCGCAATGGGCGTGATGCAGGCGATGGACGGGGTCTCGGCGGAGCGGACGGCGATCGAGGGCGGGCGCAGCGCGGCGCTCGAGCAGGCGCTGCGCACGGTCGCCGAGACCGACCTCGGCTCCGGGCCGAAATACTCGGCGCTGGTGGTGCGCGAGCTGACCCGCACGATCTCGACCCGCGGCTACGGCCGGCCGCTGCTGGAGCTGATGCACCTGATCCGGATCGCCGAGGCCGCCGGCGGCCGGCATGGCTGGCCGGCCGTGCTGTTCGCCGTCCCGGTCGCACGGGCCGCCGGGTTCCGCGGCGCGATCCAGCGGGCGGCCGGCGGCTGCCGGGCGTTCGGCAGCGACTTCGAGCTGGTCGAGGACGGTGTCGAGATCGCCTATCCGGACGGGCGTTTCCGGGTCACCTACGGCCGCATGGCGTTCCTGGCGGCGCTGGTCGAGTTCGCCATCACCGCGCTCGGCTGGCGGGCGGTCGACGCGGTGCTGCGGGCCTGGCTGGAGGACCGCTTCGCGCTGCGGGCCGCCGGGCCGCACGCCAACGCCCTGGCGCGGTTGCTGTACGACCATCTCAAGGACCATCTGCCGACGGTCCAGGCCCTGCGCAGCTACCGCCGACTGACCCGCTTCCTGTCCACCACCCGCGGCGACGGCTTCGGGCTCGACGACCTGGACGACGCCACGGTGCTGGCGTTCTGGCTGGGCGGCGACGCGTCCGGCGAAGAGCCGGGGGAGCCCCGTACCTTCCGCGCCACGCTCGAACAGGTCGCCCGGATGCGGACCGCCATGCAGGCCGGCGCCGAACGGCGCTCGGTCGACCGGGCCGCACCGATCGGCGGCGACCGCTCGGCCGGCGAGGTCGATCCCGATACCCTGCTCGGGGTGCTGGAGGCGCACGACCGGCCGGCCGACCCGCTGCGCCTGCTGGCGACGCCGCCGGCCTCGGCGATCAAGTTCCTGACCGGCCGCGAGACCGAGTCGCTCGACCTGATCGCAACGCTCGGCCCGCAGGCGCCGGCCCTGCCGCTGTCGGTGCTGCGGGCCGAGATCTTCGGCGCCGCCCAGTCGCGGCTGACCCAGGCGGCCCGCCGGCGGGCGCCGGCGACCGAGCTGGCGACGCTGACCGCCCTGACCGACTGCGAGAGCTACGACCAGCGTCTCGACTACTGGAACCGGCTGGACGGGCAGCTTCGCCGGATCGCCCTGGCGTCGCTGGCGGCCCTGCTCGACGCCGGCCGGGCCGAGGCGGTCGGGGAGGTCCTGGCGCACGTGCCGGACGCCGATCTGTCGGGATTGCGTGGCGTGGCGGCGTCGGGTGACGGCGGGCGTGTCGTGTCGCTCGGGGAGCGCGCGCTCGGCGGCGTGCTGGCGGCGCTGGCCGACCCGACCGTCGTCGGTGCTGCGGTCGCCGGGGTGGTGGTCGAGGCCCGGGCAGCGCTGCGGGCGGTCAGCCGGCGTGGCTTCGGTCCCGAGGAACGCCGCGACCCGTCCGGCATCGACGGCTTCGCGGCCGGCGCGCCGGCGGTGCGGTCGGCGCGCGAGGCGCTGGCCCGGATCCGCCGGGCGGTCGATGCGGTCCTGCCGACCGACGACCGCGGAGGGCGCTTCGCCGTGGACCGGAGCGTGTTCGCCGAGCGGTTCGCCGAGCTCTATGGGGTGGCGCCATGACCGGCCGCTGGAACGATCTCGGCGCGGACGGCCACGCGATGGCGGAGGCGGCATTCGTGGCGCTGGAGACTGCCGCCACCCTCGACGACCCAGGTTTCGACCGGGCGACACCGGCGCGCCCGTCGCCGTCCGCCCTGTGGGCGCACGCGACCGGGGCGGCGCCGATTCCGCGCGCCGAGCTGGCGGCGGCGCTGCTGGCGGATCCCGGCCTGCGCGAGACTCTGGAGGGGCTGATGCGGCGGGCGGCGGTGGCGACCGGGCCGCGGGTGGCGGCGGCGTCGACCGCCGAGCGGGTGACGGAGCGCGGCGGCGACGGCTTCCGGCTGCGGCTCTTGCCGGCCCGGGGTGCGGTGGACCAGACTTGGGTCATGATCGACCTCGACCGGCCCGATCCGGCCCCGTCCCGCCTGACCGTGCTGCCGGCCGACGGCCCGCCCGAGAGCGTCGCGCTCGATGCGCCGGTCGACGGCGCGGTGCAGCTGCTGGCGGAGACCGCGTCCGCCCTGGTGCGCGCGCTCGCCGACCCGGCAGCCACCGTCTTCCTGCATTGACCGGCTTCCCGAATTGACCGGCCGGGTCCAGGTCGTCGTCGCCACCACCGAGGGGCCGTCGACGGTCCTGCGCGTGACGCCGGAGGACCCGTCCCTGCGCTCGGTCGTCTGCCTCGGCCGCGGCACCACGGTGCTGCCGATCAGCCGGGCCTACGACGCCTTCGTCAGGGCGCCGACCGGGGTGGTCGAGCGCGCCGTCGGGCACCGCTCGTTCCGGACCGACGTGTCGGCGCCGATCGACGACGGCGACAGCTGGCAGCTCGGCCTGTACCTGGCTCACCGGCTCAAGGCGGCCGGCCGATTGGCCGAGGACGACGAGCCGGCGGATCTGGTGCTGTGGGCGACCGGCGCGGTCGACGGCGACCTGGCGGTGCGCCCGGTCGCGCAGGTCGACGAGAAGCTGCGGCGCTCGGCCGGGCTGTTCGCGGCGGAGGGGACCCGGATGCTGGTCGTGGTGTCGGCGGACCGGGCCGACGCCCTGGCCGGGCTGCCGGCCGGCGTGCGATCCCGGCCGGCCCGGACGGTGGCCGAGATCCTCGGCGAGCTCGGGCTCGAACCGCCGCCGAGGCCGGCGCGGGCGCGTCGCCTGCGATGGTCTCTGGCCGGCCTGGCGGCGGCGGCCGTGGTGGCCGGGGCGGTCGCCCTGGTGCCGCGTCCGCAGGCGCCGCCGGTCGACCCGACGCCCGTCCTCCTGGCGCCGGCGACGCCCCATGTCGCAGTCGGTCCGCCGGCCTTCTCGCCACCGGCCTTCGATCCGGCGGCGGTCGGGCTCGCAGTGCTCGAGGCCCGGCCGCAGGACGACGCGGCCTGCGGTGGCGGCGAGCGGCTGGTGGCCGTGGAGCCCGGCGGGCCGACGGCGCCCGGCGTCTGCGCGGTGGTGGTTCGGGCGGCGAACGGCGGGGCCGCGGCCGGCTTCGTCTGGCTGGTCCTGCTTGCCGAGGGTTCGTTCCGGGAATACGCCGCCGGCTCCCGATCGGTCGAGGCCGCTAGCGGCCCGCTGGCCCCCGGCGATCGTGTCGAGGCCCGTCTTGCCGCGCCGTCCTGGGTGCGCCGACCCGTGGTGTTCCGGGCGCTGATGGTGCTGGCCGACCGCGAGCGCGAGGAGGCGACGCGGGCCCTGGCCTCCGTCGACGGGCTGTCGGCCGGGGATCTCGACCGCCTGACCGGGCAGTTCCGGGAGCTCGGGCTCGACGTTCGAACGCTTCGCCATTCGATTCAGCCGCGGCCGTAGCCGGAAAATCCGCCTCGCCCGTCCATAGCCCTCCCGAAGCGTCGAACCCGGGAGGCGGGACATGCCGCGACATCGCACTCTACCGATCCTGGCCCTGGCGGCCCTGCTGCCGAGCGGCCTCGCCGGCTGTCTGGCGCCGCCGCCGGACCTCGAGGGCATCGGCTTCCGCGACGCCCGCTACCGCGAGGCGCAGTCGATGCGCGACTGGCGGGCCTGCCGGGACGAGGGGATGGCGCTCGACCGTGAGGCCGGCCAGGCGGCGGCGCCGGCGCGCTACCTGGCCGCAGCCCGGGTGCTGGAAGGCTGCGAGAGCCGGCTCGGTGCCGAGGCCGCGGCGCTGGCGCCGGAGGAGCGGATGCGGGCCTACGCGGTTGCCGTGCAGGCCCGGTTGAAGGGCGGCGACCCGGCCGGCGCGCGGGCCGGGCTGCAGCGGCTGCGGGCGGCGTTTCCCGACCGCGACCTGTATTTCGACGACGGCACCTCGTTCCTGGACACCCTGGAGGCGGTCCTCGCGGTCGGGGCCGGCGCCCGCACGCCGGGCGGGTCGGCGAACGTCACCGGCGCCGTCTCCGGCGAGTTGCAGCGCCTGGCGCGCTGGCGGCGCGGCTAGGAGGCGGCCATGCGACCCGCTTTCGTGATCCTGCTCGCCGTGTCGTGGGCCACCGTCGCCTGGACGACCGCGAGTTGGGCCGCCGGCCCGGCGGACGGCGACGCGACCTGGCGGCCGGCGGCCAGCGAGCGGCTGGTGCGGCTGCCGGCCGGCTATCTGGAACGGGCGATCGACCGCGACTTCCAGGGCTCGCCGCTGGCGACCGCGCTCGACGAGACCGGCAGGGCGCTGGCCGACCGCAATGCCGGGCTCGGCGAGCTGCAAGCGGCGGTCGAGACGGCGGCCGGCGACCAGCGCGACGCCCTGCGGCAACGCTTCCTGGAGGAGAAGCAGGCCTACCTGCAGCTCATGGGGCGTCGCCACGACCTGGAGCGCGAGCGCCTGAAGACCCGGCTGGCGCTGTACGAACGGCTGCTGGCCCGGCTGCGGCGCGGGGATCCGGCGAAGGACGACCCGACGGCGGCGCGGCTGGCCGAGAACCGGCAGGCGGCCCGGCAGCGCTTCGAGACTTCGGTGGCCAAGGTCGACATGACCTTGTTCGCCGACGGCGCCACCGCCGAGAGCCGGTACGGCGCCGAGTATCGCCGCCACGCCGCCGCGATCGGCGAGCTGGTCGCGGCGATCAATGCGCACCCGATGAACCGAGCGCCGGAGATCGACGGCCGCAGCGTCGACAAGCGCGAGTTCCTGCGCCACCTCGCCGAGCAGGCCGAGACCGAGCTGGCGCTGCTCGACCAGCAGGACCTGGTGCTCGCCTACATGGCCAAGCTGGTGGCGCTGGACGCCATGGCGATGGCCGACGAGGTCGACGCCCGCGAGGCCGAGGCCGTCGGGCGCCCGGAAACCCGGGACGTCAGCGCCGCCGTCGGCTTCTTCGTCACCCCCAACTGACCTTGCAGAGAAGGAGAGCCGTCATGCGACCCGCCGCCACGCGACCTATCTGGTCCGCTGCGTTCGCCGGCCTGCTGCTGGCGGCATCGCCGGCCGCTGCCGGCCCGCTGGAGAACCTGGAGCGCGAGCGGGCGGCGCTGCTGACCACCCTGCTCGACCCGGCGCTCGATCCCGACGGCCGGCAGGAGCGGGCGGTTCCGGCGCTGCGCCGGCTGGTCGATCTGGAGCGCATCGTGCTGCGCGATCCGCACACGGCGGCCGGGGCGGGCGCGCTCGCCAACCGGGCGTTCGCCGACTACGACCTGACGTTCCTGGCCCACGCCTCGGTCGAGCGCGGGGTGTCGCCCCTCGATCTCTGGCTCGACCGGCTCGGCCTGTCCAGCGACCGGCTGCTGGCGGCGCGGATCGGTCTGCGGTGATCGCCGTGGCGACGCTCCCGCACTCGGACCGGCGGTCGGCGCCGATCGACGTCGCCCAGGCGGTCGGCCTGCTGCTCGGCGCGGTCGTGCTGGCTCTGGCCGGCAGCCGCCTGCTGCTCGGCCTGCCGCCCGGACAAGCGGCATCGCGGGCGGTGGCCGTGGTCGGTCCGGTGTTCCCGGCGCTGTTCGCGATCCTGGTCGTGCTGGCCGCCGCCGCGGCGCTGCGGCTGGCGCGCGACCCGGCCGAGCGACGCTGGCGGCAGCTCGGCCTGCAGGCTTCGTCCGGCATCGCGACCGTGGCCCTGACCTTCACCCTGCTCGGCATCAGCCTCGGCATCGGCGGCCTCGCCGGCCGGCCGCTGACCCCGGACAGTGTGCAGGGGGTGATCGGCGAGCTCACCGGCCGGTTCGCGCTGGCCTTCGCGACCACCGTGGTCGGCCTGCCGGCGGCGGCCGGGCTGCGCGCCCTGATCCTGGTGCTGGCGGCGCGGGAGAGCCGGCCATGAGTACATAGTCCCCGCTGGCCGGATCGGTACTGGCTTCCAGGGGCATGTGGCATTCACGGCAGGCGACGGTTCGGGTCGGATCATCCTCATGATACCAGCGGCTGTTTTTCCAGCTGTCGTACTGATTCTGACCCTGCACCTTGCCAATATCCACATTGACTTCCCGGTCCACGTACTGTTTGTGGCAGGCTGCACAGAATTCCGGCTTTTTCAGCAACGGCCGGGAATAGGTCTGAACGTGGTGCCAGGGATAGGCGCGAATCAGAAAATCCCCCA
>Ga0209475_10003699_pt1:10000-13822 | contig 13822 bp, 6 predicted proteins | sample tdDd471_FD_187128 | JGI IMG/M metagenome (GOLD analysis project Ga0209475, IMG submission 187128) | Marine sediment microbial communities from the Atlantic coast under amendment with organic carbon and nitrate - tdDd47.1 (SPAdes)... | ecosystem: Environmental > Aquatic > Marine >... | reverse complement strand
GACCGTGGCGATGCTGTATTGGGCCGGGCGCCTGCTTGGCGGGCGCGGCACGGTGCAGGACGTGCTGGCCATGGTCCTGTGGCTTCAGGTGTTGCGCATCCTGGTCCAGGTGGCGACCCTGATCCTGTCGCTGACGATCCCGATGCTGGCCATGCTTCTGGTGCTGGCGGCGACCGTGCTGGGCATCTATATCCTGCTGCATTTCGTGGATCAGGCGCACCGGCTGAACTCGCTGCCGCGGGCGGGCGGGGTGCTGATCCTTTCGTTCGTATTGATGGCGGTGGCGCTGTCTGTATTGCTGACCCTGTTCGGGGGCATGATAACCGGGGGCATCTCCCATGTATGACATCGACACCATCCGGGCCGATTTTCCGATCCTCACGCGCGAGGTGAACGGGCGGCCGCTGACCTATCTCGACAACGGTGCCTCGGCGCAGAAACCGCGGGTGGTGATCGACGCGGTGACGCAGGCCTATAGCCATGAATACGCCAACGTGCATCGCGGGCTGCACTACCTGTCGAATCTCGCCACCGACAAATACGAGGCGGTGCGCGGCACCGTGGCGCGGTTCCTGGGGGTGCCCTCCGAGGACGAGATCGTTCTGAACTCCGGCACCACCGAGGGCATCAACCTGGTCGCCTATGGCTGGGCGATGCCGCGGTTTCAGGCGGGCGACGAGATCGTGCTGAGCGTGATGGAACATCACGCCAATATCGTGCCCTGGCATTTCCTGCGCGAACGGCAGGGGGTGGTTCTGAAATGGGTCGATACGGCGCCCGACGGATCGCTCGACCCGCAGGCGGTGATCGACGCCATCGGGCCGAAGACGAAACTGGTCGCCATCACCCATGTGTCGAACGTGCTGGGCACCGTGGTGGACGTCAAGGCGATCACCCGGGGCGCCCATGCCAGGGGCGTGCCGGTTCTGGTCGATGGCAGCCAGGCGGCGGTGCACCTGCCGGTGGATGTGGCCGATATCGGTTGCGATTTCTATGCCATCACCGGGCACAAGCTTTATGGCCCGTCCGGCTCCGGCGCGATCTATATCAATTCGGAGCGGATGGCCGAGATGCGCCCCTTCATCGGTGGCGGCGACATGATCAGGGAGGTCTCGAAAGAGGCCGTGATCTACAACGACCCGCCGATGAAGTTCGAGGCCGGCACGCCGGGCATCGTGCAGATCATCGGGCTGGGTGTCGCGCTCGACTACATGATGGATCTGGGGATGGAGAACATCGCCGCGCATGAGGCGGGTCTGCGGGACTATGCGCAGAACCGCTTCGCCGGGCTCAACTGGCTGCAGGTGCAGGGCCAAGCGCCGGGCAAGGCGGCGATCTTCAGCTTTACGCTGGAGGGGGCGGCCCATGCCCATGACATCTCCACCATCCTCGACAAGAAGGGGATCGCGGTGCGCGCCGGCCATCACTGCGCCGGGCCGCTGATGGATCACCTGGGCGTGACGGCGACATGCCGGGCATCGTTCGGATTGTACAATACCAAGGCCGAAGTGGACGTTCTGATCGAGGCGCTGGAACTGGCGCATGAGCTCTTTGCCTGATCGTTTTTCAGGCACCTGGATGTTCTGAAAGCGACATTGCGTGTCGCGAATGGTAATCCTCCGGTTTTGCGTCTAGGGTCGCGCCAGTACAACAACCTGGGATGACCGCATGACCGTACTCACCGAAGCCGATCAGATTTCCGAAATCGCATTCGGGTTCATGGGCTCCAAGGCATTGTTCGCCGGGCTGGGGGCAGGGGTGTTCACCCATCTCGCCGAGGGCCCGATGAGCTGCGCCGAACTGGCCCGCCACTGTCCGCTGGACGAGGTTCGGACCGAAACGCTGATGACCGCGCTTGCGGGGCTGGGGCTGGTCGAGGGGGAGAACGGCAAGTTCCGCAATTCCCCGGCCGCCGAATCCTTTCTGGTGAAAGGGGCCAAGTACGATTTCGGCGACTACCTGCGGCTTCAGGTCGGCCAGCAGATGTATGGTCTGCTGGACCAGATCGACGACGCGCTGCAGGACAAGCTGCCGGAGGAGGCGACCGCCTCCTATGCCGAATGGTTCGCGGACCCGGAAGAGGCCCGGCTCTATTCCGCCAGCCAGCATTCCGGCTCGCTCGGGCCGGCGCGGCAACTGGCGCGCAAGATCGACCTTTCCGGCGCGCGTCACCTGCTGGATGTGGGCGGCGGCACCGGCGCCTTTGCCATCACCCTGTGCGAGGCGTTTCCGGACCTGACCGCCACCATCGTCGATTTCCCCAATGTCGCCGATCTGGGGCGGGAGTATGTGGAGAAGGCGGGGCTCAGCGACCGCATCTCTTATGTCGAGGGCAACGCGCTGGAAACTGACTGGCCCGGCGGGCAGGACGTTATCCTGATGTCCTACCTGTTCTCCGGCGTGCCGGGCGAGGCCCATGACGGGCTGCTGGCCCGCGCGCGCGACAGGCTCAGCCCCGGCGGGCGGTTCCTGTTGCATGATTTCGTGGTGCGCTCGGACCGCAGCGGACCGAAGCTGGCAGCGCTCTGGCAGTTGCAGCACACCGCCTTTACCCCGCGCGCCCGTTCGCTCGACGAGGGCTGGCTCCGCGGGGCGCTGGAGCAGGCCGGGTTTGCCGGTATCGAGGTGGAGGTGATGATCCCGGAAATGACCATGCTGGCCTCGGCGGTCAAACCCGCCTGAGCGAACTGCGGGCGGCCCTTGACATCATCCGGGTCGCCCCGTTCCCACAGATGACGACAGCGGGCGTGCGGGCCTCTCTGAGCGGTGCGTTGACGGATCGCCTCGGCGTGGCCACGACCCGCCGAGGCGTATTTCGTTTGCGCGATAAGTGGCCTGATGCCGATTTACCGATCGAGGTCCTCCAGTTGGCGTATAAGCGCCAAGGTTGAAAATTTGTTGGCCTCCGATAATATGATTGCCTAATCATACCGAAAAAGTTATCGATTGTTGCGAATGTAGTTTTTTTCTTGGGGGATATTGTTTTGGCGGCATCTACAGCGTTCAATCTGGTTGAAGAATTCGGGACCTCGGGAACCTATGACCTGAACAATCCCGGCGTTCTGTTCTATTACACCTCTACCGACACATTCTATGACTTGACGTTGTCTCATGGTCCGACTGCCGTGCAGATAATCGGCGGGGACAACAAGTTCACGCTTGCCGACGGGATGTATCTGCAGTTTCTGAGACTGGGAGACGGTGATGATACTGTCGTCACGGGGGTCGGAAACGGATGGGGCGCAACGATCGATTACGTGGTCCTTGGCGGGGGGACCAACACCGTCACGACGGGAAGTGGTGGCGTCGGGTTGATTACCTCCCACGGCGCGACAAACACCATTACGACAAGCGGGAGTGTCAGTCAGATCAGAACCTCCGCCTCCACGAACACCATCCATGTCGGTGGCGACGGACTGGGCGTCGAGGACATCAGGCTCTTTGGCAGCATGAACGAGCTGCAAACGGTGACCATCGAGCATTGGGTCGATACCCTGATCTGTGGTAGCGGAACAGTCGCAAACATCAAACTATTGGATGGCGCCTGGGTGAGCTATGCGCGAACCGGGCACAACAATGACGTCTTCAATCTGGGGAACGGGTTTGCAGGCTCCATTGACATGAAGGACGGCAATGATGTCGTCCGTATCAAGGGAGGAGATGCAAATTTCATCTATGGGCGGGGAGGGAACGACAAGGTTTTCGTCACCGGCTATGACGGCTCCCAAAGCTATATGTTCAGTGGTGGAGACGGAAAGGACACGCTGAGCTTCAAGGGGTCGAAGACCGGAGTCGAGATTTCTCCGAGCGGGCTGGCGGTTC
>Ga0209475_10003699_pt1:0-5000 | contig 13822 bp, 6 predicted proteins | sample tdDd471_FD_187128 | JGI IMG/M metagenome (GOLD analysis project Ga0209475, IMG submission 187128) | Marine sediment microbial communities from the Atlantic coast under amendment with organic carbon and nitrate - tdDd47.1 (SPAdes)... | ecosystem: Environmental > Aquatic > Marine > Coastal... | reverse complement strand
GGGTAGAGCACTGGATGGGTAATGGGGCCCCACAGGCTTACTGATCCTAACCAAACTCCGAATACCCGGGAGTACTAGATGGCAGACACACTGCGGATGCTAACGTCCGTAGTGAAGAGGGAAACAACCCTGACCTCCAGCTAAGGCCCCTAATTCATGGCTAAGTGGGAAAGCAGGTGGGACGACCAAAACAACCAGGAGGTTGGCTTAGAAGCAGCCATCCTTTAAAGATAGCGTAACAGCTCACTGGTCTAAACAAGTTGTCCTGCGGCGAAGATGTAACGGGGCTCAAGCCATGAGCCGAAGCTGAGGATGCCGTAAGGCATGGTAGCAGAGCGTAGTGTGACATAGATCCAAGCCTCCTTACTTCCGCTTGCGGAAGATTGGAGGCAGGGATCTTTCTGTGAAGCCGGCCTGTGAGGGATCCGGTGGAGAGATCACTAGCGAGAATGATGACATGAGTAGCGACAAACAGTGTGAGAGACACTGTCGCCGAAAGTCCAAGGGTTCCTGCTTAAAGCTAATCTGAGCAGGGTAAGCCGGCCCCTAAGGCGAGGCAGAAATGCGTAGTCGATGGGAACCAGGTTAATATTCCTGGGCCAGGAGGATGTGACGGATTGCGAAGGTTGTTCACCCTTATCGGATTGGGTGGGCCGCTTAGCAGTCCCTGGAAATAGCCCTCCGTAGGACCGTACCCTAAACCGACACAGGTGGACTGGTAGAGAATACCAAGGCGCTTGAGAGAACGATGTTGAAGGAACTCGGCAAAATACCTCCGTAAGTTCGCGAGAAGGAGGCCCGGTTCCTAGGCAACTAGGGGCTGGGGGCACAAACCAGGGGGTGGCGACTGTTTACTAAAAACACAGGGCTCTGCGAAGTCGCAAGACGACGTATAGGGTCTGACGCCTGCCCGGTGCCTGAAGGTTAAAAGGAGGGGTGAGAGCTCTGAATTGAAGCCCAGGTAAACGGCGGCCGTAACTATAACGGTCCTAAGGTAGCGAAATTCCTTGTCGGGTAAGTTCCGACCTGCACGAATGGCGTAACGACTTCCCCGCTGTCTCCAACATCGACTCAGCGAAATTGAATTGCCTGTCAAGATGCAGGCTTCCCGCGGTTAGACGGAAAGACCCCGTGCACCTTTACTACAGCTTCGCACTGGCATCAGGATTGTGATGTGCAGGATAGGTGGTAGGCTTCGAAGCAGGAACGCCAGTTCTTGTGGAGCCTCCCTTGAGATACCACCCTTCGCACTCTTGATGTCTAACCGCGGTCCGTTATCCGGATCCGGGACCCTGCGTGGCGGGTAGTTTGACTGGGGCGGTCGCCTCCTAAAGCGTAACGGAGGCGCGCGAAGGTTGGCTCAGAGCGGTCGGAAATCGCTCGTTGAGTGCAATGGCAGAAGCCAGCCTGACTGCGAGACTGACAAGTCGAGCAGAGTCGAAAGACGGCCATAGTGATCCGGTGGTCCCGAGTGGAAGGGCCATCGCTCAACGGATAAAAGGTACGCCGGGGATAACAGGCTGATACTGCCCAAGAGTCCATATCGACGGCAGTGTTTGGCACCTCGATGTCGGCTCATCTCATCCTGGGGCTGGAGCAGGTCCCAAGGGTACGGCTGTTCGCCGTTTAAAGAGGTACGTGAGCTGGGTTTAGAACGTCGTGAGACAGTTCGGTCCCTATCTGCCGTGGGTGTAGGATACTTGAGAGGAGTTGCCCCTAGTACGAGAGGACCGGGGTGAACGAACCACTGGTGGACCAGTTGTCGTGCCAACGGCAGTGCTGGGTAGCTATGTTCGGACAGGATAACCGCTGAAGGCATCTAAGCGGGAAGCCCCCCTCAAAACAAGGTATCCCTGAGGACCGTGGTAGACCACCACGTCGATAGGCCGGAGATGTAAGCGCAGCAATGCGTTCAGTTGACCGGTACTAATTGTCCGATAGGCTTGATTTGATCCAGTAGAAGACAGACTTCATACTGAAATCAAAAGCATACACCAACAGTGTACGACTTGGAGTTGATTGATACCCAGCGGGATCGCATGTTTTGTTCCAAAACACGCGGCCTCCCGCACGTCGCATTCGCAAAGCAAATGCGACGGGGAGCCTTTATTCGGTTTGGTGGTCATAGCACAAGCGAAACACCCGGTCCCATCCCGAACCCGGCAGTTAAGCGCTGTCGCGCCAATGGTACTGCGTCTCAAGACGTGGGAGAGTAGGTCACCGCCAAACCTAATAAAGACTCCCCTCTCTCTAAACGATACTCGGATAAGATCCGCCAAATGGCCGCCCTCAGGGGTGGCTTTTTGCGTATTGGCCCTTTTTCCCAGCGATCCGGTCCGACCCGCCCGACGGACCGGCCAGCGGGCAGTTTTCAAACAGACGCGAAGCCGAGGATCTCGTCGACGATGGCGGTGAAGATCGCTGCCCCCCGGGGGATCAGGTCGTCGGGGAAATCGTAGTCCGGGTTGTGCAGGGCCGGATGGTCCTCGCCTGCACCGAGCAGAAGAATGGCCAGCGCGCTGGTCTCGCCGAAGCGGCCGAAGTCCTCGGACGGGCGCATCGGCAGCGGGCCGTGACCGTGCGGCAGGCCCAGCCTGTCCAGCGCCCGGGTGGCGATTGCCACCGCCTCGGGGTCACTGGCGGTGGTGGTGAAGATGTCCTCATAGGAGATCTCCGGCGTCAGCCCCGCCACCCGGGCCGCCTGCCGCACCAGTGTTTCGGCCTCGGAAACGAGCCGCGCCATGCGCCTGTCGGTGAGGCTGCGCAGGGTGACGAAAAGATCCGCCGCGCCCGGCGCGATACCGAAGGCCGGTTCGCCCAGACGGGCATGGGTGACGGTGGCCAGCGCGAAATCGGGATCGCTGAGCGGATGGCCCTGGCCCAGCGCGGTGAGGGCGGGCATCAGCCGCGCCAGCGCGGACATCGGCGACAGCCCGGTTTCGGGCTGCGAGGCATGCGCCGTCTTGCCGGTCAGCCGCACCCGCATCCCGCGCGAGGCGCAGGCGGAGGGCCCCTCGGCGAGCGCCACCTCGCCCAGCGGCATGCCCGGCATGTTGTGGATCGCAAAGGCATAATCGGGCCGTAGTTCGGTGAAGTCGGGATCGGCCACCACCCGTGCGGCGCCGGAGCCGTCCTCTTCCGCCGGCTGAAACATCAGAACGACGGATCCGCGCGCCGGGCGCACCCGTCCCAGCAGACGCGCCATCGCTGCGATGATTGTCATATGCCCGTCATGGCCGCAAAGGTGCCCCCGGCCCGGCACGGTAGAGCGATGCGACGCGTCTGAGCGTTCCTCGATCGGCAGCGCGTCAAGCTCGCAGCGCAGCAGCACGCGTGGGCCGGCCTCGGCGCCGTCATAGACCGCCGCCACCCCGTGCCCGCCAAGGTTCGTGACGATGCGGTCCGGCCCGGTGGCGCGCAGCACGCCCTCCACCCGGGCAGCGGTCGCGGATTCCTGCCCCGAGATCTCGGGGTAACGATGCAGGTCCCGGCGCCAATCGGTCAGCTCGGTGATATCGGAATTGCGAAGGCGGGGAAAATGGTGAGTCATGCGTCTCTCACGTCAGGGCGCGCGCCGGCGCGTTCTGCCCGGCAGGTCTCGCCGTGACCATAGCTGCCGCGGGAGCGGACCGCGACCTGAAAAAGGGCCAGGGCGGTATCGCGCGGTGCCGCCGGGGTGCGTATGGCCGTCACGGTATCGCGCTTTGGCCCGCAATTGCTGGACCCGGGGATCACGCGTCCATTGTTGGATTTCACCCCTATGTCAGGGGTTTAGTGGCGGAGAGACAGGGATTCGAACCCTGGGTGGGCTTGCACCCACAACGGTTTTCGAGACCGCCCCGTTCGACCACTCCGGCACCTCTCCGCGGGGGTCTGGAAAGTGCGTTTAATGGCGAATGGGCAGGGGCGCAAGGGCCGATTCCGGCCCAAGTCGGCATTTCGCCGGATTTCCGTTGCCCGGCCGGTCAAAACCCTTAGATTTCCCCTCATGAAACAGCCCACCACCCGCCCGCTTCTTCGCAGGACCGCATTGTTCGGCCTGTCCTTCCCCGCCCTTGCCGTGCTGCTGGTTCTTGCCTTGACGTCGTTAGCGGCCCCGGTGCGGGCGGCGGAACGCGACAAGGTCGAGGCCTTTCTCGCGGTGACCGGTTTCGACGTGGCGCTGGACAGTATAGCGCTTTCGGCCGGTTCGGCACCCAAGATGCTGGGGCTCGATCCCGGGCTCTTCGGGACGGAATGGACCCGGCTGAGCAGGGAGGTTTTCGACACCGGGCAGATGCGCGACATGGCGCTGGTCATTCTTGTGCCGACGCTCGAAGAGGATGCGTTGAGCCACGCTGCCGGGTTCTACGCGACCGATCTCGGACAGCGGCTGGTCGAGGCTGAAAACCGTGCACACATGATCGAGGACGACGATGAGAAACAGGCCGAGGGCCTGCGTCTTTTGGAAAGGATGCGCGAGACTGTCCCCGACCGGGCCGCGATGCTGGAGCGGATGAACGGGGCCATCGATGCCTCGGGGACCAGCCTGCGGGCGCTACAGGAGATCCAGTTCCGTTTCCTGATGGCGGCGAGCGCCGCCGGCGTGGTCGATCTGCGCGCGGACGCGGACGAAATGCGCGCGCTGCTCAAGCAGAACGAGGACGCATTGCGCGAAGCCATCCGGGCCTCGGCGCTGGCCTCTGCCGCCTATACCTACCGCGATTTCTCCGACGCGGAGCTTGCCGCCTATACCGAAGCGTTGGAACATCCGCTGATGCAGGAGGTCTACGAGCTGCTCAACGCGGTGCAATACGAGATCATGGCCAACCGGTTCGAGGCGCTGGCCGCCCGGATGGCCGGTCTGCGGCCCGGGCAGGATATCTGATCGATGTGCCCGCTGGTCCGGTTGCGGATCTGTCTGGCCATCCTCACGGTCGTGCTGGCAGGTCCCTTGCAGGCCGCCTCCGAGGGAGAGGCGCTGGCGCGGATCCTTCGGCTGGAGGAGCTGGCGACGGCGC
>Ga0209475_10003697_pt1 | contig 13833 bp, 10 predicted proteins | sample tdDd471_FD_187128 | JGI IMG/M metagenome (GOLD analysis project Ga0209475, IMG submission 187128) | Marine sediment microbial communities from the Atlantic coast under amendment with organic carbon and nitrate - tdDd47.1 (SPAdes)... | ecosystem: Environmental > Aquatic > Marine > Coastal >... | reverse complement strand
CCTCTTCCTGGTTCCCGATACACCAAGAAAATTCGGCATGGCATTAATCTCTCAAAACAATGGTACCAAATATCGTTGGCCATATGAGGCATCCACTACCGACCCGGCAACATGGGGCGAACTTGTCAGCCCGGATGACTGGGGTACATCAGGCATCATCGATGGTGATGATGATACTATTGACGGTGATGATAACGAAACCGATATCGACATTGTCGATGGCGATGAAGACGAGGATCTGGATATAGCAGACGGCGACATAGTTGATGTTGACCCTGAACCAGACTTGGAAGAAGACAGCGTTGTACAAATTTGCACTCCAAATGAAATAAAATGCGAACTGCAAGGTTCGGTACCTCACGCGATTACATGCAACAACGATGGAACAGAAGAAACAGACGAAGCCTGTAACCAATACACCCAATGTGTGGATCACAAATGCAGTGATGGATTAGGCTGTTACTTCCAGGATAAAGTTGGAGATGCCTGCGATGATGGAATAGTCTGCACTGAAAACGACACATGCAGCGGAGGAAGCTGCTCTGGCGATGTTATCACCTGCAATGAATACGAATGTAAAGACAGACTTGCACCCACCGCCACAGAATGCTGCGTGTATGCAAACAAACCGAATGGTGGCTTGTGTGGAAGCGCCAGTGAATGCGATATCCCTGTATGCGACGACGGTTTTTGCGTACCGGGAATTATAGAAGGTTGTTGTGTCGGTCATCCGGATATGATCAAGGTGACAGAAAGTCACGTGGATTATTGCATAGACAAATACGAGGCCATCGTGGCAAATACGACCTTATTCGATAATGGTTGTGAATCCAACGACAACGGAACCAGATACGGCGAAAGCTCCGATGATTATCCTGCTGAATGGCCGGACGATGTTGATAATACAACAGAAATAACGCTTAAAGCTTGTAATAATCCGGGGCATATCCCATCCAGTCACCTGACTTACTTCCAGGCAGAAAAAGCCTGTGCAGAAGTTGGTAAAAGACTTTGCACCAGCGACGAATTCATGAAAGCCTGTGGAAGTGCTGCCCTGCAGTCCTATCCTTATGGCGATGTTTATAACGCTTCTACCTGCAATGGCGAAAACACAGCTGTTGAACAATGTGGTGCAAATGCATCCTGTGAACGATATGGTATCTATGACCTTTCAGGCAACCTTGCAGAATGGACCAAGACCGGAACCGCTGATCCACAGGTTTGCGGTGGACATTTCCAGTCAACTCAATCTGAACTGGCATGCACGACATCCTGCACAGCAATGAACAACATGAGTTCAGACATTAACATTGGCTTCCGTTGCTGTATTTATGCACCGATGGAATAATTGCCATGCGAGTAGTAGCACAGCGAGTTGATTACGCAGAAGTAATCGTAGAGGGAAAAGTTGTCGGCAAAATTGATCGCGGATTGATGCTGTTGGTTTCGGCAGGGGAAAACGACAGTGACAAAGATGTTGTCTGGATGAGCAGGAAAGTTTCCAATTTACGAATATTTCCGGATGAAAATGACAGGATGAACCTCTCTGTTATCGATATAGGTGGCGAGGTTTTGGCCATAAGCCAGTTTACTTTGCATGGAGACTGCCGAAAAGGAAACAGACCAGGTTTTGTAAAATCCATGTCACCCGAACCTGCCGAAAAGCTTTTTGACAACTTTGTTTCAAAACTTCGAGACTCAAATATAAGAAAAGTGGAAACCGGAATTTTCGGGGCACATATGGAAGTTAAGCTGCTTAATAACGGCCCTGTTACAATGCTTTTGGACTCAGAGAAGACCTTCTAGAAAAACATCATTTCCAAGTAGCTAAAAACACACCTAAAAGACCATTCTTCACTAAAAAGATATTGCATTGAAAAGACCTATCTGCTATTGTGCCACAACTTATTTTCTGTGATATTTTCGGGATTATTTTTTTGCATCGTTTGCGGAATAATTTCGTGACATCAACAGTTGAACAATGAATACGCTATTGCTTAAGCTTGTTATTTTAAATAACATTTTGATAACTTTTAACTAAAAATGGAGGAAGCAGATGACAACAACTTCGAGAGTCATCAGCCGCCTGTTTGTCGTGCTACTTTCTGTAACTTTATTTGTTGCACTGTCCGTAGCAGGATGTGGCGAGAGCGGAACTGAAAGCAAAAAAGAGGCCGGAACAGCTAAAACAGTCAAAGCAAACCAGAAAGCAGACTTGAAAGCGAAAAAAGCTGTCGAAGATCGCTACAATGTACCACTTGGCAACCGCCAGTCAAAAGGACCGGAAAATGCCTTGGTTACCATCGTAGAAATCTCAGAATTCCAATGCCCCTTCTGCAGCAGAGTTTTACCGACCATCAAAAAGATCATGGATACCTACAAAGGTAAAGTTCGTGTTGTCTGGGTAAACAACCCACTTCCCTTCCATAAAGATGCTGGCCCCGCTTCCGAAGCAGCCTTGGCAGCAGGAGAACAGGGTAAATTCTGGGAAATGCACGACAAACTGTTTGCCAACCAGAAACAGCTCAAACGTGATAACCTTGACTCTTACGCCAAAGAGCTCGGTCTTGACATGGATAAATTTGCTAAAGCCATGGACAGTGGCAAATTCAAAGCCCAGATTAAAAAAGATCAGGAACTTGCCAAACGTTTTGCAGCACGTGGAACCCCGCACTTCTTCGTCAATGGTATCAGAGTTAAAGGCGCACGCCCGTTTGACTCATTCAAAACAGTCATTGATGCTGAACTTAAAAAAGCTGAGAAATTCAAAAACAGCAAAAACATTTACGCCGAAGTAGTTAAAGGCGCAAAAACCAAAGCTGATGCACCAAAGAAAAATGATCGCAGAAAACCTCAGGAAGACAAAAACATCTACAAAGTCGCAACAGGTGACAAGGGTTCTGCCAAAGGTAACGTAGATGGCGCACTGATTACCATCGTTGAATTTTCCGATTACCAATGCCCCTTCTGCACACGTGCGGAAAAAACAGTGGATCAGGTTGTTGAGGCCTATGGCGACAAAGTTCGTGTATTCTTCCGCCATAACCCACTCCCCTTCCATAAGCAGGCTAAAAACGCAGCTGCCGCAACTCTTGCAGCCCGTAATCAGGGTAAATTCTGGGAAATGCACCAAATTCTGTTCGATAATCAGAAAGCTCTGAAAACCGACAAAATCGACGAAGTACTTGCAGGTTTTGCAGGAAAAATTGGTCTGAACGTTGCCAAATTCCAGAAAGATATGAAATCGGAAGCAATTAAAAAAGAAATCGAAAAAGACATGGCCGAGGCCAAAAATTTCGGTTCCAGAGGAACTCCCGGTTTCTTCATCAACGGTCGTAAGCTTGTCGGTGCCCAGCCGATGGCAAAATTCAAAACTCTGATTGACGAACTTCTAAAAGACGCAACCAAATCCGGTAAAACTGGCGATGCCCTTTACGCCGAATTGACCAAAAATGGTAAAACCAAGGCAGAAGCTCCCAAACGTCAGAATCGTCCCAAAGAAGACCCGAACAAAGTCTACAATGTTCCTGCCGGAAGCTCTTACTACAAGGGTGGTAAAAACGCCAAAGTCGAAATCATTGAATTCTCCGAATTCCAATGCCCCTTCTGCTCCCGTGTAATCCCGACCCTGAAAAAGCTGGATGAAAAATACGGCAACGACATCAAAGTCGTTTTCAAACACAGCCCACTGCCTTTCCATAAAGATGCACCTATGGCTTCCGAAGCAGCTTTGGCCGCCGGTGACCAGGGCAAATTCTGGGAAATGCATGATCTGCTGTTCAAGAATCACAAACAGCTTAAACGTGAAAACCTTGAAACATATGCCAAAGAGCTTGGACTCGACATGGCCAAATTCAACAGCGCTTTGGACTCTGGCGTATTTAAAGCTCAGATTGCAGAAGACAAAAAGCTGGCTCAGAAAGTCGGCGCACGTGGAACCCCCACATTCTTCATCAATGGTAAAAAACTTGTCGGCGCACAGCCCTTCGATGCTTTCGACAAAGCAATCCAGGCTGCTTTAAAAGCCAAAAAGTAATTTTAAGCTAGAGCTATAACTCTACAGGGAACCGCTTTGTTGCGGTTCCCTGTTTTGTTTTTATGTAAAAACATTAATTGTCTTCTTAAATTTTAAGCCAGGTGATTTCGCCTAACCAGGACATTTTTATCTAGTTGAAAATTGCGAAAGAGTGTGATACATAACTAGCTATTAGTTACATATTCGTCACGTAATCAAAACAATAAACATGCGAGGTATTCATGAGGGTAATTCATGCAATTTTGCTAATGGCATTGGCTATTACTATAATTTCCTGCTCTTCAACACAGCACAATACTAAATCTTCAACTCCAGCTTTTCGGACAAACCAGACCGCAATAAAAGCGCCTGGTTTAAAAGAACAGGTAGCAGACATCAGGCAATGGGTCATTACAAAGGTGATCCCGGATCTGGCTGCCTACAACAAAAATATTGATCCTAAATACAAGGGCGTCAGCAATAGTTTGGCCAGCCTTAATGATATTGACTTCAGTAAACCGATAGATGTTAAAGCCTTGTCCGACAAGCGGTTTGATTTTTGGAGAGGCGTTCTGGAAATGAATGTCAATGACCAGCTGATCGCCTGTATCCCAATGTTTCTATACGCTGCCAATGGTCAGATTGGGGCAGCAGAAAGCTATGCTTCTTTTGTTAATGCTTTCTCGTCAGACTCATCATTCGCCAACACATACATTGCAGAATTTGCTGAGCGTTTGAAGGTTTTCAGAAAAGAACATAACCGAAGAGTTCAAGAAGGAATTGTATTGCATGATAAAGGTGAATACCAAAAAGCCATCGCAATCTATGGGGAAATTTTAAAGGATTATCCTCATTCTTCATGGGCCAGACATGAGAAATTTTTAAGCAATATGGTTGTTGACAGTTCATATTCAAAAAACTGGCCTGAAGAACACAAAAAAATACTGGAAGGCGATCATCTGTACAATAAAGTAACCGTTATCAATACAGGTAAAGAAGCCTATAAGGCCATTCAGAGAATGACTCTTGACAGCCTGTTCGAGGACTCTAAAAAGCTGGATGAAGACCTGGTAACAATGGCCGAAATAACGATGGACCTGGGAAACTATGGTTTTTCTGCCCAGCTATTCTGGTTTGCTATTACTCACTTTAAATACTCAGATGCAGACCATAGCTCAATATTGGCTCACTTTTTATATTGCCTTGAACAATTGGGTGTAACTGAGATTAAATCTAATTTTAAAGGTGATTATGAACAAGCTTTCAAGCAAATTACTGAAACAAGACACAAAATGATGACCGACAGTGAGGTATACAACAAATTCAAAAACAAAGGCTAATTCGCTTTCGATTGAATTGATCTTTTTTAATTCCACGTGGATCGGGACTCAATTCCGATCCACTTTTTTTATTGTTATGAACCTCCGAAAAGACAAGCAGCAGGAAATAAGCAAGTAGTATTTACAATATCATCTCACATCATTAGTTCATAGAAGGCAGATAGCCATCGTCTTCAATTTTTCCGACAGCATCTTCAACGGGACTCTCTTCGCCCTTTCCAGTCAGTTGTTGTATTTCCCAGACAGGCCCGGCAACAAAAGCCAAAGGATCATCGGCAAGTGCAGGTTTGTTTTTTTCGAACACTCCATGTCCAATCAGGTTTAAGGCCCAACCTCCAGCAAAAAGCCCGGCAGAAGCAACCCACATTGGCCTGTAAGAAGGAAAAGTCAGCAAACCGATGGTACCACCCAGTATTAATGGAATGCCGGTAATATGAAGCCACCTGTTAGTCGGGTTGCGATGAGTATCATTGTAGAAATCAATTGCCCGCTGCCAACGCTCTTTCATACTTCCATTAAAATCGTTATCTTTCTGCCAGTGTTTTTCAAGCTCGAAGATACCCTTGGCAAACAGCGTCATGCCAGCAATCTTTCTTCCTGCCAAAATTGCCAACATGCCACTTGCAGTGCTAATAAGAGCTGTTTTCTTTTTCATATCCTCACCTCGAATGAAAAATATTGCTGACTAATCATTCTACATATCTAGTTCGAGATATATTTACATCAAATAATTCCATATTAAGTAAAATTTCCCCCACCCTGATGAACAGCTTCTGCTATTTCAGCCAATTCAACTGAAACCAGTTTAAGCCCCCTTTGTTAACATGTAAATTGTTTAGCCTATGAAACCAGCATGGCAGGATTTACCTTGACAAAAACTGCCTTGGCCGATGCCAGCACAGAATCGTTATCACTTTTGATTTGACCGCTGACTTTAACAATTTTGTCGGAATCTTCTTCCACATGTGCAAAGACTTTCAATTCCTGCTGAACCTTAACCGGCTTTAAATATTTAATGTCCAGATTGCTGGTGACAAAAGCCTTTACAAGTGCAATCCCACCAACCGCCCAGCTCATGGTTTCATCAAGCAGCAAAGCCTGAAAACCGCCATGCATGATATCTCCCCAGCCAGTCCATTCTTTTGGTGGAGTGAATGTTGTACTTATACTTGTGTCAGATTCTTTTTTAAAACGCAGCTTGATTCCGTGTGGATTTTCCTGCCCGCAGGCGAAGCAATTAGGAGAGTCAGCTTGAACAGGAAAAAGTTCACCAATTTTAACATCTGCAATTTCGCTCATGGTACTTCCTTCAATACGAGAATCAGTTTCAGATTAGAATATGAGATTTAAGAATAACGTCAGCGACCTGCTCTTGCTTCATCCAACAAGCGGAATCCCTCAAGCATCAAATTTTCGGTAGGGAGGTTAATCTCTCTTTGTGGCATCGTACAATCTGTCTCTAAGGAAAATTCGCCATTTTCCCATGATACCAGCTCATAGAAGGCTTGCTCGCCGGATTTGCCGTTGTAAAAACAGTTTATAACCATTCCTTCCGATACAAACACCCTGGCCTCTTCTTCACCACGGCGAAGCATTAACATGCCGGATTTTCTGCCATTGGTTAACAATTGCACAATATCGGCCAGTGACAACTCAGAAAGATTTCCGGTTACAGATGCCCTTACTGGTGTCGTTTGCGCCTGCATCCCCATCAAGCCACCATCGTTTTTCCGCATCATCAACAGTCGCAATTTTGCCATCACAACATCAACCCGGATGGGTCTGGTGAAGAAATCATCGGCACCGCTGTCAAAGGCTGCCTGATGGGTTTTTACAGACTCGTCTCTATTAGAAATAATGGTACAGATTGTAGACCTAAATTCTGAAGTAGTTTTAATTTTTCTGCAGAAACTAATTGCATCCAGCGGAGCTGTACGAAGATCGGAAAGAACTACATCAACAGAATATTTCTTCATCATTTCAAGGGCGGAATCGGTATCACGAGCCACTAAAACATTAAAGCCAGCCTGCTTGAATCTGACAACCAGATCCGAGTAATCCGAGCCTGCACTTTCAATATGCAATATACTCTGGCCATTCTTGTTTGTGTTAACAACATTATCGTCAATATGATCGCTGGCAACCTCATTAAGCGCAATTAAAACCTTGCGGTCAAAGCAGGTTCCCTGAAAATGGAAAAGCTCCATAATTGCATCTTCGATTGGTCTGTTGGTCCAATCCGGATGTCTTACTAAATCTTCATAGGCGTCCACAATGGAAATAATTCTGGAGCCTAGTGGAATTTCCTCACCTCTTAGACCGTCAGGAAAACCTTTACCATCAAATCTCTCAAAGAGATGTGTAAGAATATCAGGGATAATCTGTGGAAAGTTTGCAGCTTCTATCAGACGCACCGGAGCAAGATATAACTTCTGAGCAAGCTTCAAATCTCGTTCCGTTTTCAGGTTAATTAAAGTGTGGTGAATACCATCACGTTTACCAAGATCATGCAAATAGGCCGCAACAACGTTGAAATATACTTCTCTTGGCATAAGTTCCATGTGCTCGGAAATCTTCTTTACCATTCGTGCGGTCGAGGCAGAATGTCCCCTGAATGGCCCTTTTTTAAGCTCGAGCATTGAAATAAGAATATTTAATGTTTCAACATACAGATTGTCGGTCATCAAGGATGTCGCAATAACTTCATCCGCCAGACGCATGCCATGAGCCGAAGAATCTACATAATCAGCTTCGATTGTATTTCCTGTATGCTCTTCTTTTCCCATATTCAATAAATACTGCTGGGATGAGGAGTTTTCCATCAGATGATCGAAGGAATTCATTTCTCCGTAGTAGAACTTTTTCACTCCCGCCGTGATGGTAGGCTTCAAGGCGAGATAGGCATTAACATCTTTAACCGCTGAAATCTGCTTGATTTCATCAATAAGCCTTGCATTGGCAGGATGTGTTACCAGAACCGACATGGAACCGGACTCCATATCCATGCTCAATGGCAAAACAGCCTTGTTCATTGCAAAATCACTTGGAATTAGTCTTACAACGCTTTTTGGGATAGTAATCGTTGACAGTTTGCCAGATGACAGAAACTTGATGCGAAATCTCTCAGCCAAAACTTTCAGCACATCTATTTCTGAAACGAATCTGAGAGAAAACAACAATTCACCAAGACGTTCGTTGCGTCTTTTCTGCAATGCAAGTCCTGCTTCAAGTTGGTCACTATTAATTAAACCCAACTCAATCAGCACTTGACCGATGAGTTTATGAGAAGTCATTGATATCACTCACAAGATGATAAACATACACAACACACCCAATATGATAGTTCTACCACAGAAAGACGTATCACGACACCCGGTTTATCAACTATCGTGATGTAGCCGATTTTACTTTGATTTTTTCCGTTTTTGAGCCATCTGGTGTTTTATTGCTTTTCTTGGTGTTCTTTTTTTTAACCTCAGTATTCTCTTCCGCCGATTTTTTTTCATCCTTGCAATTACTGGCAAATTTATCAAAAATGGTTAAAAACTCTTTGTGTGCTTTGCTCAAATGCAAGTCTTTATTTGAATACAGAGAAACCGGGCGACTAAGTTCCACACCTTCTATTTCTTTTATCATAATTTGATCGTTGTTCTTTTCATTCTGAATGGTACATTCTGGAACTATTGCTCCACCCATACCTCGAACAACCATACTTTTAATAATTTCGATATTTTCAGATTCTGCAACAGTCTGTAATTTGAAGTTGTGTTCATTGGCCATATTGTCAACAGCCAACCTGGTCAAAGAACGTCTTTCAAATGAAATAAACCTGCAATTTTGCAGTTCCGATGGTTTAACGATCTCGCTGGATGATTTTGCACAGGAATGATCACAATTGGGAGAACAAATAAATACCAGTTTCTGCCCACTCATAGTTCTGCAGTCAAGCCCGGGATATTTATCATCGGTACTTAAAAAGGCAAAATCAAGCTCGCCTGTTTTCAGCATTTTGACGATCTCTTCTGCGGGCTTAAAAATTGTATGCAGCATTATTTGTGGAAACTGTGAAGAGAATTCCTTGAGGAAATCCGGTAAGATATAGTTTCCTAAAGACGGTGTGGAAGCAATTCGCAGGTTACCGCGAACTTCGCTTCTGAATTGTTCCATCGCCCCTTCAAGATCAGCGATAGTGGCAAACAAATTCCGACAGTTTTCCATTAAAACCACACCGGCATCCGTCAACTTTACAGAACGCTTGGTTCTGTCAAAAAGCTTGACCTGCAATTGATCTTCCAATTGCTGTATTTGCTTCGATAGTGCCGGTTGAGTAATATACAAATGTTTAGCAGCTTTTGAAAAATTCAAATGTTGAGCTGTAACAAAAAAATAGTGAAGGGTATATATGTTAAGCATTCAGCTACTCACTTTGGAGATTGTTATAATGTACCCTGGCCTGCCCTGCCAATTAAGCCCAATCACATTATCCAACAAGGCAGATTAATGCAAGAAATATTATCATTAACATGAAATAATATTATATAAACGCAATGCGTTGTTGCCAGTTTTCTTCGCAATAGTTAAATTTAACAAGCATTTTCAACGCTCTTTCTTCTTTTACAATGCTTTGTTCGCTTGCCCTTTTTGCTGGTTCGTGATATGCGAACTATAAGAATTAGTTGGCTTATCAAGAGTACCATAAGAAAATCTCATGACTATGGAGTTAATAAAATGCCGGCGCCAATAGAACTGCCAGAGAAATATCGCCAAATGAGCGATGAAGAATGTATCGCAATAATCAAGCGCAAAAAAGCTCAATATGGGTCACAACTTGCCATTCTCGTTCATCATTATCAGCGAAAAGAGCTTGTTCCTTTTCATGATTTTTTAGGCGACAGCTTCGACCTTTCCGCCAAAGCTGCCGCAGAAAAGGAAGTTCGATATATTGCCTTTTGTGGCGTGCATTTTATGGCCGAGGCAGCAGATATTGTCAGCCGACCAGATCAAACCGTTTACCTGCCTAACCCATATGCAGGATGTCCAATGGCCGATATGGCTCCATATCATCAGGTTGAAAAAGCCTGGAACGAACTTTCAGAGGTAATTGACACAGAAAAAGTAATACCTATTTCATATATGAATTCTACCGCCAAAATGAAGTCATTCTGTGGTGTCAATAATGGCCTTATCTGCACTTCATCTAATGCCGACAAAGCCTTTGATTACGCCTATAATCACGGCGAAAAGATTTTCTTCTTCCCCGACCAGCATCTGGGTCGCAATACTGCCAGAGCCAAACGCATCGACCCTGCACAAATACTGCTCTGGGACAGCGAAAAGCCACTTGGTGGATTTGAGAAGAGTGATATCGAGCAGGCAAAAGTGATTCTCTGGCCCGGTCATTGTCACGTACATATGAATTTCACTGTCGAACAGATTGACAGGCGACGAATCGAGATGCCAGATATTAAAATCATTGTGCATCCAGAATGTCGTCAGGAAGTCGTGATGGCAGCGGATGCCTATGGTTCCACCAAATTCATTGTCGAGTTCGTCGAGCAACAAAAGCCCGGCACCGAAATAGCCATCGCCACAGAGCTAAACCTTGTCTCCAGACTCATCGACGAGTTCCCCGACAAGAAAATTATGCCACTTTCTCAGGATGTCTGCCCCATGTGTGTCAACATGTACAGAACCACCCTCAATGATCTCGCCTTTACCCTGGATGTAATCGAAGAAGGTGGTGGCAATATCATCAAAGTGGACGAGCCATTCAGATCGGAAGCAATGAAAGCCCTTGATAAAATGCTGGAGCTTAAATAAAGTTCGGGACAATTAGTATGGTGGGAACAGTGATAACAAAAGCGGAGTTTTAGCTTTCTTTGTCGCCTTTCATCGGCATCAGGCCACCGACAAAAATTGCGACAACAAAATTGCTGATACCGACAATGAAACCTAAGGGAGAAACTTTTACGAATATCAAAGCTGCCGCCGCCAGTGCCATAACCAAACCATATTTCAATACAAATCGCACTGTTAAGGCTATTTTGTCCGGTTTCTCTTCAAGCAGCTTGACAACCATCAGAACCAGAAAATAAAAATTAAGGCTGCCGATAAAGGCCCCCGAAACCACTCCGGTAAAATGTTTTCCCTCAAAAACAAACAGGCTCGCCAGCGACAATACAATACCGATAACAATGCTGATGATCAAAATGTAGCGAATTCTTGTGTCATTCATTTAATTTACCGCGGTCAAAAAAGGTTAAAGAAAACACCGGCGCATCTTATAATTTTTTGAAATAGTTGACAAGTTATCTTTCGATTGCTTAGAATGTCCCTGCATTACATTAAATAAGTAACAATCTGTACTTACATTTTTCCCGTGCCTGAAAGGCGAGGAGGTAATGATGACCAGAACCACAAGTATTGTTCTTTTACTTATGCTTCTCTTGGGAGCCTGGGTATTACCTGCCAACGCAGAAGAAAAAAAAGCTCCAGATTGTAATTCACCTGCAGATACTCAAACAATTAAAGCGGATAAACTCAATACAGAGGGAATGAAGCTTTTGAACAACAGGCAATTTGACAAGGCCATTGCCAAATTTAAAGAGGCCACTAAAATTGCCCCTGACTATAGAGATGCAATGCTTAACCACGGCATAGCCATGATGCAGCAGGACAAATTCAAGGAGGCTTTGCCATTGGTTGAAAAAGCCATCAAGCTGGATCAAAAATGGCCTGCAAGCTGGATCAGCAAGGGTAAATGTCTGCTGGAGTTAAAAAAATACGACGAGTCGCTTGTCGCATATAACAAACTGAAAGAGATGAACGCGGACACTCCAAACCTGTATGTAATGATTACAGAAGTCTATTCAGCCAAAAACGACAATGCCAAAATTGAAGAAACCCTGCTCGAAGGATTGAAAAAGTTCCCCAAAAACGAGAGCCTGACCTTCAATCTGGCGAATCATTACCTTGGCATCTCCGACCCTAGAGCCATTGTGGTTCTGACTCAGCTGGAGCTTATCAACCCAACTATTAAAGGTCTTAGCTGGCGCATTTCGATGGCCTGGATAATTTTGCATCAATATGAACTAGCTCACCAGATGGCGATCAAAAGTGAAAAGCTTGATGGCCGATCCGACCATTCCAAATGGCTGATTGCCAAGTCACTTAAAGGGATGAAGAAGTGGGACGAAGCCAAGGTCGCCTACGAGCAGCTTTTAAAGGAGAATCCCGAAAGCAAAGAGTATCGCATCGAGCTTTTGGAGATTGCCCGAGCCACTCTTAAAGAAAAAGAAGTAAAAAGCATGGCGAAAAAGCTTAAAGAACTGCATCCGGAGGATGGCAAATGGATAGAACGTATTGAGCATATCTCGTACTATCATAAATAGCATAACAACTGGATAATATTGAGTTTTTTATCCATCCAGCATAGTTTGGGCAGTTTTTTATGGTGACAATTTAAAGAATCTGCAAAAAAGATTCTCGTTTTCCTTGACAAACCGTGTCTCTCTGACTATTATCCGCGCCCGAAGCTGGATTACGGCGGAGTAGCTCAGGTGGTTAGAGCATACGGCTCATATCCGTAGTGTCAGGGGTTCAAGTCCCTTCTCCGCTACCAATAAAAAATACCGAGACTCATTTTTTGAGCCTCGGTTTTTTGGTTTTATGGGTGGTGGGGAAAGATTTCATTTGTCCCCTGCCTGGTCTGTTTCTGTTTCGGAGAAAAAAATCATACCATATTTTTTAGGATCAAATCCTTCTGGAAAAATTGTTTTTTCATTGTATTTCGCTTCCTTTAGATCATCATTCGTTAAAAATATGCCACCTGATTTCATAATTTTAATTTCAGAAAGATTCGCATTTCTAAGATCTGCTTCTTGTAAATTTGCTCCTATCAGGTTAGCTTTGGTCAGGTTGGCACCAGTTAGATTAGCTTTGGTAAAATCTGCTCCATACAAAGTCGCTTTGGTCAAATCTGCTTCAGTCAAAGTTGCATTGTTAAAATTAGCTTCTGTCAAATTAGCATGTTTCAAAGTTGCTTTGAATAGTATTGCTTTAACCATTTGCGATTTGTACATATATGCCTGATCTAGGTTTGCCTCAGTCAAGTCTGCTTCCCTCAGGTTCACCATAGTCATATCAGAGTCGAACAAGTTAACCCTTTGAAGTTCTGCTTTTAACATATTCGTTTCGGTCAAGTCCACCATAACCATTGAAGCTTTAGTTAGGTTTGCTTTCCTAAATTTTGCCCTTGTAAGAATCGCCATGTTTAGTTTAGAATGTTCTAGATATGCTTTCTCCATATGCGCCCGTGACAAATTTGCCCTCTGCAAATTCGTCCTTGCTAGGTTTGCACCTGCCAGATACGCCCTGGTCAGATTTGCACCACTTAAATCTGCATAGATCAGTGTCGCCTCAGTTAGGTTGACATCGGTTAAATCAGCTCCGGCCATATTCGCTTTAGTAAAATTCATA
>Ga0209475_10003695_pt1 | contig 13842 bp, 12 predicted proteins | sample tdDd471_FD_187128 | JGI IMG/M metagenome (GOLD analysis project Ga0209475, IMG submission 187128) | Marine sediment microbial communities from the Atlantic coast under amendment with organic carbon and nitrate - tdDd47.1 (SPAdes)... | ecosystem: Environmental > Aquatic > Marine > Coastal >... | reverse complement strand
CAACCTCATGATCACCTTGGGGGAGGCCAGAGTCGACTCAACCCTTTTTAGGAGGACTTACGACATGAAGTTAATGATTACCGTCCTGATGCTGACCGTTTGCGCCACCGGCGCGATGGCTCAGATCTCCGCCAGCTACGGCTGGGAAGATGGAATCGGCACCGCTCTGGGCACCTACGGCAACGTGGGCGAACTGGTCAACGTGAACGATTTCTCGCACACCGGGTCCCACTCCCTGTACATGACCGAAGATCCTCTCAGCAGCACCCCGCAGGTGTTCCTGGCCTGGGTCCACGGCGTGCAGACCGGTGACGAAGTTACGGTGAGCTGGTGGAGCTACGACGACACGCCCGGTGCCGTCAGCCCCGATTACTACCCCCGCTCCCGCGTCTGGGGTCACTACTCCAGTGACGACATCACCACCTATGAGGGTTCCGCCAGCGGCGGCGCCGACTACACCACCGGCATCGGCTGGGAAGAGCAGACCCACACCTTCGTGTGTGACCTGGTTGACCCCGACGCCACCGCTCTGGTCATTGAGTTCCGCCTGTACAGCGGCACCAGCGCCCTGGGCGATCCCCTGAACTACTTCTGGGCCGATGACATCACCGTCACCGCCCCCGAAGGCACGACGATCTTCCTGCCCAACCAGGAGCCCGTCGGCACGACCGAAACCACTACCATGGACGGCGTGAAGGCCCTGTACCGGTAATTTACCGATACGCCAAGGCTGAAAAGGCCCCGCTGCGCAAGCAGCGGGGCCTTTGTCTGTCCAGCTGGCGCGCCGGGCTAGTAGTCGGCCGGTTCCCCCGAGGCGCCGGTTCCGTCCGGCAGACGGAACTGCTCGGGGCGGGCCTCCAACACCGACCGCAGCCAGGCGTTGGGGTAGCCCTGTTCGGTCACGCGGCCGTCGCCGTTCTTCACGTAGCCGTCGTTGTACTTGGTGAGCAGGAATTCCCCCAGCTGACGCCATTTGCGGACCACGTCCTCGGCGTGCATCACGGAGTAGTCCGTGAGGTAGGCGGTCATCAACTCGGGGTCCTGCTTGGCCAGGCGGGCAGCCGTTTCCTCCACCGCCGGCTGCAGGGCCAGGTAGTCGTCCTCGATGGCCTGGCGCACCGCCTCGATGTCCGCGGACATGTAGCTGTGCTTCAGCGGCGCCAGGTTGGACACGAAGTTGAACACCCACCAGGCGGAGTCCCAGCTGAACTCGCTCAACCGTCCGCGGGTGTAGGCGGGCGGCAGGTCCGAAATGCCGCAGTACAAGGGCGTGTAGCAAGTGAACCAGGTGTTGTCCAGGCCGTACCAGGTCAGGCCGCCCACGGCGTCGGGCAGCCAGTTGCGGGACTGGGTGACCATGGAAAAGCCGGTCTGCTGGGTGGAGATGGGACGTTCCCAGGTGTAGGCCTGGTCGTCCACTTCCCAGCCCATGGGGCGCCAGCGGTCGGGGCTGGCGTAGGGGCCGGCATCCACGCCTTCGGTCATGTCGTAGGGCGTGCCTTCGTAGTGGTCGCGCATGAGGTCGAAGACGGCGGCCACGTCGAGCTTGTGGTCGGGCTTGATCCACAGGGGATAGGGCTCGGCGTCCGGGACGCCGCGGTGGTAGTCGTCGGGCAGGTTCAGGCTGGGGGCGGCGCGACGGAACAGACTCCACACCCGGGTGGCGGTGTACCGCAGTTTCTGGGCGTCCATGGGGTGGAAGGCCTCGCGCCAGTTGAAGTCGCCGTCGACGGCGGGGTCGTACCAGCCCTGGGCCGTGGCAAACTCGGCGATGCCGCCGGAGTGCAGGCACTCCTTGGGCTTGTCCAGGGGGAAGGTGCCGATGCGACCGCCGTTGGCGAAGGCGCTGATGTACCCGTCGGGCACCCGCAAGGCCACCCAGTGCGCGCCCTCGCCGCCGGGACCGGGGCCCACCATCTCCATGATCCAGGCTTCCTCAGGATCCCCGATGACGTAGCTCTCACCACTGCTGCGGTAGCCGTAGGTGGCCACCAGGTCGCCCATGACGGTGACGGCCTCGCGCGCGGTGGCGGCCCGCTGAAGGGTGAGCTGCATGAGGCGCCAGTAGGAGAGCATGCCGTCCGGGTTGATCAGCTCGTCGCGTCCGCCGGTGGTGGTCTCACCGATGGTGACCTGATGGTCGTTCATGAGATTGACCACGCCGTAGGTGTGCGGCGGCTGCTTCACCTGGCCCAGAACCTCCCCGCCCCAGGATTTGAGTTCGATCCACTCGTCGGGACCGTGGTCGGCCGCCGGCCAGGTGCGCAGGATGGGGTGGAATTCGCCGTCGCAGGTGTAGGTGAGCATGACGGAGCCGTCGACAGTGGCACCCTTGCTCACGATGAGGTTGGTGCAGGCGGCGGCGGTCAGGGCCGAAGCGGCGACAAGGGCCAGGACAATGAGGGCGATGGACAGCAAGCGGCGCATGAGGGCGTCCTTCCAGGTGGAGGGCAGGGATCTTGGCTCCCGGCGAAAATAGCACGCGGACTGAGGCAGGACAATCAGCGGGGACGGGGCAGACGGGCCCAGATCGGCAGGTGGTCGCTGCCCAGCACGTCTTCCAGTCGCCCGGTTTGACCGTGTTTGGGGAAGCCCCGGTAGAAGATATGGTCCAGGACCAGGGCCGGTCCCACCCGGTTGAACACTCCGCCGTCGGCGGTGGGTCCGGCGGGCAGGCGGGCCAGGCGGAATCCCCCTTTGCGCATGGTGCGGGCGAAGAGGGTCATGTCGTATTCGGTGGCGGAATTGAAGTCGCCGGCCACGATCACGGGATAGTCCACGGCGCAGAGGGAGTCGACCACGGTCTGCGCCTGCTCCAGCCGTTTGGCCTGGGGCACGATCATGGTGGACAGATGCACGCTCACCGCGCGCACCAGGTGCGGGCCGATGCGCAGGTCCACCGCCAGGGCCTTGCGGCGGTGCCCGGTGGCCGGATCGCCGTGGGGCATGACCAGGGCCTGGCTGGCGACCACCGGCCAGGGCGACAGGACGGCAATGCCGAAGGTCTTCGCATGCTCGGGATGCACATAGCTGGGCAGGTAGACGTAGTTCATCTCCAGGGCCCGGGCAATTTTCCGGGCACCGGGGGTGTCCATTTCCTGCAGCAGCAAAATGTCCGGTTTGACCAGGGGTGGGTGGGCCCGCAGGTCGGCCAGGGCGGCCTCGATCCGCTTGGCGAAGGCAATATTGTAGGAGACCACGGTCAGGCTGTCGCCCAGGGCGGCCGGGGGCGGAGCATAGTTGCCCTGATGCAGGTTGGCTTCCAGGTCGACGGCCGGGCGCGGCGCCGAGCAGGCGGCCAGCGTGCACAGCCAAAACAATATGAGGATGCCGAACGAGGCTTGGCGCAACGGGGTCTCCTGATTTTCGAGGGTGGCGGACCCCGCCATGCTAACACAGGGTCTTTCAGGGGCGGACCCTGTTTTTCAGGGCCGCCCGCCTGAGCAAGACGCTTGGGGAAGGGTATCCTCCCACGGGCGGCGGGGCCGGCTTGAAAACTGTTTTGCTTAATTTGTTTGGTTGTGCCTCTGAAAATGTGTCCGGAGGGAAATAACTGCTTAACTTTAAACAATATAAAAGGTTAGAGCCCTACAGGTCCCTAACCTTTTAGGAGCCCGACACTTGAAAGTGTCGGGACACATTCTCCAAGCCACAACCATTTTGTTTCGGAAAACACCGCGTGCGCTTAATATCCTGCCAATAATCCCACGCCGAATTTGCCCACAAAGGATGGACGATATGATGCGGAACGCGATGGTCCGATACGGGCTGCTGGCCCTGGTTCTGATTCTGATGGCCGGTTGCGGCGGGTCCTCCAAAAACGAGGATATGAAGCTGGGCGGCATCGACACCAGTGAGGTCCTGGCCGGCCTTTTGACACGCACCGGGCGGACTCTGGATAGCGTGCGGGATATGGCGTCGGCCCAGAAGGCCGTGACCCAACTGACCGCCATCAACGACGACTTCGACGACCTGCTGTACCACGTGCCCAAGCTGTCGGAGAAGGGCCGGTCCGACCTGGCTCAGAAAGCCCGCAAGGCCATGCCCCAGATGCAACAGACCGTGAGCCAGATCAATGCCTCACCCGGCCTGCGGGATATTCTGGGTCCCAGCATGGAATCCATGATGGAGAAGCTGGGAAAGTTGATGTAGTCGGGGCCAAGTGGGGCCTTTTTTTCCAATAATTTATGGATTCGGTGAGTTTTTCGGGCTTTCCTCTTGACAATGGCGTGTAGTGTGTACTACTATATACCCACTATGAACGAATTCGGACCCTACATCCGTGAGCGCCGCGAGGATCTGCGGCAGGCCGACCGCACCTTCTCCGTGCGGCAACTGGCCGGACGCATCGACGTGGAACCCAGCTACCTGAGCAAGGTGGAGCGGGGGGAAACGCCGCCGCCGTCGGAAGCCAAGATCCTGCTGTTGGCGAAGGAACTGGGGGAGGATCCCGACATGTTGCTGGCGCTGGCCGGCAAGGTGTCCAGCGATCTGCTGGAGGTCATCCGCAAGCGGCCGCAGCTGTTTGCCGAGTTGATCCGGGATATGAAGCGCATGCCGGAGCACGCCGTCCTGTCAATTGTGCGGGAGGTCCGCGACGGAAACTGGTAGAGGAGCCAATATGTTGAAACTCATTAGAGACCGACTCGAATTTTCCTTCCCCCAGGTCCACAAGGACGCCCGGATGTCGCTGGACTTCCAGCGTACCCTGCGCATTCCGGACGACGACGAGACCCATTTCCTGCCACCGGGACTGGGGAGCTTTCCGCTGAAGCACGTCGACGACTTCGCCTCCAGGGTACCCGCCGAATGGCGCGAGCGCGGCGGCGTGATGCTGCCCATGTTCCAGAGCGAGGCCATGTGGATTTCGTTCAATGCCCACAACGGGTATCCCATGTTGGTGAAGATCGCCGCGGGCAAGGTGAACGCCGTGACGGGTGAAGGCTGGGACCTGACGCCCCATCCCGACCCCCAGGACTATCTGGTCCTGCCCGACCAGCCCTGGCTCGACGGGTTCGCCATCAAGAAGGGAGTCATCCGCCAATTCGTGGCCATGCCCCTGGGCGAAGGCTACACGGTGGAGGAGCAGGTGACCGGCGAGGCGGAGTTCGGCGGTGTGCAGGTGGTGGTGTATCCGCTGAAGAAGGAAAAGTGGGAGGAGATCCTGAAGGAGAGGGAGGCGGGCGGTGGCGCGAACTTCTCCCTGTGTGAATGCTCATCCATACACTCTTTAGGCTCTCCCGACATGGGCCTGGGCATGGGCGGCAAGATGCGCCAGGAGATCTACGAAGACGACTTCGACTTCGAGGACTGGGACCTCGACCACATGGCCCGCTGCTATGTGCACATCGCCAACTCGATGACGTGGCGTGCCATCACCGGAGACGCCCCGCCCACCCTGCCGCCCACCGCCAAGCAGTACGCGAACGCGGGCCTGCCCTGGTTCGACTACTACTGCCCCGAGTCGGAGGCGTTGCCGGGCAGCGAAATTCTCGACGGCGTGCAAACCGTACTCGAGTACGGTCAGGAGAAGGGCGAATCGCCTTTGCCGGAAAACGCGTCCCTCGGAACGGCCGGCGTGTTGGTCAAGGACCTGGGCGGTACCGCAGGGAAGTCGAAGGACTGATCCGATTCCACGCGCCGCAGGGCACGGGTGAAAAGGCCGGACCAGGGTTTAACCCCGGCCGGCCTTTTTCTTCGGAAACCATATCTCATAAAATTATTAAAACCAGTGTGTTACACATATGTAACGCGCAGTGTTTCGCGGAATTCTTTATAAGCCCGCGCAGAAATCTGCGAATTGACGAACTGTCAAACAGCCTCTGAAAAAGCAAATCCAAACAGGACAATTCGATACCGATATTCTTTTCCCGGCGGCCCATCCGGGTCCGCCGGTTGCTTTAGGGGTCCTCGTGAATGCCATCACACCTTTTGACCCGAACCCCGAAAAGAGGACCCCGAATGATCCGCAAATTCCTTCCTGTTGCCCTGACCCTCCTCCTGTCGCTCAGCATCCTGTTGTCCGGTTGCAGCGAGGACCCCGCCAACCTCCAGACCAACGCCGCTGATCCCGCTCTCAAGAGCCTTGAGGACGGCGAGCTCAGTGACGTCGAAACCCACGACCTGTTGTGGGTCCGCGAAGAGGAGAAGTTGGCCCGCGACGTGTATATCGTCATGGGAGAGATCTATGGCCTGACGGTGTTCGCCAACATCCAGCTCAGCGAGCAAGCCCACATGGACGCCATGCTGGGCCTGCTGAACACCTACGGCCTGGAGGATCCCGTGGGGGACAACGGGGTGGGTGAGTTTTCCGACCACCACCTGCAGGATCTGCATGACGGCCTGATCACCGAGGGTGAACAGTCCAAGGTGGACGCCCTGCTGGTGGGCCTGGCCATCGAGGAGATCGACATGATCGACCTGGTGGACGCCATGGAGCGTTCGGATCATGAGGATATCATCCACACCTTCGACAACCTTTGCGAGGGGTCGAAGAACCACCTGCGGGCCTTCGTGGGCGTGTACGAAAGCCAGACCGGCGAGACCTACGTGCCCCGGTACATCACCCAGGATTTCTATGACGAGATCATGGGTGTGGAGGAAGATGAGGCGCCGGTCAACGACCGCAAGGGCCGCAAGCCGCGGGCCTGATCCCGCCCTGAAACGGAGTTCAGGACAAGGCCCCCGGGTTCCCCCCCGGGGGCTTTGTTTTGCCGGGCCCCAATCCGTCATGGCCAATCCCTCGTGCTGGCTCTAAACTGACCCTGTTGATTATCCCTTTCCAGCCAAGCGAGGCAATCCATGCGACGTCCATTCCGATCCGTTTTGGGACAGGCCCTGATCCTGCTCGTTCTGCTCGGCACCCAGGCCACCGCCGGGAGTGAGGACCCGCCCCGGTTGATCCTTCAGGTCACGGTGGATGCCCTGCGCGGCGATCTGCCCCACCGCTACGCCGACGTCCTGGGGGACGGCGGCTTCCGCTATCTCATGGACGAAGGTATCTGGTACGCCAACGCCCACTACGCCCACGGAAACACCGAGACCATCGTGGGCCACACCTGTCTGGCCACCGGCACGGTTCCGGCCGCCCACGGCATGGTGGCCAACGTGTGGTTCGACCGGGAACAGGCGCGATTGGTCTACAACATCGAGGATCCGGATTACCACCTGCTGGTGGAAGGGGCGGACGTGAACGCCCAGACCGAAATCGATCCTACCCAGAAGGCGGCCAAGGTGGACGGGCGGTCCCCGAACAATATCCTGACGTCTACTTTCAGCGACGAACTGGCGGTCCACTTCGCCGGCCGGTCGAAGATTTTCGCGGTGTCGGTAAAGGACCGCGGCGCGGTGCCGCTGGCCGGCCACGCGGGCAAGGCCTTCTGGTTCTCCAAGGCCGGAGGCCAGTTTGTCACCAGCAGCTACTACTATGACCAGAATCCCGCCTGGGTCGACGCCTGGAACGCCGGCGGGACGGTGGCCGCCTACGGGGGGCAGGCCTGGAATCTCCTTCTGCCCCAGGAGACCTACCTGTTCGGCGATGCCGATGACCGCGCCTATGAAACCGACTTCCCCGGCTTCGGCCGCACCTTCCCCCATCCGTTCGGGGACGCGGACGACAAGTACTTCACCACCCGTCTGACCCTGAGCCCGGCCGGTGACGCCCTGACCCTGGATTTCGCCAAGACCCTCCTGGTCGAGGAGCAGCTCGGCCAGGATGCGGTGCCCGACTTCCTGGGCGTCAGCTTTTCCAGCACCGACTATGTGGGACATGTTTTCGGCCCGTCCAGCCTGGAGGCCGAGGACAATATGGCCCACCTGGACCGGACCCTGGCCGAGCTGTTCCGCTTCATCGACGAAACGGTGGGCCTGGACAAGACCCTGATCGTCCTGTCGGCGGATCATGGCCAACCGGAGGTTCCGGGATACCTGCATGAGCAGGGCATTCATCAGGCCCACTACTTCGACACCGAAGCCCTGGACAAGACACCGGCCATCACCGCCCTGAAAGAGCGTTTCGGCCTGGGAGCCGAGCTCATCGAGGCCTTCTTTCAGCCCTATCTCTATCTCAACCGCGACTTGATTGCGGAGGCGGGCCTGGACCCGGCCGAGGTGGAGGACGCGTTGGTCGCCGAACTGTTGAAGTTCGACGGCGTGGCCTACGCGGTATCGAGCCGGGCGCTGGAAACCTCGAACCTGCCCAACACCCTGATGACCTCGGCCATCCTGAAGAACTACCACCCCAAGCGGTCCGGCGACATCTACCTGGTGTTCGAGCCCTATGTGTTCATCAATGATTTCGACGGCCTGGTGGTGGCCTCCACTCACGGATCGCCCTGGCGCTACGACACCTTCGTGCCGGTGGTGTTCGCGGGGGCGGGACTCAAGGCGGCCACGGTGGTGCGCCCTGTGACGCCCTACGACATCGCGGCCACGTTGGCCGCCCGCTTCCATGTGAAGCCGCCGTCCGGGTCGGTCGGGGTGCCGCTGACGGAGGCGCTGGCCCGCTAGCAGACCAACGGGATTGGGCCGCGGCCACCTGCGTCGGAACGACCAGAGATAAGGAGATTTCATGGCCGAAGGTCACATTTTCCAGATCAACGCATCCGAAGGCGGGGTGCCCAAACTGCCGGTGGTCCGGGCCGCAGTCACCACCGGCGGCCTGACCGCAGACCAGCAGGCCGACTTGAAACATCACGGGGGGTCGGACCGCGCGCTGTGCCTGTACTCGCTGGAGCGGATCATCGAACTGCAGGCGGAGGGGCATCCCATTTTTCCCGGTGCGTCGGGTGAAAACCTGACGCTGTGGGGCCTGGACTGGGATCGGGTCGGGCCCGGATCGATCCTGCGGCTGGGCAACGAGGTGGTGGTGGAGGTCGTGTCCTACACGGTGCCGTGCGGGACCATCGGTGCGTTCTTTATGGAGCGGCAGGTGGGGCGGATCCGGCAGGAGAAACACCCGGGGTGGTCGCGGGTCTATGCGCGGGTGTTGCAGGGTGGGGAGATTTCGGTTGGGGACGGGGTGGAGATGGGCTGAGGCGGGCGCTCTGTCCAATGATCGTCTTCACCCTCTCCGCCAACGGTGCTATGGTGGGCCGCACCCCCAACCCGGAGGCCATGCCATGTGTCCCCGCAATCCCTGGCACCGCAAGGCCGGTCGGCCCAAGCCCGACTGCGTGCCCACTCCCGACGAGATCACGCGCGATGTGCGCCGCATGAAGGTACAGGATAAATCCAGTCACAACTATCGCGCCCGGTCGCTGGATCTGCACGGGATGATCTGCGCCAAGTGTGCCCGCGAGTTCACCGCCGCCAACCGCCAGGAACTTACCGTCCACCATATTGACGGGAATGATAAGAACAACCCGGCGGATGGGTCTAACTGGGAGAATTTGTGTGTGCACTGTCATGAGGCGGAGCATAGTCGGGGGCGGTTGGGGGACTACCTGCGCGGGGACGACTAGACCTGGGTGCCGAACCAGGAGGGAATACCGACTTCTTTTCCAGTTAAGGCCTGGAGTTGGGCTCCCATGGGGGCGCTCAGCGACAAGCGAGTCGGCTCAATCCAGAATCTTGATCTCCGTCGATTCCCCGATCGCGCCGTTCCCCCCGGAGGGATTCGTTCCGCCAGTCCCCCCATCACCGATCTGGTAGCTCACGCCATTGATCATCACAAAACTGGCGATCTGGATGACCCCGATGGAGGGACCTCCGCCGCCCCCTGAACCGTTACCGCCCGAGCCACCAGGACCGCCGCCGGCTCCGTTACCACCACTGCCCGCATTCCAGCCTTCGCCGCCGAGGCCCATGCCACCGGGGGAGCCGGCTCCGCCCAGGCCACCTGGGCCGCCGGGCCCGCCGGCACCCCCCTCGCCTCCTACCCCGGTAATGATGCGGCAGTCATGAATGACCGCACCGGAGACCAGGCTGAGCACGATCCCGAAGGATCCGCCGCCGCCATTGCCACTCAGACCTCCCAGTCCGGCTCGGCCTCCGCACCCCCCGCCGCCACCGCCGGCGCCGTACATGGGAAGAAGGATGAAGTCGGGGACAGGGCCGCCCCCGCCGCTACCGCCACCCCCGCCGCCGTGTCCAATGCCGCCCGGCCCTCCGGGGTAGCCTGGGGCCGGATGGTAGGCTCCCTGGAGGTCGAAGGAGCCGATTCCCCCTCCGCCGAGGAGGTTGTCGTCCCCAATGGGACCTGTGCCGCCTCCGCTGCCGTCCAAGCCGTCCCACTTGTAGAGTCCGCCGGCTCCACCCGCGCCGCCCCGATCGCCCAGGCCCGCGTATCCCTGAAATCCGTTGAGCAGGCTGCCGACCGCGCCCGCTCCGCCCGCGTTCAGACCGGAGGCGCTGCCTCCTGCGCCGCCCTGGGGCAGAACGACATCGTCATAGAAATCCCCGGACGAACCATTGGGGGCCCGGGCTGGCCGGGGAGGCGGATACTGGTCAAGACCCACGTGCCCGTCTCCGGAATTGACCATGAGGTGGGTCAGGATGATGTCGGCCGAGTCGAGGATGCGTATACCGATGGAGGTCATCGCCGTCGAGTCGGCTGCCGCGCTTTGTATGTGTAGCCCGTCCAGAAGGATGCGACCGAGGTGGAGGCCCTCGATAGCGGTCGGGCCACCCGCGATCAGCGAAGGGTAAAGATCGAAGTGGCGAACCCAGGTGCCTTTCGCGAATCCCCCGTAAAGATGCATCCCGTCCTGCAGTTGTAATGTCTCGTCGTACCGGCCCTCGCCGATGTAGATGTCTGCGGCCATCGACCACGCCGTTGCGAAATCCATGGCGTGCTGGACCGTGGCGAAGGGTGAGGTGCGCGATCCCTGCCCGGCGTTGTCGCCGGCGGGACTCACGAAGAGGGCCATGTCCAGGTCCCTGCAAACGAACACACTGACGGTGTCGGGTGTACTGACTCCGGCCTCGCTGGCGACGACCAGTTCGAACAGCAGGGCTCCCAGGGTGTCCGGCGCCGTGAACGAGGTCTCGGCGGTTCCGTCCAGAGGACCCGCGTCTGGGCCGCCAATCTGCCTCCACTGGTAGACCATGCCGAGCCCGGTGGGTTCAATGCTGCCCGTGCCGTTCAGGGACACCGGTTTGCCCTGGCCTACTTCAATATCCCGCCCGGCGGAGGCCATCGGCAACCCCTGCGAATCAAGGACCCTGAACTCGGAGAGAAACTCCTCCTCGAGCGTCAGTCCGGTGGTGTCGGCCACCAAGGTACTGATGCTGATGAGGTATCCCTCACCCGGGGTCAGTGGATCGCGGGGTGAAAAAGTGACCGCATCGCCTTCCACCTCTGCGGTTCCTGCCACACCCTGGACCTGGAACGAGGTGGCGGTGATGGTCGCGGGATCCACCGGACCGCTGAAGGTGGCGGTCACCTGGGTGAGCAGGGAGATCGAGGTCGCCTGGTCTTCCGGTGCAATGGATACGACCGTGAATTTTGGGGAGGGGACAGGTGCTGAAGGATCATTGTCGGAACCGCAGCCCAGACCCAGAAGGGCGGCCACGCCGCAGGCGATCAGGATCCAGCGCGTCGTCTTCGCGGTCAGTACTTTTCGATTTCTCACTGGGTCACCTTCACTTCCAGGCTCTCGCCCGACGCGCCGTTTCCACCTGAGGGATTGGTGCCGCCCGGTCCGCCCTGGCCAATCTGAAAGGTCATATCCGTGACGGTGACGTTGCTTGTGGCCCGATGAAGGATGCCGATGGAGGGTCCGCCGCCACCGCCTGATCCAAAACCGCCGGTTCCGCCGGTTCCGCCGTTCCCACCCTTGCCGCCGGCCCCTGCGCCGAGGGCGTTGAAAGTCTGTTCACCGCCGGCGCCTCCCGAGCCTCCGGGTCCGCCTGAACCGCCGGTGCCTCCGGGTCCGCCCTGGCCACCGGAGCCCGTGGCTATTTGGCAGCCGGTGATGCTTACCCCGGAAACATTCACCATGACGATCCCGAAAGATCCGCCGCCCCCCAGGCCGGGAAACCCTCCGTAACCACCCTCGCCGCCGGTTCCGCCTCCTCCTCCGGAGGCCCCAAAAACGATGACGGCTCCGCCGCCGCTGCCGCCGCCGCCGCCGCCGCTGCCCTTGAGGCCGACGGACCCACTGCGCCCGTTGGCGGGCTGATAGTCGCCCTGGGTGTCGAGGGTGCCGAAGGCTGCGCCGCCCTCCGTTGCGTTTTCACCGACGGCCCCGGTCCCTCCCTGGGCTCCGGTGGAACCGGGATAGCCCATGACCCCGCCGCCTCCCCCTAGGCCTCCGTTCGGGCCGTCACCGCCGATTCCCTGGAACCCGTTGATCAGGCTGCCGACGGCCCCGTCTCCACCGTCATGAAGATCGATGCGGCTCCCGCCGGCTCCGCCCTGGGGGGTCAGAAAATCACTCGTGTCCTGGCCCGGTGCTCCACCCGGGGTACGAGGTGGAGACAAGGGTAGACTCTGCTCGGGTCCGTCTCCGCCGTCACGGGCGGTAAGCTTAAGGCGGGTCAAGGTGATGTCCGAGGAATCTACGATCTGGATGGCCATGGTTGATCCGGTGACCGTGTCCGCGGCCGCCGTCAGGACCTGCAGACCGTCCAGGTTTACCAGATTCAGGTTGTGTCCGTGGACGACTCTCGACTGTCCAATGATGCGCGTGGCGGTGAGATCGAGGTCACGTACCCAGGTCCCGGGATCGAACCCCCCGTAGACTCCGACCTCTGCGGCCAGGAATGGGGATTCATGGTAATAGCCCCCCGCAATGAAAATGTCGTCGCTGGTCGGGGTGTCTCTGGCGACATCCAGGGCACGTTGGATGGTGGCGAAGGGGTCCTGGCGCGTTCCGACAGCGGTATCGCTGCCCCGGTGGCTCACGAAAAAGGTGCTGTTGCGGCCGGTGCCGACAAAGATGGTCACGGTGTCAGGATGGCTGCGCCCCGCCGCGCTATCGACGATCAGCTGGAAGGGAATGGCGCCCGGGGCGTCCGGGGCGATGAATAGGTTTTCCAGGGAAAAAAGGACATCAGGTCCGCCCAGTTGCTTCCAGTGGTAGGCAAGGGGAAGTTGATTCGGATCCCGGCTGCCGCGGGCATCCAGGATGACCGGGTCGCCTGGTGTGACAATTTGATCCGGGCCGGCGTTGGCGATCGGGGCACCGGTCGAGGGAATCACGGTGAAGGTGGAGGTGAAGTCGCGCGCCAGCGTATGGCCGCTGGTATCGCTCACCGACGAGCTGATCTCGATGGTGTACTTGCGACCGGGAGTCCACGTGGTGACCGGTGTGAAGGTGGCGATGGTGCTGTCGGTGCGTGCCGTGCCATCGGTTCCCACGACGCGGAACGAGGCCACGTTGATGGAGGCAGGATTCAGCGGTCGACTGAATTTGACCTTGATGGGGACGAACACGGAGACCGAGTCCGCCTCGTCGGCGGGCGTGACATTCGTGACCTGGAAGGTGGCACTGGGGCCGGGGGCGACCGGATCGTTGTCGGAATCGCATCCGGTGAGGCCGGTCGCGGCCACCAAGAGGAGGATCGGGAGCAGGGGCAGGCACTTCTGGGGGACGAACCGCATGATGAACCTCTTGGGTGCAGGTATTGAGTTGCCATTTTCGTTATAAACGAAATGTGTTTTCTGAGAAAGTGTTAAATGGGAAGATTGCCCCAATCACCCGTGATACGGACATCCTGGCTACCGAGACGGGAATCTTGGCGGCGGTCAAGTCCATCTACAGGTGATTTGAACCCGGTGCGCAATTCCCTTGACCCCTCAGGGGGCCCTCCTCCATCTTGGCCATAACTCGACTTTCATTCCATGTGCCGACTGGCCGTCGAAGGAGTTCTCCGATGCGAATCGTCCAATTCGTCCTG
>Ga0209475_10003693_pt1 | contig 13851 bp, 14 predicted proteins | sample tdDd471_FD_187128 | JGI IMG/M metagenome (GOLD analysis project Ga0209475, IMG submission 187128) | Marine sediment microbial communities from the Atlantic coast under amendment with organic carbon and nitrate - tdDd47.1 (SPAdes)... | ecosystem: Environmental > Aquatic > Marine > Coastal >... | reverse complement strand
GAATCAGGTAAGACTGTCTGCATTTTTCATTTCAACAGAAAAGTGCGACCCGCCGATATCAAGTCGGCTAAACGCTTCTGTAATGATACAGTCGGATTAGAACGAATATTTTTCATTGGCACTGATTTCCCCATCACCGGACCATATTTTGCCCACAGGCAAGATGACAACACCTATATTGACAACACCTTAGCTGTTCACTACCCAGCAATCACCGGTACTAACATGCCAATCGACCTTTCCTGGGAAGCAGGCGGATTTTGTCAGGTCAACCTCGGCCAGAACAAGAAACTCATTGAAACAGTTCTCGAATTGGCCCGGATAGAGCAATCAGAGACAGTTCTCGATCTGTACTGTGGCATGGGTAATTTTTCCATCCCTTTTGCGATGAAAGCAAAGGAGGTCTTCGGTATTGAGGGACAGGGGTCAGCCATCCGCAGCGCAAAAAATAATGCGGCGAATTGCGGTCTGACCAACACTCGTTTCCTGAAAAGTTCGGTTCATGATGCCTGCATAGAGCTTGCTCAAAAAGAAGCACACTTTGATTGCGTGCTTATCGACCCTCCCCGGCAGGGTGCACCCGGCCTGGCTAGGCAGCTGGCAAAAATCACCAGCAAACGTTTAGTTTATATTTCCTGTGATCCGGCTACACTCTGCCGTGACCTTGCAGATCTTACCAAACAGGGTTTTACTATTTGCAAACTCCAACCCTTCGATATGTTCCCGCAGACCCACCACATCGAAACCGTGGTTTTGCTCGAGAAATAATTTATTATATCCGAATTTTTTCCTTATTTTCTGCCCTACCGCAATAGTCCTGGTTAGTGTCTTAAATCCTTGCCTGCATTTTTTCTCAATAGATTGTCACTATTGGTCACTGTGCCTTTTTTGTACATAAGCGACAATAACCAGACAGAATCCCCTTGACACTATCCCTTCATCGACTGTATTAATACAGTATCAATACACAACAAGGAATACACCATGCCAAATTACACTGTCGACAAAGAATCGGACACACCTTTGTACATGCAGATACGAACGAACATAGAAGAGGCTATTCTAACGGGAGACCTTAAGCCTGGCGATAAATTACCATCAGTAACCTGTTTGGCGAAGGATATAGGGGTAACCCAAGCTACAGTTCGCCGGGCACTGCAGGATCTTGGCAAGGCTGGGCACACCAGCTGCACTGTCGGTCGCGGCACATTCATTCAGGACGCCGCACTTACCCAGGAAGAAAAGCAGCAGGATACATCTGGGCAAAAATACCAGACCACTCCTAGCAGCAAGAACTTCCGACCTCTCACCGAAGATTCACGGGAGTTTGCTGCCAGGCGCCTGCGGACAGGGGTTGGCAAGGCCCTCAGTGACATCATGTCTCTCGCTGAGAGACCAGGAATAATCCATCTCACCAGGGGTGTGCCTGACCCTGGCTTACTGCCCGAATCCTTTCTCCAGAATGTCACCGCGGAAACCTTTAAAAATAGTGAGAACGAACTTCTTGAAGCAACAGATCCTCTTGGTAGATATGATCTCCGGCAAGAAATTGCCGATAGATTCTCGCAAAGGGGAACCATAGTCACCCCAGAACAGGTGCTCATAACTAACGGCTCAATGCAGGGTATCACCCTGGTTGCCCAAGCTAACCTGGCCTCTAGACACAATGTAATCTGCGAGACCCCATGCTATAAGGGAATTCCTGACGCCTTTTCGGCCATGGGGCAGTGGGTTGAAACTATTACCCGCGACGCCCAGGGCCCCATGCCCAGCCTGCAGGATCGTTTTCCTAACGGGAATCCTTTCCTGCTCTACCTCTGCCCCTATGTTCACAACCCAATGGGAACAAGCATCAGTCAAGAGCGATATTCCATGGTGGTAGATTGGGCTAAAAGAACGGGCAGCCTAGTTTTAGCCGACGAAATTTTCAGAGATCTTTGCTTTGACGATGCCCCACAGCCTAGTCTATTGCAGGAACTGGGAGCCGAACAAACCGTGGTAGTCAGCTCACTCTCCAAATCGGTCATGACAGGCCTACGACTGGGTTGGTTGATCAGTTCACCACAGCGCGTCCAGCAACTCGCAGAACTCAAACGAACTATGGACCATTCCTGCGCGTCCCTGATACAGGGACTGGCCTTAAATATTTTCAAATCTGGCCGCTTCGACGCCCATACCAAAAAGATGCAGGCCACCTACAAAAGGCGCCGTGCTACCCTGATAAAAGTACTCGACAAATATATGCCTAAGAAAATCAGCTGGACTGAACCAGATGGCGGTTATTCCATGCTGCTTGAGCTGCCAAGAGGATATTCCAGTGTTTCAATGTTTCTCTGTGCTATCGAAAAAGGTGTTTCCATTCTTCCCGGGCCTCTATTCGATATTGACCATCGCTTCGTCCACTGTTTTCGAATTAGCTATGCCTGGGCAAACGAGGAACAGATCAAGGAAGGTATTGAACTCCTCGCCAGTGCCGTGGAAACTTTTTTAAGCCGCCCACCCGGAGATTCAGGGCTCGGAGGGATCGACAGCTATCAGTAGCGAAGTAATGAAGACAAAGATTCTTTGATGTTGACGCAATTTTTCATACCCATGGTGATACAATGAATCCGCTAATAGTTGAAATAATGATCAAAGAGAAGCACCAGGAGATGCTAAAGGAAGCAGAACGCCAACAACTGGTTGCCATCTATAACACCAACAATCCTGGATGGGGGACAAGATTTCAAATTGCCTTTGGTGATTTTCTCATCCTGCTTGGTGAAAAGATCAAACGTCGTTATACCCATCGGGTCGATCTGGATGACGATCTCTGTCGGGAATAGTTACATTATAAAAATCATTTTTGACCCTAAAAATTTAACTACAAAGGATTCATATTTTCTGACTCAGATCCGGGAAATACTCCTTCAAGAAAGAAAATGAAGTTCCTTTCCCCTCCTTTTTTGTGGAAAAATAGGGATCAAAAATTTTGCCGAGTTTTTCTTCGGCCACACCATGTCCATGATCCTTAACTGTCACCTGAACATACTTGTCCCCCTTGAGTATTTGAGGCAAATGGTGCTCTTTACGATTTATATTTGTGCATGTTACCTCAATGACACCCCCATCAGGCATTGCCTGCTTTGCATTGATAATAAGATTCTGAACGACCAGACTGATCTGATTTTCATCGACGTCAACTCGCAACAGATCAGGAGGAAGGGTGAATTCACATGTAATACTGCTACCTGTGAGCACAAACATTGCTGATTCTGTCAGCTAACTTGAAATTACATGTGCTTTCTCTATATTACCTCATTCGCTCAAACACCCCGTAATAACGGGAATTTTCAACGACAAAGTAAATAAAAATTGCCATACACTTTGAAGCGCCTTGGAAGTCTGCTGTTGCCCATGACACCATCATTAGTTGCAAACCTTTTTAAGATGGCCTATCTTATTGAACGTGATGCGGGAGCTCGGTGCAACCGGGCTGAGAGGGGTTTCCTGAATAACCCGACCGCTTGACCTGATCCGGATAATGCCGGCGGAGGAAACAGTGTGACAGACATAGCCGTCTCCTGACCGGAGGCGGCTTTTTTATTGCACCACAGTTCCCTTAAGCAACTAACAACAGATACAGCTTTTTATCATTTTCGGAGGTTTGTATGAATAGAAATTTGCACATTGCAGGATGCCTGCTGTTATCAGCAGTGATGATGATTCTTGCCAACACGGCTTTGGCGGAGAAGACCATCACTCTGATGAGTCATGACAGTTTCAATGTAGGCAAAGAGGTGATTGCGACTTTTGAAAAAGAAAACAAGGTAAAGGTCCGTTTCTTGAAATCCGGAGACGCCGGAGCCGCTTTGGTGCAGGCGATTCTCTCAAAAAACAATCCTCTTGCGGATGTTTTTTTTGGGGTCGACAACACATTTTTTTCCAGAGCAATAGAGGCCGACATTTTTCTGCCCTATGCTTCACCGCTGCTCGCCAATATTCCTTTATCTTTGCAACTCGACAAACAAAACAGGCTACTGCCAGTTGACTACGGCGATGTCTGCCTCAACTACGATAAGGAGTGGTTCAAGAAAAATAACCTGGCTCCTCCTACGGACCTGACTGACCTGATCAAACCGAAATACAAAGGTCTGACCGTTGTAGAAAATCCAGCCACTTCCTCTCCGGGTATGGCTTTTCTCCTTGCCACGATTGGTCGCTTCGGTGAGAAGGGCTATCTCGACTTTTGGAAAAAACTTAAAGAGAACAAGGTAATCGTCGCCAACGGCTGGGAAGATGCCTATTACGGGCACTTCACCTCTGCCTCAAAGGGCGACCGACCTATTGTCGTCAGCTACGCTTCCAGTCCACCAGCTGTTGTCTATTATGCTGAGAAACCTCTGGCGGAAGCACCCACCGCCGCACTGGTTGCCGATAACACTGCCTTTCGTCAGATCGAATTCGTTGGCATCCTGAAAGGCACCCAAGAACCGCAACTTGCAAAAAAACTTGTTGATTTCATGTTGAGCAGGAGTTTCCAGGAGGATATCCCGCTGCAGATGTTTGTCTTCCCAGCCAATTCCCAGGCTCAACTTCCTGAAGTCTTTGTTAAACACGCTGTTGTTGCCGATAAACCGGCAATGGTTAGTCCGTCGGCTATCGAAGCTAACCGTGATAGTTGGATCGAAGCCTGGACGAATGTTGTCCTCCGCTAAGAGACAAGCCAACAATATTACCTTCAAAGGGAGAACAAAAAATGAATCGGCCCAGCCCCCTGTTCCGGTACTTATTGTTCTCCCTGCCCTTAGCTTTCCTGCTACTTTTCTATTTTTACCCACTTATAAAAATAGTTTTGTTAAGCTTTCTACCAGAAGGCGTCTGGGCCCCAGACCGACTCAGCAAGCTTATAAGTTCTCCCACCTATGCACGCATCCTCTGGTTCACCTGCTGGCAGGCTGCCTTATCCACCATCATCACCTTAGTACTGGCCCTGCCAGGTGCCTATATTTTTGCCCACTATCGATTTTTCGGTAAAAACCTGCTCCAGGCTTTGATGACAGTCCCTTTTGTACTACCAACCGTCGTCACTGCTGCAGCCTTCAGGGCACTTCTTGGTCCAAACGGTTTGCTTAACAACTGGATGATGGCAGGTTTTGACCTCTCCCACCCTCCTATCAGAATCGATCAAACGGTAAGTTTTTTCCTTCTCGCCCATGTGTTTTACAATTACACACTCATTCTGCGAATAGTTGGAAGTTTTTGGGCCGGACTCGATCCAGATATACGAGCAGCAGCAAGAATGCTTGGTGCCTCTCCTTGGCAGACTTTTCGCAGGATCACCCTCCCCCTTTTGATGCCCGCCATAGGCTCTGCTGCTCTTCTGGTCTTTATCTTTTGCTTTACCAGTTTCGGCGTGGTTCTCATTCTCGGGGGCCCCGGCTACGCAACCCTGGAGGTGGAAATTTACCGACAGTCTGTGCAGCTCTTTAATCTCCCCATGGCAGCAGCACTTTCCCTTATCCAGATCGCTGTCAATTTTCTCCTCATGTGGGTCCATGCACGACTTGGGAAAAAAGCAAAAGTCGCCTTCTACTCTGACTCGGCAACAGGAACAGCCATAAAAGTTACCACTTCCAAACAGAAAGTATTGATTGGTGTCAATCTTCTTTTCATGGTGCTCCTTCTGTTGACACCTCTACTCGCCTTGCTGATCCGTTCGGTAACAGGTGAAGACGGCCTTACTCTTGCCTATTACTCAGCACTCTTTACCACCCAGGCCAGATCTGTCTTTTTTGTCGAACCGATATCGGCGGTTACTAACAGTGTTGGTTTTGGCCTCGCGGCTATGACTCTGGCAGTTATCCTTGGCCTGCTTGCTTCAACATTTCTTGCCTCGGCCCGAGGGCGAGGCTCTTCACTCTGGGACGCAGTTATCATGCTTCCACTTGCCACCTCAGCGGTAACACTTGGCTTCGGGTATATCATTACCCTCAACAGACCACCACTTAACCTGCGCGACTCCTTGGCTCTCGTGCCTATCGCCCATGCACTGGTCGCCTTCCCCTTTGTTGTCCGCTGTATCCTGCCGAGTCTTCGACAAATTCCACAGAGCTTACGAGAAGCTGCAGCCCTGCTTGGTGCCTCTCCTTATCAGGTATGGCGCCGGGTAGATATCCCGATTATCAGCCGGGCTATCCTCGTGGGTGCGGTATTCGCTTTTTCCATCAGTATGGGTGAATTTGGCGCCTCGGCTTTTGTCACCAGACCCCATACCCCGACAATGCCGGTGGCTATCTTCCGTTTTCTTGGTCAGCCCGGCGATTTAAACTATGGACAGGCGATGGCCATGAGCAGTATCCTCATGCTGGTTACCTGTTCTGGTTTCTGGCTCATTGGCAGACTGGACAGCTCAAAAAAATCACCGGATACATTCAAGTGAAAGAAGTGATAGAAAAGCAAATGATGCCTGACTCTAGAAAAATACTCACAGTGGAAAATCTTTCAAACCGCTACGAAGGACAGCCACTTCTGCAAGATATCAGCTTCTCTTTGATGCAAGGAGAAATCCTCTGCCTTCTTGGGCCCTCAGGTTCCGGAAAGACAACCCTGCTCCGGCTACTGGCCGGACTTGAGAAGGAAGAGACTGGCTCTATCATTTTTTGTGGCAGGGAAATCAAGGACGTCCCGCCTCATAAACGTAATTTCGGCATGATGTTCCAGGAATATGCTCTTTTCCCCCATAAAACCGTGCAACAAAATGTCGCCTTTGGCTTAGAGATGCAACATTGTCCAAGCCATGAGTTGAGCAGAAGGGTAGAAACTGTATTGAAAATGGTTGGACTTTCAGGCTTGGAACATCGAAAAATAGATGAACTTTCAGGTGGTGAACGGCAGCGTGTGGCGCTAGCAAGGAGTCTTGCGCCCGAACCACAATTACTGCTTCTGGACGAACCCCTCGGCTCGCTTGACCGGGCCCTGAGAGACAGATTAACCGGTGAAATCAGGACAATACTAAAATCTCTTGCTGTCACCGCTGTTTTCGTCACCCACGACCAGGCAGAGGCCTTTAGTATTGCCGACAAAGTAGCGATCCTGCATCACGGTAGCTTACAGCAGCTCGACACCCCGGAAAAACTCTATCGGACCCCGATAAATGCTACCGTTGCCAGATTCCTCGGCTTTCAGAACCTCGTAAAGGGAACAGTTGATAGTAATAGTGCTTTTCAATCATCCCTCGGCGCCCTCGCTTTAGTGGAGCAAATGGTCCAACCGGGTAAAAAAACAACCTTGCTGATCCGACCAGAAGGAGCAAGACTGGCTTCCTGTTCTACCGATGAGACAGATGACATACAGATTGCAGGAATTATCACCGGTCGCCAGTTCCAAGGCAGCACTTATAAACTAACATTACAGGTCAAAGAGCTCTCACTCACCTTCGACCTTCCAATCGACCCAGCTCCTCCCAATATTGGCCAGTCAATTGAGCTTTTACTTAATCCTTCAGCTATTCTTTTAATTTCCAGCTAAGTTTTTCTATTCAAAGACTTTTTGCAGCAGGTCAGTAACACGAGCCGCTGGATCATTTCGTATTTTGGCTTCTTCTTCAGCTAATCGGACAAATAATCCATCAACTGACTTTTCAGTGACATAGGTGTCCAAATCGACCACATATTTTTTGGCAAAAGGAATGGTTTGAATTTGTTCCGACACATTTTTATAATACTGGGTGACTCCCACCTCATCCATGGATTGCTGCACGACCGGCTTAAACAGAGCCTCTAACTTATCTGTTGTTTTGTCTTGAAAATATTTTGTCGCCGCATTATCCGGGCCATTGAGAATTTTGTCAGCATCTGAAAATGTCATCTCTTTTATGGCGCCAACAAACAATTCCTTAGCCTTCGGCGCCGCTTTTTCCGCAGCTCGATTCATGCTGAGTTCAAACTCATTGAGATCCGATTCAAACCCGGTGGCTCGTAAGATAGGTTCAAATTTTTGCACAGATTCAGGTAAGGGAATTTTCAGTTTGGGATTTTTATAATAGCCATCTGTTTTTGAAAGTGCCTGAACAGTTTTGCTGGTGCCAACCTCAAGTGCCTCCTTCAAGCCATTGACGATTTCATTTTGCGACAGGCTAGAATCTCCGCTGAGGGTCTCCTGTACTTTATTAAATAGACTCCCGAAATCAGCACTGATTGATGCAAAAGGGTGCATAAACAGAAAAACCAGATAACTTGCAGTAATGATAACTATTTTATTCATCAATTACTCCTTATGGACAGACGATTTATTCAGATAGATTTTTTGCTCTAAAATCTTTTATCTCACTAAACAGATATGCATTAAGCATTAAAAGAAAAAGAACTCGAGTGATTTTTATCGTTAGGCCACTTCCCCCAGCTAAATGATTCCAACGGAACCTTATTAAATTGTTTACCAGTAAAGACTAAAAACCTTGGAAAAAATCCACAAAACAGTACTACCCCAGAGGACTCCCCCTCACTTATCAAAATCGGCTATTGAGAAACAACCTTCCGCCCTGTATATTCAAGCTATTATGGATAATTTAAGGCAACGGAATCTCCCATGCTCATTGCACTAATCACTATTTTCTGTACCTCATTTGTGATAGCACTTTCAGGTGCACTCATGCCTGGCCCACTTTTGACCGTCACTGTCAGCGAGAGCTCCAGACGTGGAATGTCTACCGGACCACTTATGATTTTCGGGCATGGCCTTCTTGAACTGGCTCTTGTTGTTGCCCTCATCTCTGGCCTCGCCCCTATTCTCGCAAGAGATGATGTCTTTATTCTCATTTCGCTGACCGGTGGTGCAGTCCTTCTCTGGATGGGGGTCTCCATGCTGCGCAGCCTTCCAGGGCTTAGTCTGGATTGCCAGACGACAAACATGAAGTCTCGTAATCTTGTGGTGATGGGGATCGTTCTGAGCGCAGTTAATCCATATTGGCTGATTTGGTGGGCATCAATTGGACTTGGCTATATAATGCATTCGCTTAAATTCGGGATGATGGGCGTGACGGCCTTTTTCCTCGGCCATATCCTCGCCGATCTGGCCTGGTATACTTTGATTTCTTTTGGCATCACTAAAGGTCAACATCTTTTCAGCAACACGTTCTACAGAAAGTTGATCGGCGGCTGTGCCCTCTTTCTTATTTTTTTCTCCTGCTGGTTTTTCTACAGCGGCGTACAGAAGACGCTTGAGGTCACCTGAATACCAAAGGCTTCAAATACAGAGTTCTTATCTTTGAAAGAGTTTATCGACTATGACCCGCGATCAAAAATCATCTCCCTCTCAATATACCTGCAACGACTACCGAGAAGAGATGATTCTCCTTGGTTTGAGACAAAAACTGCAGCAATCAAATCTTACCGATGAGGAAAGAGTTAAATTAATGAAAGAGATCGCCCGGCTTGAAAAAAATATCGGTTTCTAGTCTTTCGATTCAAACTCTACCTTTAACTGAACTTGTAACTAATACTTGTGGATAAAAGATGCTCGCTCTCATTATTGCCAACGGTAATCTGGACCATTCTGCAGATCTACTCGCCCTACTCAAGCAGGCTGATTTTCTTATTGCTGCAGATGGTGGTGCTCATCATTGCGCAAGCCTCGGTATCACCCCTGATATCCTGCTTGGCGATCTCGACTCGATCAAGCCTGCAATATTAGAAGAATTAGAAAGCAAAGAAGTTCCTATCCACCAGCATCCGACAAGAAAAGATGCAACGGACCTGGAACTAGCTGTAGATTTCGCCATAGACAAGGGCGCACAGACAGTATGGCTGGCAGGTGTTCTTGGCGGCAGGTGGGATATGAGTCTTGCCAACATCATGCTTGCGGCAAGTGACAAGTATACAGACCAGGAAATGTTCCTGCTAGGACCGGACTGTTCCATGCAGATTCTGCACCCAGGGAGAATGTACACAATCAATGGCATACCTCAACAAAGAGTATCCTTTCTTCCTCTTAAAAATGAAGTGTGCAATGTTACTTTAAGAGGGTTTGAATATCCCCTTACCCTTCACACCATGTCTTTCGGTTCCACCCTCGGAGTAAGTAATACCATCAAAAATCCCCAGGCAACTGTGCAACACTCTAAAGGTGTCTTGCTCTGCATTCTCTTCAATGTTGGAAGTATCTAATCAACAGATAAAAACATACATACATACAGAAAAAGGGCCTATTGCCTTCAGGCAACAAACCCTTTTTCGGAGGCTAAAAAGCCCCATCAACAACTTCTCTAAAGTATATCACATTTGAGGTCATATTGCCAATTTGATCAAGACTGAGTTTCAAAAATCAGGGTTCCTGAAACGCCTTGATAAACCTGCGATCAATTCGATCCTTGATGCGAAAGGCAAGCTTACCCGAAAAAGTGAGAAACCATTTAGATAGAACCCCTTCACCATCTCCCAGATTGTAAATAAGAAGATATTTTCCTCCGGGAGAGAATTTTTTTAGCTCTCCCCCATCAAGGCTGGCCATCAGGTTGGCGTACAACACAGAATTTTGCCGAACGGCGTACACGCCTACTTTATCGAGGGGCTCAGGTTGGAAATAAATACAGTCGCCACCACCAAAAATGTTGTTATAACCGCTTGATCGCAAATATTTATCCACCAATAAGCCCCCGTCTTTGCCGGTAGGTAAACCTGACCTGACAAAGATCTGCGACGGCTTCACCCCTACCGCCGGAAAAATAAGATCAGCTTGGTATCTCTGTTCATTTTCTAGCAGGATTTGACCGTTTTCAATTTTTTGAACATAACCCGCTTCAATTATCTCAACCCCTTTACGTTCAAGTATTGTTCTGGCGAGACGACGAACCTTAGATGGTTTACCAGACATGAAACTACGACCACCAAACAACTGAATCTTTGGCATATTGATCCCCTGCTCCCGGCAGAGTTGATGGATATTTCCAGCAATTTCTATTGAAGAGGGGCCGCTTCCAATGACTGCAATTGTGATATTTCCAGCAGCGGCAAGCTCAATAATTTTCTGCCTGGCAGCGAGTAATTCTTCTATAGGCTTGGGCGTAAAAATGTTACTTGTTTCTCCCTGTATCATATCCCGTGGGACATAAGAACCGGCATTGCAGGAGAGTACGTCGTAGGGGATTTCTTCTTGAGTTCCCTCTAAAAGTACCATTTGCTCGTGAGGGTCGATTCTATATGCCTTACCAAGAATAAAGGTGCCGCCCTTCTCTTCAACAAGCTTTCGGGTGGCAAAGCGGATATCATCGGGGTGATAAGTCCCTGCCAGCATACCTGGACCCATTCCGCTATAATAATGGTGTTCGGACGGTTGAATCACAGTAACCCCATAGCCTTTCTCAATGAAGTTACGCAGGTTTGCTAAGGTGACCATATGAGCATGGCCACCGCCGATGAGAACAAGCTTTTTAATCATGTAAGATCCTGTTGGTCATCTATATAATTACTCAATCGGGCTATATGAGTGCGTTCTTCCTCAGCGATTTGCAGCAGTACTTTGCTTGTATTACCATTATCACTTCGCTCCGCCGCTCTAAGGTAAAGATCAAGAGCCTGTGCTTCAATGGCCAACGCTAAACCGAGCACTTCTAATTCAGAATTGAGATCGACCTTGTAGAGTCCTAGAAAGTCTTCTGTACTTAATCCGCCCTCCATTGCCGGTTCGACTATTTTTTCTGCAAACTCTGTCATCGTGTGAGCAGTGCCGGTAATCTCTGTATAGAGCTCAACTAAACGTTCCTGATGAAGGATCTCAATACCAGCAAGTTTACCAAAAAGTGCCTTTGTTGACTCGCGAGATACTCTCGACTGCATTGAAAGATAAAAGTCCCGTAGCCCCATTTCCAGGCCAAAGCCTGTAATTACAGCCTCTTCCGGGCTTCCTTCACTCCTAAAAAGATATAGCCCCGTATCTTCAGATCCGACCGCAACCTCCTTTTTCCAGGCTTTAATCCCACCTGTCAAATTAAACACTTTACTAAACCCTTTACCCATCAAACTTTGCGCAGCAACCCGGCTGCGAACCCCACTGGCTCAATAGATGACAATCGGCTGGTCTTTTTCTAGTTCAGCCAGCCTGTTTTCAAGATCACCAAGCGGAATGAGTTTTGCTCCTGGCAGATGGCCTCTGGTATATTCTTTAGGTTGACGGACATCCAACAAAATAACATCTTGTTCTGATGTTTGAGCGACAAGCTGATGCGCCTCTTCCCAATTGATGGAAGAGATAGGTGTGAAAAACTGCTTCCATTTCATAGTCTGCTCCACGGGTAAATATTTTTGAAAATGAAAATTATATTATCATCATTTATCATTACTTTCACTGCATCTTTTCCTAAGGGAATTCTGCATTTTTTTGCTCGATCACTCCAAAAAAACTGTCGGTAAATTTAACGTACCAGGCCGCCGATTGAACCTGAATTATATAGGCAAGCGCAATAACGAGTGCTGCATTAGCTCCCGCCTCACCAAATGCATTAATTGCAATAGCCAAGGCAATGGACAAGTTCCTCATTACCGTTCCGTAGACTAGAGCAATACCGTCAGCCCTACTGAAAAATAATTTTGCAGTGACAGTTGAGAGACCAAAATTTATTAGGTATAGAAGCAACAAGGGAATGAAGATACTCAAAAACAATCCTGGACTTTCAATAATAGTGCGTGCCTTCAGCGCTATTGCCACAAAAACAATGCCCAATACCCCGACAGTCGATAATGCTGGAAATCGTGGGGCAATTTTTGCCTTAAATTCTGGCATGGTATACTTTTTCAACAAGGCCTGTCGGGTAACATACCCAAGGCCCATAGGCAAAAAGACGATTAATAGAATCTGTTGCATCGCCCTAACAATATCCACCTCGACTTCTGCTCCGAGCAGCCAACTTACATAGAAGGGTGTTGCCAGCGAACCAAGGGTCAATCCGATCACAGTCATATTAATCGCGGCCCCCATATTACCTTTAGCAAATCCCGTCCAGGAGATGGTCATTCCGCTCGTTGGCAAAAGTGATGCAAGTAAAAGCCCTAAGGCCATATAGGGTTGCCCCGGAAAAAACAATTTCCCAAGAAAAAACGCAATAAATGGAATAAGAGCAAAATTGATAAACTGTGCTGTGCCCTGAAGCTTTGGGCTCAGTCCCTGTTTGAGATGCTTTATATTCAAGGTGACCATCATCGGATACACCATAAGAAAAGTAAGGGGGACGATCAACAATTTCATTTTTCTAACAATCTCCACATCAGCGCTTCCCCCAAACAAAAATCCCCCCACCATAAAGAGCGGAATGGCATAGACCAGATTTTTATTAATCTTCATCAAAATTTTCCACATAATTTTTCACCCTTAGGTATACTGTTAAAAAAAGAGAGATGAACCTAATTTGTGCATATGTTACATTGATTCACTTCTCCTGTTGTGTCAAGAGGCAATTAAAGAATATTCTTTAATTGATATTCCAATCGCAAACAGCTCAGTTAGACAGCTTGGCTTTCACTTAAAAAAACATCTTTTAACAGCAACAAAATGAAACAACAAGATTCCACGGCCCTTCAGTCAAGTCACCGCTTTTGTATCATGTGTGGTAAGGATAACCCCTTATCTTTTGGCCTGAAGTTCACAAAAATTGGGGATAGCGCAGTATCAACCACCTTCACCGGAAACAGTAATCTGCAAGGATACACTGGTATTATGCACGGTGGTATTCTCTCAGCCCTGCTCGATACCGCTATGGCCCAATGTCTCCTGCATCATGAAATAGAGGCAGTAACAGGGGAATTGAATGTCCGCTATCTTGAGCAGGTTGACTGCAAGGGTACTCTGGACATCAAGGCCTGGATCGATTCGTCTCTACCG
>Ga0209475_10003691_pt1 | contig 13855 bp, 9 predicted proteins | sample tdDd471_FD_187128 | JGI IMG/M metagenome (GOLD analysis project Ga0209475, IMG submission 187128) | Marine sediment microbial communities from the Atlantic coast under amendment with organic carbon and nitrate - tdDd47.1 (SPAdes)... | ecosystem: Environmental > Aquatic > Marine > Coastal >... | reverse complement strand
TTGCGCTTAGAAAATCTTCCCAGTGACAAATTACGTCAGCAACTGCGCGGTTCTCATAAGGGTAATGATATACTTACAAAGTTAGAAGCAATGTTGAGTGATAATCAGTAGTGATAAGACGATTTGTTTACAGATTTATGGCAACAATGCAGGTGGTGTATTGGATCTAAGTCACTTGCGTAAGGGGAATTTTGTCCACATCAAATTTGCCTTAATGTACTTAATTCGTGCGGGCACAACGAAAGCCACTATCACCGAGTTGTCCACTAGGTGAACTCCAGAAACGGTCGGCAACCTGAAGATCGGCGCCTATATCAAGGAAGCCACCACCACGTAACACACGGGTTGAATACATGGGTTGACGTGCTTCAAATTCTTCAATGGTTTCGTCACTTTCTCGACCATCATCGGTTGCATATGGATAGGGATATATGCCTTGAAAATCATACAATTCCTCAGAAAAATCCAGATCGTCAAAGCGAGAGTTTGTCCACTCCCAAACATTCCCCGACATATCAATTGCTCCCACCCACGATGCACCATTTGGTCTCAACGGCTCGCCTTCGGTGTTCATCACAGGCAAATGGCCCATACTCGATGGACGACTATAAACTCCCGCAGTCCCATCAAATTCATTTCCCCATGGATACGCCAAACTATCAGGACCTCTCGCCGCATATTCCCATTCCGCTTCCGTTGGTAAATTGGCACCTCTTAAACGACAGAAATCACGTGCATCGAACCATGTAATACTGTCAACCGGATTCAGATCATCTGAAAATTCGCTGGGTGGCTCTTTACCGCTAATCTCTTTATATTGAGCATTGGTAACTTCAAATTTATCGATCCAGTAAGTTTCAGAAAAGCAAACCTGATGGGGTCGGTCATCACCGCCAGCAACGCTTCCCATATAAAAACAGCCGGGTGGTACCTGTACCAGAATCATGCCAAAATCGTCAGTTATTTCCATTGTTTCCCAGCTATTTAGATTAGCAATTTTGGTTAAGGTCGCATCAAATGAGAATGGATCTGGCGTTATGGTTGCAGGGGGGATGGTCAGCAACAATATTATCCGAAACAGAGACAGCATATCCAAATTGAGCACTTTTCTGATCACCGTATATTTGGAATAGCGGGATATAAGATTCACCAACCAGCGAACCAATCTCTACCGCACCAGCGTTACGCTCCATAGTGTCATCTTTTGGAATTCCTGTTACTATCGTCTGGTAGTCGATATCTACAGAAAAACCAAACCAATCAGCCTTTTTATCCCCGCCAAGGTTGGTTACAAACTGTAAATCTGTCATCGCTTCAACGCTAAAAACAAGGAGTATACACACAAGAATCAAGACGACTCGGGATGAAATCATGTAAACATTCTTCTTATTCATAGTTCCAGCTCATTTATCCAGATTGATTAACCTGATCATTTAGAGATATAGTGTGACAATCTATGCCAATGTACTGCGTCATCACCTGTAAATCGAGTACATCAAAAACTCCATCACGATTCAAGTCGTAATCATATACAGCTAAGTTACTATTTATAGTTTGTCCGTATATCGGTTGAATTCGCAGCAAAACAAGATCGTCAATTGTCAGGATTCTGTCCTGAACTTTATCTAGCAGACAGTAGTCAATCGGAATAGGAGTTACCGTTAGTGTTGGCATCACAATAGTAGTCGGTGTTGCACTAATTTCTAAATGCGGAGTAGGCGTTGTTTGTGTTAAACTGACTAGCTGTAAATCATCAATGTGCCATACGGTCGAGATAGATTCATCTGAGATGGTTGGCATTGTCCACACAAATCGAATATAGATAGGTTCAGCAAAATCAGCAAAGAGCAAAATACCGTTTGTTATCCAGTCTATTGAACTCTCAACTTCATCAAGAACAAACCATGATATTTGATCATGACTTGCTTCAACACGACCTAAAGACTGGTTTCCATCCATTCGACTGCTAAAGGTCAGTAAAACTTCAAAACCTGTTACCGGTGCGAATTTAATATCGGACTCCAAGGTGGCCGTCTCATTCGTTTCGATTAGTTGCCAGTAAGAATCCCCATCTGTGCCGGTAATGATGTTCCATTCCCCAATATAAAACCAATGGTCGGTATCATCCATTTGATTGATATATGGGTAGTCTATAAAATCACTTGCTACTGAATCTATTGATGGCGTTCCAGATATCATCACATCGACAGTCAGTGGCGTAATTTGCAATGTTGGGGTCATCGCAACAGTTGTACCTGTTATTGGCGTTAGCACTACGCTAGCTCCTTCAATGGTTGGTACAATGGCATCTGTTCCAGATACTGTAGCTAAGTTTTCTGGTATCGGCACAACATCTGTCACTTCGGTCTGGCTCGTCGGACTCACCGATTGCACAGTTGGTGTTGGTGTATGTGTCGAAACTATGCTTGTGGCCACATTTGGTGTAATTGCTACAATATCAAGTGGTTCGGTAAAAGTTGTAGGCATTAGAGTAGGGGTTGATGTGACTGTTGGCAAAGACGTCGAACTAGGCACTTGAGACGTCATCGGTGTTGCGGATGGGACAACAACGGTAGTCACAATTGTTGACGCTACCGGCTCATCAGTCGTTTCAGGTGACTGAGCATAGCTAAACACAGGTGCGATCAATGATACAAGTACAAGAAGAATAGCTAGAAAATGCTTCATGATGTACACCCGTCTGTAATTTGTCCAAAGCCCTGACTGACCGCAATAACATCAAGAATATTGACTAAACCATCCTGATTAACATCAAGCTGCGCGTTATGAGCTGTGTCAATGTGAAAACTCTGTTGTGCCAGAATCAGGTCGTTATGATCTATAATATGGTTATTATCAATGTCGAGTCGGCAATTGATAGTTGGCATCTGTGGTTGCGCAATCGATATTTCGCCTGATTGTATGCTAACAGGTAACATTGCATTTCCAACATCAGCACCTACAGTGATTTGAGAAACGACAATCTGGGTTTCTACATCAGTTAGTAAGGTAACTTCTAGACGTAATAACTCTAGATTATCCTGTGGTTCAGAGTTACGACCTGTCGATACCACAGTCAACTGAATCTGACCGAACTCTGTATCATGGCGAGACAAAATAGGATATACGTCAGCATTTGAAACAATGTATGTGCCCCAGTTCACCGCATTGACTTGCAACATCAATGGATTGTATTCCAATGATATATCAATTGCAGCACAATTGTCCTGAGGACAAGATAGGTAAATGCCTACCTCGCCCGATTCGCCGTCTGCTAATGCAATGCTAGATACTACCACAGCAACATTGTCTTGTGCTGACATAACCAATGCACATAACATGACATATAGTGTGGTGACAATCCATCTCAAGTAACACACAAGATTCTTCCCTGACTAACGTCTACGACTGCGAAGGCTCATGATAATTAGACCGATAATTCCAAGTGCAGCAGCGACGATTACAGCAATTGCGGCCATAATCAACCCATTACTTGATGTATCTGCAGTAGGTTCCTCAATTATCTCCAGTGTATCCTCTGGGACTGCTGTCGGTGGAATCGCAGTCGCCGTCGGCTCAGCAATTTCCTGAACAGCGTCAGAAATCTCTAGTATCGTTGCAGACGCAACAACAGAGTCTTCAGATAACTTATATTCAATAATGCCACGCTGAACCAGATGAGCATCCACCACACTAATCGCTGGGCTGCCAGACTCGCATTTGATAGTTACCGGAATCGAAAAGAACAAGTCACCAGCTGTTGGATTTAGATCAAAGTTCAACATATTGGCCGCGATACGAGCACTTGTTGTTGTAATATCTTGGAACAAAACAACACTGTTGCCATCACCTGGTGTAAAATATGGACCTTGCACATACTCACCAGAGATTTCAAGACATTCGCTATCGACTTCAACAGTGACGTCGGCTCCTACCATTTCTAAATCTGAGTCAACGTATACATTAGCCATGATTGTTTGATCAATAGCGGCAGCTGGTTCAGAGAGTGATACTCGAACTTCGGGTACAGCTTGTGCATGAGCTATGAGTACAATAATTGCTAAAAATAATGTCTGAACAATTGTCTTTTTCATTTTTTCACCTTTGACAGTTGCAATGTAGGGTAAGACACGAAGCTGTATCTCACCCATAATAATGCTACGAACTAAAGCAATCTCCCACTACGTCATCATAATTCCGCCCAACATGAATCAGGTCAAGAATATTGATGACCTCATCTTCGTTCAAGTCAGCTACAGAATCAGCAGGAACTGGATCACCAAACCGCTCAGATACGATAATTGTGGCATCCACAATGTCTATGTCGCCGTCGTTATCAACGTCACCAGCTTTGAGCGTGATTAAAAGCAACACATTTTCTATCTCATCGGTCAAACCCAAGTTGGGGGTAACACATTCTAGATGACCAGGGGCATCACCGATTAATTCAGCATTAAGTGCTACGGTTTCAGGATAGGCAAAATAGTAAACACCATTTTCTACTCTGTCTTCAGGCGGTGGAACGCCATCAATTGTGATAGTAATGGCAGCACCTGTATCAGCTCCTGTTTCGCGAGTTGCCGTGCCAGATACTGCAGCTAGCGGAAGATTGAGAATTTCAATTACCCGAGTGTTGTTAGTCGTAACAGTAATTTGATTGCCATCCACATCTCCTAGAATAACAGGCGGTAGGTTTACCGTCACAAGACCTGGTTCATCAGTATCGTAAGCAATACTTCCCAAGCTAGCCGTTCCATCAACTTGTGTTGGCGTTTCATCCCCCAATAAGCTCATAGCATATCCATCAATCAGGTCATTGAACCAAGGGGTGGCGTTCTTCCCAGCAAAGATTGAACCTTCATCGTAACTCGATGATTGCGGCTCTATAGTAGGGCTTGTAGGATCAATACTGTGTGCAAACTCAAATCCAAATACAGGTTCAGCCACATCAGAACACGATACGTTCATATCAAATGACTGATTTTCAGGAACTGACAATGGTGCAACAACTCTACAGCCATCGTAACCAGAAAACATATAGACAGCACCGGAATCTGTACCGAGTTCGTTATCATCATATGAACCAGCTATAGCGATGAAATTCCCCTCCATAGCCATAGAAGCCCCAAAGAAGTCATTTGCTCCAAGATCGTTACCGACAAGAACGGTTTTAAATGTCCACGATGTACCATCAAATTCATACATGTAGACTTTACCTGCCCATGTATCATACTCGCTAGAACGAGTTGAACCCGCAATAAGAGAATTCCCTTGTATCGCCGTATCAAAACCAAAGAGATCTTGAGGAGCAACATCGGTTGGAACAATGACGGGGTCTTCTACCCAATTTGTTCCATTAAAGCGGTATACATATACGCGCCCACTCCATCCGTTACTACGCGCAGCACCAACACTAAGAACAGTACCTGTGCTATTCAGATCTAAACCAACACTGAACAAATCCAGACCTGTTTGGTCTGCTGGAGTAACCACTTCGGATTCGACGAATTCTACACCTGAGTCTTGATAGATATAGACTCGTCCATTTACAGTTGTTGCGCTAATACCTGCTTGTCGAGCACCTATAGCGAGTACACCATTTTCGAGATCAATGTCACTACCAAAGTAATCACCTGGACTCTCACCCTCCAAGGTCTGTGATAGCTGCCAAGCGGCTCCAACCTTCCTGTACACAAATGCTTTACCACGCCCATTTGTTGATCCTCCATTTATCCCTGAAGCGCCAACAACCAGTGTATCACCCTGTACAGTCACGGCAGAACCAAAAAAGCCCTCGAAATCAAATTCTGGAGCAATCAATGTTTGCCCTAAAGCCCATGTAGAACCAGTTCGTTCAAAGATATATACTCGTCCTTCATCTTGTGCCGTATCATCGACTCCCATAGCACCAGCCACGATGATATCGCCATCAATATCGACTTGACCGAGCTCTGCGCGGAAGCTACCTGTTGAAGGTGCAGCTAACATCACTGTATACTGCCATTCACCCAATGTGTTGTCGTAATCATATACATAAAGCACTCCGCCTATCGGATCAGATACATTGCTGTAGATAGCGCTAATCACCATCGTATTTCCACTTATGGCGATATCTTGACCAAAAACCTCGCCAGGAGTTGGAGGAGCCGATGGATCAGCAGTGATTTTTTGAATCTGGTTCTGCACAGGTGTTGTTTGTGCATGACTCAGCGTGAAAGGTAGCATAAAGATTGTCATTAACACTAAAAGTTTCTTCATTGGAAACAATCCCTTCAATCATGAATTTGATAAACATAAATTAGGTTGAATTGTGCCGAAATTGCGCCCAACATGAATCAAGTCAAGGATGTTAATCACATCATCTTCGTTCAAATCAGGTATATATGTTGGGTCAACTGCATCACCAATGCGTGCTGAGACGATGATTGCACCATCCGCAATATTGATTGCACCATCATCGTTGACATCACCAGCTAATAGGGTCGTTAATCCAATATCGTTGAGAACTTCATCCGTCAAAGCTAACGTCTGTGAACAATACAAATGACCAGGAGCATCGACTTCCAGCAACCCATCTAATGCCACTGTCTCATCATATTCAAAATCGTAAACGCCGTTGGCAACTGTTGTTGAGATAGGCGTAATAGTATCTATCGTCAGGGTAATATCTGATCCTGTGTCTAACCCTGTCTCACGAGTAGCTGTTCCTGAGACCGCAGCAATTGGAAGATCAATAATCTCGACCATCGTTTGCATTGTGAGGGTTGCATTGATCTGTTCCGCTAACTCATTACCTAAAATGAGGGTGTCTAAATTGAACGTGACTGTACCGGGTAAATCGGTATCATAGGTCACACTGCCTAAAGTCTCTGAGCCTACAATTGTAGTTGGCAATTCGGGCGATAAGAGTGTTTGTGCATAGCCATCAACCAATGTATTAATCAGGGTGTAGCTATTTTTCCCATTGAAAATACTGCCTACACCATAGGTTGTTGATTGTGGGAATAATGCTGGGCTAGTTGGGTCTATGCTATGTGCAAACTCGAAACCATATACATCATCTTCTTGCTCATTGCAGGTCACTGATGCTGTGAAGGATTCGTTTTCGTTTACTGATACGGGTGCGTCAATAAAGCAATCTTGCTCTGGAATCCAACGTTGACCAGAACTGTAATAATCAGAGATTTCTTGTGCTGTGAGTGGTCGATCAAACACTGCAAAATCAGATAGTGCACCAGCAAAATTGTAGGCATCAAAGAGAAGATCGCTACCCGAATTTGGTTGTGGTGCACACGCACCTATTTGTAGTTTATGACTCCCAGCAGAGAATCCTGCTGGATTAGAAAATGTGATCGAATTATCAAGTTGTCCATCAATATATGTGGAAAATTGATTACCATCTTGGACGAGAATAACATTTGTCCACTGTTGTAATGGTATCGCTTGATTGGACAAAAATGTAGACAGATCACGGGTTCCAAATGAAACTTTGTATGTTGGTGCTAACATAACCGCTCTGAAACCAGCGTCATCTCCGCCAGTACGTATTTGCTTACAGGCAAAAACACTTTGTGCCATGGAATTTGTTATTGCCCAAAATGAAACCGCATAAGTGGTTCCTACAGTGTCAAAAACAGGATTATGATCTACCCAAACAGCCCCTTGTACTGGAGATGGAAGAAATTGCATCGCACCATTACTATCGCCAAATGGACCATTCACAAACGACACCGTATTCATGATCTGTCCATCAAGTCCATTGGAACTAGAGTCGACGGCATCGCCATTCAGTTTCCAGTATCCCACTATTGCATCCAGAGGATCACCTTGACCATAAACTGGATAGGTTAGTAATAGAATCGGTAAAATCACGATAAATAATCTAACAACACTAATTCGTAAGATCTTCATTACAAAATCCTTTCTATTATATAAGCGGTCACAGCTTACATAACCGCCTAAGTTGTTATAAGACTATTAAATATTTAGTTAAAGCATGTATTCGGGTGTTGTTCCCCAAAGTTGCGCCCAACATGGATGATGTCAAGGATATTGATGATCCCATCTTCATTCAGGTCGGGTGTTGATCCTTCTGGAACGGTATCGCCAATCCGTGCAGAGACGATAACCGAGCCATCTGTGATATTGATTTCGTCATCGTCGTTGACATCGCCTGCCAATAATGTGATTAGTGGAAGATCATTCTGTATTTCATCAACAAGAGCAAGTTGCTGTGTACAGTAGAGATGACCGGGAGCATCAGCTTCGAGCGTCCCATCTAGTGCAACGGTTTCATCATATTCAAAATCGTAAACGCCGTTGGCAACTGTTGTTGAGATAGGCGCAATGCTATCTATCGTCAGGGTAATATCTGCTCCTGTATCCAACCCTGTCTCACGTGTTGCTGTTCCAGAAACCGCAGCCAGATCAAGATTGATAATTTCAACTTTTGTTTGCGTTATAACTGTTGCATTTATCTGGTCAGCCGATTCATTACCTAAGATCAAATTATCCAAATTGAATATAACTGTACCCGGCAAATCGGTGTCATAGGTTACGCTGCCTAAAGTCTCTGAGCCTACAATTGTGGTTGGTAATTCGGGTGATAGCAAACTTAGAGCATAGCCATCGATCAGAGTGTTGATCAATGTATAACTGTCTTTGCTGATAAAAATGCTACCTTCATCATATACCGTTGACTGTGGAATGATCTCTGGACTTAGTACATCAATACTATGAGCAAACTCGAAACCATAGACATTGTCTTCTTGTTCACCGCATGCGATATTGATAGAAAACGATTCATTTTCATAGACTGCGATTGGACTACTTATTTGACAAATATCCGTAGTAGGTGGTGGTGTTTGGTTTTCAGCATTACATCGTACTTCAATTGTATACGTCATTTCTAGCGTTGGAATCGAGCGCTGTGCAAGAATCCAAAATGACCCATCATAAGGAACGATGCCTGTAGATGTCCAAACATTGCCAGAAACATAGCTATCAAAATCATAAAATCCAACGGGGTCAAGTGACTGGTCTACTAATATGAGTTGCATCCCAAAGTTAAATGGGTCGAAGTCACCTGTCAATATCTCCAATGTAAAGGTTAACGCTTCACCGTCTAGTAGATTTCCTGTATGCACGTCACCGATATTCCAATAATTTATTCCGTCGTTTAGCTCACCAGTATGTGGTCCCGTATAATCCTCCGTACCAGTGTTTAAGTAATTGCACGCATCGCTCTGTGCATGGGTTACAGGTATGAATAGCAGGATCAGTAAAACCAGTAAAATAGTTGAGATGGAAAGAAAAGCGGTCTTTTTCATTTTAGTTAATCCTTCATTATTATTTGATTTTGGGATCCACTGTGACTTACAGTGGATCCCAACTAAACATGAAACTATTGACCAAAACATGTGACATTCGAATTATTGAAATTGCGACCAACATGAATTAAGTCAAGAATATTTATCGCACCATCTTCATTCAAGTCAGTTATATAAGTAGGATCAATTGGATCACCAATCCGTGCCGACACGATAATCGCACCATCCGTGATATTGATTTCGTCATCATCGTTGACATCACCAGCTAGCAGTGTGGTTGGAGCAACGAGATTGATAATTTCATCAACGAGGTTTAATGACTGTGAACAGGAGAGATGTCCCGGTGCATCGGCTTCAAATAAACCAGTTAATGCAACAATTTCCGGATATTCATAGTGGAGTACACCATTATTTATCGTGGTCATTGGGGGTGGGACAGCATCGATAGACATTGTGATATTCGCGCCCTTATCAAGCCCAGCCTCGCGTGTGACCGTTCCAGAGATACCAGCAAGCGGTAAATCGATAATCTCAACTAGGGTGTCAGCAATATATGTACCCGTTATTGAATGACCTAACTCGTTGCCTAACAGTAATTTATCAATCGTTAGTGTTAGCGTGCCGGGCAAATCCGTATCATAGGTGACACTCGCTAGTATCGTCGGGTTGATGACATCAACCGCAGTTTCTGGGGATCGCAAGCTCTGAGCATAGCCGTCTGTCAAGTTATTAATCAGTGTTAGTGTGTTTGAACCAGAACTTGCGAAAATATCTCCCGATTGATAGCTCGTTGACTGCGGTGTGATGGGTGGATTCGGTGAAATACTGTGTGCAAAATCAAAGCCATAGACACCGTAGGCTTCTTCACAGGTGATACTGCTAGTAAAGGCTTCATTTTCATCGATAGAAGCTGGAGCAACGATATAGCATAGGTATCGAGGATCTGAATCATCTTCTAGTGTGAAGTTAATATTGTCGAATACACGATTGGTTGGTGTTGAAGTAAACTCAAAAGGATTGTTCTCTTGTGTCGTTTCCTCCCAGTATTCAACAAGATAGTTTGCATCATTTAAACAAATATTCGATCCGCCGGGTTCGCTAGATACGGTTGACGGTGACGAGGCTGTAAACGGTACATCATGCCATCCAATAATGGCTTCATAATCACCGTTTTCATCTGTGCAGATAGCATGTCCTGTAAATGGGAAGAAGAACTGCACACTGATATCTGGAATCGGATTACCTGTCGTTGCATCATAAACTGTACCCCGAACAACGCCTGCTGGATATAATATGAAGTCAATATCCGTCACATCAGGCGTTGGATCAGAAACAACTACGTCACCTGCTTGGTTAGGATAAGACGTTCCAGGATAGAATACATCTCCATAGTAGGGTGGTTGACCATTACATGAGGCACTCGCTACGATCTTATGCGTTCCCTTAGGTAGTGGTAGCGTGTAATTACCATTTTGATCAGTACATACAGCATTGTTCGCAGTTTGATAGTCAAAGTTACCGTTACCCCGATCTTGGAGTATCGCAATATCAACTCTTGCATTCTCTAGGGGTAAGCCGGTATCACCATCAATGATATTGCCAGAGACAGTACCACCTGTGCCTAATGAGAAACTGATTGTCTGTGTTTCGCCACCAGAAGTCAGCACATTTGGAATTGCTTGATTTTGGTCGGCAACACCACCGGAATATTGTTGGTCACGATCGAGTGTTGGACAGCCGCCCCACTGAGAACCACCGGCTTTGATGATAATATCTGTATTGATTGGGATATTACCCATCACCGCAAAACCATTTGAGTCGGTACATCGTCCAAATCCACCGGGGTAAGTGTCAACGGGTACGCCTTCTATAGGTGTGACACCATCTGCTTCAAATACATATACTTCAATATTGCCTCCAGCCTCTAAATTGAAGTTGATAGGACTGGTTACATTACCCGATGTTACATTGACAGGGGTTGCACTATTGAAATCAAATGGGTACGCGACATGACCATCATATAAGGTATGTGCATATCCATCGGCATAAACCTTTACACGATAAGCACCCGTTGAGAGCCCGCTGATCGTGTAACTTCCATCAGATGCTGTCCAGTTATCAGCAATCCACTGCCAATCGAATGTCTCAACGATGACCTGTGCGTTTTCAATCGGATTGCCAACACTATCATAGACAAAGCCACTGACGCTTCCACCTGTACCAAGTGATATAGTGATATTTTCAACACCACCCTTGGTTGGGATAATGATAGGTGTGCGGTCATTGTATTCAGTTGTGTCATCGTAGTATTCAAACGGAAGGTTCAACATATCACACCCGCTCCCTTGAGAGCCACCTGCACGAACATAGATGTTGGTATTGGTAGGTAGGTACCGTAAAGTTGCCTGCCCATTTTCATTGGTACATTCACCAAATCCACCAGGCTCTGTATCAACGGGGACACCCGAAATTGGCAGACCTGTATTGTCAGCAATCACTGTCACGGTGACTGAACCGCCATCTTCGAGTGAGAAGTCAATATTCGGTGTATTGTTACCATTAACCACACTAACAAGATCAGGATCATCTGGATTCAACCCAAGATAGAGTGGAAGGTCTTGATAGTATTCGTTGGCATATCCATCACCTTCAACATAAACATGATAGTCACCTGTTGATAAGCCCGAAATAATATAGTCACCATTGCTATCAATGGTTCCCCGCTTAATCCAATCACCGCCGTCAGGATCGCGAGCAACCACTTCGACTCCATCCACACCGTTATTCAATACATCCGTGATACGTCCGCTAATGCTACCACCCATTTCCATCACAAAATCATAGCCTGTTTGCATAGGTTGTGCAGATGAAACTAGAATTGGTGTTGCAGTTTCTTCAGTGTGAACATTATTCCACCATTCGAGCACAAATGTCCCCGGTGATTCTCCCTGACAATAGCCAATATCCCCTGCACGTATAGTGTAAGATTCATTTAAGGGCAAGAACTCAATAGCATAATCACCATTTTCATCACTACAAGTATCTATACCAGAACGTGGTAGCTCCGCTACAATGCTGAGATTCTGGAGTGGATTACCTTGTTCATTGGTCACTTGTCCAGCAATTGTGCCTCCAGGCTCAAACGAGAAATCCGCAGTATAAGTACTCCCGTTATTTATAGTGATGACTTGAGCTTGTGCAAAATCCCGTGTATCAGAATAATATTCCCAAGCATAACCATTGGCTTGTGCGAATAACACATAGTTACCATCAGTCAAACCACTAAAAGAATAGGTTGTACCATTGTCGGGGCTTTTATGTTGGAGCCACTCTTCTGTGTCAGCATCTAATAGAACAACATTCATCCAGCTACTGACAATTGGTGTGGAACCATCTGACTCAAATAACTGACCAGTGATTGTCCCACCAAGTTGTAAACTAAAGTCAATAGAATTCTGTATAGGGTTGGATTCAGTTGTGATCAGTGTAATTCCCTGTTCATAATCATAGGAATTATCATAGGTTTCTTGTATATATGGATCTAAATTACCACAACGGTCACTTGTGGCAGCACTTACCTTGAAGGGAAGATCAAATGGAAGTCCACCGACCTCATAAATACCTGTAACACCGTCTGTACACTCACCCATTCCCCAATTTAAGAATCCAAACTCGACAACCACAGCTAGATTATTAAGAAAATTGTTTGTTTGGCTATCGACAACGACACCTGTTACCGTACCACCAAGTTCTAATGTAAAATCAATCTGTGTAAAGTCGGGAGTTTGCGTCGTTGGCAATAAACGAGGAGCGTTATTCGCATCGAAAGTTTCATTCCAAAATTCAAATGCGTATGTCGTTGCATTACCGCAACTTCCATGTTGTCCACCAGCAAATACTCGATAGCTTATATTGAGTGGAATCGAACCACTATATGATCCATCTACCCCGGAGCATCCAACATCACCTTGATAACCGTCTTCTCCAAGTACTTGAATACGGATACCTTGTAGCGGATTATTGGATTCATCATAAACATATCCAGAAATTGTACCCATTGTTTGGGCAGTTGAAGTAATCGGTAAGCTAAATAATGTAATATAAACTAACGATAATATAAAAATAATTCGAGGTCGCATAAGTGACATTTCTTCTGTCTCCTCAATATCTCGACTGATTAATATGGATTTGCGACTTATACTGCGCGCAGGATGAAAATGAAGATATTAGTGCAGAAGTACAATATTGAGAGGATGCATAGAATTACTTGATATACACTAACCCGATATTTGAGTATAATGTCCACTCGAAAAATATAAAGTCAATAGTATGAGGGTATTGGAGAATATCAATGAAACAAAACTTGCTTTATATTAATCAAGTAATCTAGATATTAGATTCCAGCAATAATATAAAATGAGTAACATAATGTAATATTTATAACTAAATTTATAGTAACATATTTACCACTATTTATCTATTAAAATAACTATTACAGGTATTAATAAAATAATTATATGACATTT
>Ga0209475_10003689_pt1 | contig 13864 bp, 8 predicted proteins | sample tdDd471_FD_187128 | JGI IMG/M metagenome (GOLD analysis project Ga0209475, IMG submission 187128) | Marine sediment microbial communities from the Atlantic coast under amendment with organic carbon and nitrate - tdDd47.1 (SPAdes)... | ecosystem: Environmental > Aquatic > Marine > Coastal >... | reverse complement strand
CAGAGCGCTTTCAAGGTTGTGGCATACCTTGCCGCCGGCATGGCTGAGTCATTATTGGTGGTGTCTATACGAAAAAAGGCAGACCCCGTAGGGTCTGCCTTTAATATTTCATGACGTCAGGCCCTTCCCCGGGGCTCAGGGGAGAGGGCTGGCTGGGTCCATCTTAGGGATTCATTTTGTACTCGTCTACGAGGGCGTAGAGGTGATCGTTGATCACGCGCTCGTATCGCTCTTCGTTGACCACGGGCTTCATCACCATCTCCTTGCAGAGTTCCTGCTGCTTCTCGGTGCTGGAGGGCTTCATGGCGAGGTCAAGGGCGTAACGGCTCATGTCTCGAACGAATACGTCGAAGATGGAGTCGAGGATGTCGTCTTCGATGCCTTCCATTTTGGCGCTCTCAATGATGAGCTGGCCGTAGGGAACCATGCAGAAGATCTCACCGAGGGCAAAGAGGAAGTCGAAGTTCGCCATCTGGCCCATGAGGTCGTTGGCAGACTCCATGAGGAGCTGCTTGAAGAGCTCGACCTGCTTGGTGAATACCTTGACGTTGGGCAGATCCACGCTTTCAAATACAGGCATGTAGTCGTGGAACTGAATCTTGCCGTAGCCTTTGGTGGGGCCCTGGTTAAAGAGGAAGTCGTCGTTCTCCCCACCATTTCGGCGGCCAACTTCTTCGTACTCTTTGGGGTTGAACATGAAGTTGGGGATCAGCTTGGCCATGAGGGCCATGTTCACGTGCTTGGTACCTTCCAGCTTGGGCATGCCCTTGATCTGAACGGCGGCGTGCTCGAAGTGCTGATCCTTTTCAAAGCCTTTGGCTGCCAGAACGTCCCAGATCAGTTCGTGAACGATCTCGCCCTGGATGGCCACCTTCATCTTCATGAGGGGGTTGTACAGGAGGTAACGGCGGTCTTCTGCGTTGGCAGCGCGCATGTAGTCGGTGGCGCGCAGGCCGAAGAGCTTCATGGCCACGATGCGGATGTAGGAGTCGAAGAAGAGCTGCCTGATGTGAGCAAATTCGGTAACTTTCTTGCCGAAGATTTCACGGTGTGCTGCGTGGTTCAGGCCTTCGTACAGGGAGTGTGTGGAGAGGCCGATGGCGGCAGAGCCGATGTTGAACTTACAGATGTTGATGGTGTTGAGCATGTCGTCCCACGCCTTCTGGCCGCGGGAGAGGATCTCAGCTTCGGTGATGGGGTAGTCATGAAGCTTGAACTCGGAGACATACATCTGGTCACAGGCGATGACGTTCTGCACGCACTCGTATTTCTCATGCTGGGAATCTACTACGAAGAAAACGTAGTCGCCGGTATCGGCCATCTTGCCGAATACAGTGACGGTGCCGGCTTCGTTGCCGTTGCCGATGTAGTATTTTCCGCCCTGGGCCAGAAAGGTGCCATCGCCCTGGGGGTAGAGTTTCATGTCGCTGGAGTAGATGTCCGCGCCGTGCTCACGCTCGGAGAGGCCGAAGGCGCAGAGGGGGTTCTCTTTGAGCTTGGCGGCTGCCTTGTGCTTGGCTTCCTCGTTGTCGCCGAGGAGAACGGGGTCCAGACCCAGGGTGGAGACGTGGTACATGTACCAGTAGGAGGAGCTGTAGAAACCACAGATCTCTGAGAACTCGAACATCTTGTAGGTGCTGTAGTGCTGGTTGGGGTCTTCCCCGTAGCCAGCGGGCAGGAAGAGGGTCTCAAAAATACGCTCTTCACGGATGAAGTCTGCGAAATCCTGGTTGAAGGTTCGGTCTTGATAGTCTTTCTTGACAGCTGCTTGTCCCTTGTTCTCAAACCATTCAATGGTTTTCAGCATGATCTCTTTGGATCGCGCATCGGGGTAATTTCGATCTTGATATTTTTTGGGGTTTAAAAGGACCATGGGCTCACCTCCTGAACAACATAAATAAGCAAATGAATTGACTCTACTCCAATCTTGAGAAACATTGTTTTGGTAGCACCAATAGTGGGGGGTATCAAGGTATTTTTGATAGTGTACAACAGTTCCCTCAGAGGGCAATATTCAAATATCCTTTATTTACAGGGATAAAGGAGCTTGGAGATTGTTTGTGTGCAACATAAAAAATAAAATTGGTTGACCAATTTCGAGCACCGTATTACTTGTGACGTACATTTTAACACGTGGTAAAAATCGTCGTACCGTGTGGCTGGAAAGGTACCAAACAGGTTCAGGCCACCTTTTACATGGGGGGTGTTCTCTATCCTTTTTGCAACTGTTCAGCTTGTGTCTGCTACGGACCTGTCGGGACCAAGCTTTTGAAACAGTTGATAAACAGGTTTTAAAACGGCCCCTTTATGGTTTGCGAATTTACGGCGGATGTGATTTGTCCCGAGGAACGAGGGGCAAAGCGCCGTCGGAGGCTTTTTTAATGGATTGAGCGTTTGGGGTCTGGCGCGTCAGGATGGTTCCATGGCAAATTGTATTGCAGACACAGTCTTTGAAAGCATCAGGCGGGATATCTTCACAGGGCGTTACGAGGTGGGAACCAGGCTCCCCTCAGAGAGGGAGCTGGCCGAACGGTTTGATGCAAGCAGGAACACCGTAAGGGATGCATTGAGTCGCCTCGATCACATGAAACTGGTGAAACGAATCCCCCAGAGTGGTTCTTACGTGACGGACTACCGCAAGGAAGCAGCCCTTTCTCTTCTTATCTACTATATCGACAACAGCCTCGACTTAAACGATGAGGTGCTCAACTCCTTCATGGATTTCCGGCTGGTCTGCGAGCGCTTTGCCGTGAGGCGGGCCGTACATCACATGGGCCCCGATGATATCCGGTACCTGCACACACTTCTGGATGAAAAACTGGAGAACTCTTCCGACGGCCATGTTCTTGCCAACTGCGATTACAATTTCCACGAGTACATCTTCCAGCTGGCCGACAGCCTGGCCATGCAGCTGATCTTCAACACCCTGAAGCCCGTCTTCATCAACTATCTCACCTATTATTACAACCTCGGTGACGATCCCAAAGGGATCATCAACTACCAGAGGAGCCTTGTCTCCGCTTTTGAAAAAAGGGACGAAGAGCTCGCCGGCTACATGATGGAAAAGCTCCTGCTTTTCGGCATCAACCTTATTAAAGAAGCTCGGCTCACCGACACCCGGCATGGGAAAAAACTCGGGGAATAAACCAAGAGCCTCCGGCGGCGAGGTGGGGGCACCTCGAAACCCTATGGCGAATGCGCAACGGGTGTCGTTATCCGATGCACCTCGCATCCGCAACCTGGGGTCCAGGGGATTATCCCCTGGCCGCCGGAGGCACGCTTTTTTACCCTTCATCCTCTTCCGACGCTTCGATGGCTGCGTGGGCAGCCGCCAGGCGTGCGATGGGGATGCGGTAGGGGGAGCAGCTCACGTAGTCGAGGCCTGCTTTGTAGCAGAACCGGACACTGGCGGGGTCGCCGCCGTGTTCGCCGCAGATGCCGATTTTAAGGTCGGGGCGGGTTATGCGCCCCCGTTCCACGGCGATTTTGATGAGTTCGCCCACGCCCCGGGGGTCCAGTGTCTGGAAGGGGTCGGCGGGGAGGATTTTCTTCTCCAGGTAGGTGGGCATGAACTCTCCGGCGTCGTCCCGGCTGAAACCGTAGGTGAGTTGGGTGAGGTCGTTGGTTCCGAAGGAGAAGAACTCGGCCAGTTCGGCCATTTGCCGGGCCCTTAATGCCGCGCGCGGGATCTCGATCATGGTGCCGAACTTGTAGACGAGTCCGGCCAGGCCGTGTTGGCGTGCAACGTCGTCGCAGATCCGGGTGACGATTTTCCGGACAAAGACAAGTTCGTTGACGTCGCAGGTGACGGGGATCATGATTTCCGGCTGGGGGTGATGGCCGCTTTTTGCAAGCTCTGCCGTGGCCTCGAAAACGGCCCGTACCTGCATTTCGGTGATGTCCGGAAAGCTGATGCCGAGCCGCACGCCCCGGTGCCCCATCATGGGGTTGCTCTCCTGAAGTGCTTCGCAACGACGTTTGATCTCATTCAAATCCACCCCGAGGGCTTCTGCCAGCTCCATCTGCTTGGCCCGGGCGTGGGGAACGAACTCATGCAGCGGGGGGTCCAGGGTGCGGATGGTGACGGGCATTCCATCCATGGCCTCCATGGTGTTTTTTATCTCCTGCTTTACAAAGGGGGCCAGCTCCAGGATGGCAGAGCGTCTTTCACTCTCCGTATCGCTCAGGATGATTTTCTGCAGGACAAAGAGGGGGTCTTCGGGACCGGCACTGTAGAACATGTGCTCGGTACGGAAGAGGCCGATTCCTTCGGCACCGTAGCTTTTGGCCACCAGGGCGTCCTCGCGGGTGTCGGCGTTGGCCCGGACGCCCATGGTGCGGTATTTGTCCGCCATCTCCATGAACCCTTGAAACCGCGGGTCCTCAGTGGCGTCCACCATGTTGAGTTTCCCTTCGTAGACACGGCCCCTGGTGCCGTTTAGGGTGAGGATGTCTCCCTGCTTGAAGGTCTTGCCGTCGATGGTCATCTTTTTTAAGGACGGGTGGATGGTGATGCCGCCTGCGCCCACGATGCAGCACTTTCCCCAGCCCCTTGCCACCAGGGCCGCATGGCTGGTCATGCCGCCCCGTGCCGTGAGGATTCCGGAGGCGGCCCGCATGCCTTCGATATCTTCCGGGTTGGTCTCTTCGCGCACCAGAATGACGTGGGGGTGGGTTTTGGCGAGTTTTACGGCTTCATCCGATGTGAAGGCGAGGTGGCCGAAGGCCCCGCCCGGTCCGGCCGGGAGTCCCTCGGTGAGGCTTTGGGCCCGGCTCTCCTCCTCGGGGTCCACAATGGGGTGGAGGAGTTCGTTGAGCTGGTGGGGCTTTACCCGTTTTATGGCGGTGACCTCATCGATGAGTCCCTCTTCGAGCATCTCCATGGCCATGACCAGGGATGCGGTGCCGGTGCGTTTGCCGACGCGGCACTGCAGCATGAAGAGCCGCTCTTTCTGGATGGTGAATTCGATGTCGAGCATCTCTTTGTAATGCTGTTCCAGGGTGTGACGGATGGACTCCAGTTCCCGGTAGGCCTCGGGCATGGCTGTTTCAAGGGATTTCACCTCCTTGTTTTTTTCGCGCTTGGTGGCCTCGTTGATGGGGGAGGGGGTTCGGAGGCCGGCCACCACATCCTCGCCCTGGGCGTTGGGCAGCCACTCCCCGAAAAAGGTGTTTTCTCCTGTTGCGGGGTTGCGGGTAAAGGCCACGCCTGTTGCCGAGGTATCCCCCATGTTTCCGAAGACCATGGCCTGGACGGTGACGCCGGTGCCCCAGCTGTCGGCAATGTTCTCAATGCGCCGGTAGGAACGGGCCCGTTTGCCGTTCCAGCTTTTGAAGACCGCGCCGATGGCCCCTTCGAGCTGTGCCCTGGGAGAGTCCGGAAACTTGCGGCCCAGAACCTGGACCACCTTCTCGTTGAAACGGGTGCAGATATCCTTTAGGTCCTCTTCGGAAAGCTCGGAATCGCTTTCGACACCCCGGGTCTCTTTAAATGCGGAAAGGATCCTCTCCAGTTGCGGCCGGATGCCGTTTCCGTTTTCCGCTTCAATCCCTTCGGCTTTTTCCATCACCACATCCGAGTACATCATGATGAGGCGCCTGTAGGAGTCATAGACAAACCGGCCGTTGCCGGTCTTTTTGATGAGCCCCGGGATGGTCTCCGTGGTAAGCCCCACGTTGAGAACCGTCTCCATCATGCCCGGCATGGATTGCCGCCCACCCGATCTGCAGGAGACGAGCAGGGGGTTGTCCGGATCGCCGAAGGTCAGGCCCATGCTCTTTTCAAGCCGTGCCAGGGCATCTTCCAGCTGCTCTGTGTACCCTTTGGGGTAGTCCTCTCCTGTTCGGAGGTAGGCGTTGCAGCACTCGGTGGTGATGGTGAACCCCGGAGGCACGGGGATACCGAGGCGGGCCATTTCCGCCAGGTTGGCACCTTTGCCCCCGAGAAGGTTCATCTGTGATGCGTCGCCTTCGGTCTCTTCCCCGTTGAAGCTGTAGATGTACTTTTCCACGCGTTAAGTCCTCCATCATCATGCTGTGCTCGTTTGTAGGGAGGCCGGCGTATTGCGGCCGGGTATCCATGGAATCTTTATGCGACCTGGGACCTGCAGGCAGGCCTGTTCAGCAAAATAGAGCTGTTGATTAAAAAAGGGGTGACTGTGCCTATGGTTGTTCGGTGGTGTAATGGAATGGTGAAACGGTATGCCCGATTCGTTATCATGGCAGCCTGATCGTTCCTGAATGGGGCCCTGTGGGCGATGGGTAATATGTGTCGAAGAGAAGGGCTTGGCACAGTGTAAGGGGTAGTTATATTTCTTAAAAATACAGGCTTGGCGTGTGACTGTCAAGGAGGGTGAAGGAAACCCTCAGAGCTCTTTATCTGGGGGGGATGAATGCCTTTCAAGGTTAACGTTCAGCATCAATATGCCTATGGTGGCAAAGGGGTGAGGATTGTATCGGATTTTATCCCTGTATTTTAATATTAGGGGGTTGGAAAGAACCTTCGCTGTGCAAAGAGTGCCGGGTTTACGAAGCGTAAGCCCCTCCTACACGTCAGGTTGCCCTGACAGCCGGGGAATACGAACCCCACGAAATACCGTGATTCAGGGGCGTAGCCCATCAGTGAATGTGAAAAGCCCGAGGAGCGAGGGCTCTTCACATTCACAATCCACTTTCAAGGTGGCTCACCTTGCCGCCGGAGGCGACGCTTTTTGATTTTCAGGAGTGGCGGATCAGAAGATGGCCGTGTAGAAGCTGCCGAGGATCAATCCCACCATCAGGACCAAAAGGGCAATGGCGATGTGGTCCTGCCAGGAGAGTTCGTCTGTTTTAGTCTTCATGAAGAGCCTCCTTTGGTCGTGGTGAGAGAGATCCCAACTTCTTTTTGATGCTTTTTTTGAGGCGCGCCAGACGATTCAGGATGACACCCACGGGGCAGAAGAATCGGCACCAGAATCGTGGGATGAGGAAGGAACCCGCCAGGGCCACCGTGACCAGGGTCCACTGAATGCCGGAGCCGCGAAGGCTGAACAGTGTGGCAAATGGTTCATAGGCCCCCATGGCAGGGTTCCGGGTGAGGAAGATAATCATCAGGGCCATCCAGAGGAAGAGATAGACCAGGTGCTTGATGGCCCCTGTCACCTTTTTATTGAGCCGGAAGCTGACGCCGCCGATTTTTGTTGCGAACTCCTGCATGCCGCCAAAAGGGCACATCCAGTAGCAGTAGACGTTCTTGCCCATGAGGGTGGTGATCAACAATACTCCCGGTACCAGAAGCCACCAGAAAGGCTGGCTGTGAAGGGAGGGCAGGTAGCCCAGCAGAATGGAGGCGAGGCTGGCAAGGGAGATGGGCCGGTTCATGTGAATGCCGAGGAAGAGTATGCAGAAGGCCAGAACAAAGAGCCGGGCTTTCATGCGTTTCAAAAGCAGGCAGCCGATGACCACGGCAAACACGATGAGCAGGACGATTTCGTTCCTGCCGACATTCCAGGCTTCGGCTTCCTTTTCCATGGGGTGCCCATACTGCTCGGCCGCCACACGATGCGAGCCTTCCCTCACTGCCTTGGTAAAGGCCACAGAGGAGATGGTGGCCCCGGATACGGCGTCTATGTCTCCGTCATTGGTCAGGGGGGCGGTGATGCTGCGCCCTGTGAACTGCTCGAAAAACCCGTTGCCCTCCAGGTGCTGAAAAAAGGAGGGGGTCTCCTTGTGGCTCAAGACTGCCACCTCGCGGATGATCTCATCTGACCCAATCCACGTGGCGGTAGTCAGGGGGCCGCCCCAGCCTAAGGTTTCCCGGGTGACGATGTGCCCCTCATCGGCATGGGTCTTCAGGTCCGTGACGCTGTACAGCTCGCTTGACCCTTCGGTGGTCTCCAGTTGTTTTCCCGGAAAGGCTTTCTGCAGCGTTTGGAAGGATTCATTCCCCTGGACAAAAAATCCGACTGCATAGGCCGCCATCAGAGAGATGAGGGCCAGCAGGGTGAGTACCCCTCCAACCCTGGACTTCCGGCTTCCGGAAGCACAGGGTGTTTCCATCACAAGTGTTTCCATGATCTATGCCGCTTCCGCTTCGTTTTTTTTCATCATCCGGTTCAGAATACCGACGATAACCAGCACCGGGGAACCGAACACCAGGATTCCCATGTTGGCTGCCTGGGGCTCGCCTTCCAGCACGCTGCTTACCGACCAGGCAATGCAGAAAAGAATCAGGAAGGCCCCGATCCCGGCCAAGCCCATGGCCTGCCAGTTTAAGTTGCGTTGTTTTTTTATATAGACAAGACCGCCGCCGAGCAGCACGGTCAGCGCACCCAAAATAAAGAACAGGATTTCCGTTCCAGTAAAGATACCCATATTTCGTCTCCCTCAAGAGAAAGTGTTTTTTTTACGAATAGAAAAAGCTGCCTCCGGCGGCGAGGTGGGGGCACCTCGAAACCCGGTGGCAAAAGGGAAATAACCCAAAAAACGTTAGCCGAACCTGGGGTGCAGGGGCTCAGCCCCTGCCCGGCGGAGGCTCTTCCTTACTTCCAGAAGTCCTTGACGGCTTTTTTGTCGAAGGTGTTGCCGTAGCCGAAGGCGATGTCCATCTCCCGCATGAAGCTGTGGACCGGGCCGGGCATGAGGGCGGTGAGTTTGTCCACCATCTTGTGGTGCCAGAATTCCGGTTTGTTGTAGGGACAGCTTGAGATACAGGTGCCGCAGTCTCCGCCGTTCTTGCACCAGAACTCAAAGCACTTTTCCGCATCCACCGCCCACTTTTCCACACCGGGGTTGTTGGACTTGTTGTGGACCTTGAAGGAGGGTTTGATGTCTTTCTGTATGGCTTTGCTGGGGCAGGCATCTGCGCAGCGCATGCAGTTTTCGCAGAAGTGCCGGACACCGAAGGTGATGGGCTTGTCATACTCCAGCTCCATTTCTGTAAAGACTTTGCAGAGACGCACCCGGGGGCCGTATTTGTACGTGACCACCATGCCGTTTCGGGCTGCCTCTCCTAAGCCTGCAGCTATGGCGTAGGGCACGCTCATGGCCACGTCGTTACCGGCACCAAAGGCTTTGTACCCGAGGTTGGCGATGAAGTGGGCCACCGATGTGGCGGTGGTGGCCATCTCGGAGTACCCTTTTCCCGCCCCTGCGGAGGCCAGGACAGCCGGTGCGGTTGTGAACGCCTTGTAGTCCATCTCCACGGCCATGACGATGACCGATTTCGGTTTGAAGGGGAGGTCCGCCGGAAGCGTTTCATTTTTTAATGGATTGTAGAATTCGGAGTAGACCCAGCGCTCGTCGTAGGGGGTGACTCCCACAAGGTCGGCACCGAGGAACTGGGCCGCGCGCTTTACCGCATCCGTCGCTTCTTTTTTGGTGCCAAAACGGTAGGTCTCTTCGTTGGGCTCAATGTCCCAGCGGTAAGCGGAGGTCTCGGGGATGCCCGCCTGGGAGAAAGGCGCCATGGTGTCGTTCACCGACCAAGCCGCTTTTTCCAGGGCATAGTCGAGCTGGGTCCAGCCGGGCTCTTTGCGGGGTTTCGGGTGCCAGAACGCCCCCATCTTCTTCTGGTGCTCCGGTGCGTCCCCACTGAAAGCACGGTTGAAGATGGTGTACTTCTGTGGCATCCGCTTGTAGGAGGACTTCATCTTGATGGGAAGGTGAGGCAGGACCTGGACGATTTGCGGGTCCATCTCCTTTGCGGGTGATGCAACGCTTGCAACGGCCTTTCCGGGGGCTTTAACTGCAGCAACCGTTCCCAGCGCCGCACTTGCCGCGCCGATCTGGAAAAACTGTCTGCGGCTTACTTTTTTGCCTTCGGAAGCCTCATTGTGGGTTTCTGTTTTTTCAGGTTGTTGATTCATGTTACGTCGTCCCTAATTATCTGACAATTGTTCAGATGGATTCGAAAAGGTCAGGGCAACGATCTGTTATCCGTCGCATCATGGACTGCATTTTTCGACTCAGTTCCCGATGCTTGGCAGTGCAACCCGCATCGAACGTTTTCGGTTCCATCCCCTGATATATCCATTTCAAACGGTGCTCTTGGGAGCAGCCGTGTTTATGCTTGAATGTGGCCTGATAGCTTGGCCGGGCACAATTCAATAAAGGTGAGTTTCAAAAGGCGTGCCAAATGATGATAAGGGGGGTGGATGTGTGCGTTTTCCTCGAAAAGACGGGGCGATGCGTGTCAGGTGAGGAGAAGAGAGGGGAGGGTCGTTCAAGATGTTTGTGATGATATATCATCAATATTGATGCTGGGTGATGATATTCAGGACATCTGGTTGGGCAAGATAAAAGCGTTCTTCGTTCCTGGTTCTGTGTTCGAGGAGTCGCTGCGATCCGCCGGCTTTAGGGTATACTCCGTGCACCGGAACCGGTTGCGTAGATTACCTTGATTTTATTGAATGAATCGAGGTCGTCTCCCCTGGTTACTCGATGTGCCAACATGGTCATGGAACGTATCACCATGGTTTCACTGAATGATTCAGGTTGCCCGGATAGCCGGGGAAGACGATATCGTTGGAGAGTCATAACACGAAAAGTGACACAGGCCTTTTCCGAACAACGGTTGGCAAGACCTCTCCCTCCGCGCGAATGCCCCGAAAGCTATAGAATGATGGCGTCCTGCAAGCATTCGCCATAGGGTTTCGAGGTGCCCCCACCTCGCCGCCGGAGGCTTTTTTGTTCTTCACGACCTCAGCAGCCCGAGTTTAACCATTCGGGACCTGAGGGTCTTGGGGTTGATGTCGAGGAGTTTTGCAGCCCCTTTGTCTCCGCTGATTCTGCCTGCGGTGAGTTCAAGGGCTTTGAGGATATGCGCTTTTTCGTTTTCACTGAGGGAGGCCATCTTTCCGGAGACTTTCTGTGGGGTGGACTGCATCAGCCACTCTTCCAACTCCAGGGATTCGCCGCGACTGATAATGAGGGCGCGTTCGATGATGTTTTCAAGTTCCCGGATGTTCCCTGGCCACCTGTAAGATTGCAGGGCCTTCATCTCTCCTGAAGCCACCTTGGACACCTTGCTTGCGGTTTTGGTTTTGTATTTGTGGATGAAGTGCCGGACCAGGTCGGGAATATCCTCCATGCGCTCTCTTAAGGGGGGCGTGTCGATGGGGAAGACGTTGAGGCGATAGTAGAGGTCTTCCCGGAAAAGACCCTGTTCCATGAGTTTTTTGAGATCCCGGTTGGTGGCGGCGATGACGCGGACATCGACCTTCATGGTTTGGGGGTTTCCCAAGCGTTCAAACTCACCTTCCTGAAGGACCCTGAGGAGCTTGGCCTGAAGCTCCAGGGGGAGGTCTCCGATCTCATCGAGAAAGATGGTGCCACCGTCGGCCAGTTCGAACCGGCCGCTTTTTCGGGCGAGGGCGCCGGTGAAGGCGCCTTTTTCATGGCCGAAAAGCTCGCTTTCGATGAGGTTTGCCGGCAGCGAGGCACAGTTGACCTTCACGAGGGGGCGCTTTTTTCGTCCGCTGAGGTCGTGGACAGCACGGGCAATGAGCTCTTTGCCGGTGCCTGTCTCACCCAGGATGAGCACTGTGGCTTCGGTTCCCGCAACCTGTTCCACCTTGCGCAGGACTGATTTGAAGGCATCGCAGCGCCCGATGATCTCCCCGAAGTTGTGCTCCACCCGGATCTCTTCCTGCAGGTAGATGTTCTCGTTTTCGAGTTGGTTTTTAAGGGCCTGCAGCTCTTCCTCTGCCTGCCTTCGGGCCGTGATATCCTCGACGACGGCGATCATGTAGTCCGGTGCGCCCGTGTCGTTGCGTTTAAGGGAGACGCTCAAGTGAATCCAGAAGGAGGTTCCGTCTTTTCGCATCATGGGTTTTTCGATGGAAAAGGTCTGAATCTGGCCTGCCACGATCTTTTCCACTTGAATGAGGTCCTCTTCCGGTGAATCCGGCGGGTTGAGGTCCCGAAAGGTGATGGCTTCCATTTCATCACGTGTGTAGCCGGTGAGTCGGCACAAGGTGCGGTTGACCCGAAGCCACTTGCGGTCCAGGGTCACATGGGCGATGCCCACGGGAGCCTCTTCAAAGGTGCTGCGGAAACGCTCCTCACTCTCTTTGAGTTCGTGTTGAGTCTGTTTCAAATGGGTGATGTCCCGGAAAAAATTACAGGTGTAGTCTTTGCCGTCATTTTCCGGGCTCTTGATATAGTAGCTTGTGATCTCAGCAGGATAGGTTTTACCGTTTTTTCTCTTATGACGTGATTCAAAGGTCTCTTTCCTGTCGAGCTTCAAACGGCTCCACAACTCCTGAAACCCCTTGACCCCTATCTTGACGTCGATGTCGGCAATGCTGAGGCGCAAAAACTCCTTTCGGGTGTAGCCGAGTTGTGTGCAGGCAGCCTCGTTGGCCCGGTAGATGTGCCCCTTTTCGTCAAGCCAGAAGATGCCATCCATCGCCTGTTCGATGGTGACGTGGGACAACTCCATGAGCTGTTTGGCGTTGATGTCGTGCTTTTCCATTCGATAATCCTCGTGACGATTTGTTCCGCATGGGGCTGGTCGGGCCGTGTTTCCTCAGGCGACTTCCTGACTTTCTTACCCGGTTAATATCTCATAAAGCGTCTCTTTTCTACCTTGTCTTGCCCGGTTTGTTATGTTACTTGCAGTGTCCCGTACGATTGATTACAATCGATTATATCAACGAAATCGGCGAAACGGAGGATCCCTCAGCGTATTATAGCTCCTTCAGCTTTGGCCAATCCAGGACGCAACCAGGGTTGTGAAACCTGAGCGTGTGGCAGATGCCTCACACCTCACGTGCTTCGCTGACCAGTTATCTCTTCGAGCTTTTATAAGTGAAGTCCCTGTAATTATACAGCTTGTGTCTCCGGTGGTCCCGCCGGGATCAAACTTTCCCTTATCTAAAAAAGTGGGTTTGATAAACAGGTTTTAAAAACATGAGCCTTGGTAGTTCGCGAATTAAAGGCGGATGTGATTTGGCCCGAGGCACGAGGGGCAAAGCGCATCCGCAACTTGCTTTCAAGGTGGCACACCTTGCCGCCGGAGGCTTCTTTTCAATAATCCTGTTGAGCTGAATAGTTACAAATCCCATTCTATTCCAGGACGTGGAACGTGATTACGAAACTATTTCCCTTTTTGCAGTGGATTGCCCTTGTTGACCGGGACTCGTTAAAGGCAGATCTCATCGCCGGACTCACCGGAGCGGTGATTGTGCTGCCCCAAGGGGTTGCCTTTGCGGCCATTGCCGGCCTTCCTCCACAATACGGCCTCTACACAGCCATGGTGACGCCTGTGATTGCGGCCCTTTTCGGGTCTTCACATCACCTTATATCCGGGCCCACCACGGCCATCTCCATTGTGGTGTTTTCAGCCATCAGCCAGTTTGCCGAACCGGGCAGCGGGGCGTTTATTCAGTATGCCCTGACCCTGACTTTTCTGGCAGGTTTTTTTCAGCTCGCCTTCGGGGTGGCCAAGTTGGGAACCCTCGTGAACTTTGTCTCCCACACCGTGGTGACAGGTTTCACAGCCGGGGCAGCCATTTTGATCGCCACCAGCCAGTTGAAGCATGTGCTGGGGCTGACCCTGCCGCGTGGGGAGTCGTTTATTGATACCTGGATGGATATGGCGGCCCAGTACCAGTCGGTCAACGGGTACGTGGTACTCATCGCCGCTGTTACCATTGGGTGCGCCGTGGTCTCCAGGCGAATTCAGCCCAAGGCACCCAACCTCCTTATCGGGATGGTGGCGGGCAGCCTCACCTGTATGGCGTTGAATGGCCCGGCTCATGGCGTGACACTTTTAGGCGAGATTCCCTCGCAACTCCCTCCGTTTTCCTCCCCTGATTTCTCGATTCCCGTCATTCGACAGCTGGCCCCCGAAGCCTTTGCCATTGCGCTTCTGGGGCTCATC
>Ga0209475_10003687_pt1 | contig 13870 bp, 10 predicted proteins | sample tdDd471_FD_187128 | JGI IMG/M metagenome (GOLD analysis project Ga0209475, IMG submission 187128) | Marine sediment microbial communities from the Atlantic coast under amendment with organic carbon and nitrate - tdDd47.1 (SPAdes)... | ecosystem: Environmental > Aquatic > Marine > Coastal >... | reverse complement strand
TTATGAGATACAAAAGGCCGTAAACTTATCACTGTTCCTGTTAAACTAAACAGGCAAAACCTAATTTTTTGAAAGAGGATAAAAATGAAAGCAATTTTTGAAACAACACTGGGAACCATAGAATGCAAACTTTTTCCTGAAATAGCTCCTATTACAGTGGAAAACTTTGTCGGTTTGGCAAAAGGCACCAAAGAATGGACAAATTCCATAACCGGCGAAAAGAAAGCGTGTAAATTGTACGATGGCACCATCTTCCATCGCTGCATCCCACAGTTCATGATCCAGGGTGGCGATCCTTTAGGCAGAGGCACTGGCGGCCCCGGTTATGAATTTGGTGATGAATGCCACCCGGATACAAATTCGACCGCCCCGGAAAATTGGCCATGGCCAATGCAGGCCCCGGAACCAACGGCAGCCAGTTCTTCATCACTCAGGTTCCGACTCCTCATCTGAATGGCAACCACACCATTTTTGGTGAAGTAAAAGCCGGACACGGCATTGTCAAGGCGATTGCCGAGACCCCCACAGGCCCTGGCGACAAACCAAAAACAGATGTCGTCCTGACCAAACTGACCATCGTTGACGAAGACTAAAATGCAATAGTTCATATAAACCCGCATCTGATATTGATGCGGGTTTTTTTTATCTTTTACCAGAGGCATTAAAATGGACTCAGATTACAGATGCAAAATAGCTTTAAGAGGATGCAAATCCTATGATTATCCTCTGGTCGAAGAACAAATTCGTTTGATGATTGACGACCTTGGCGGCATGGGTAAGTTTGTCAAACAAGGTCAGCGTGTTCTGATAAAACCTAACCTGCTGATTCCCAGAAAAAACGAAAAAGCGGTTCTAACGCATCCCTCGGTAATTATTGCCACCGCAAAAATTGTGCTGGAACAGGGGGCAGAATGTAGCATAGGCGATGGCAGCATGGCCGGTGGCACAACGGCCTGTCTGAAAAAAATCGGCGCATTGGATGAGCTTCAAAAACTGGGTTGCAAAATTGTCGACTTCAAAGAAACCGTTATGGTCAAGGCAGAGGGAAATTCCACCTACTCCGAAATGGAGATTTCAAAAGACATCTGGGAGGCGGATGCCATTATCAATCTGCCAAAGGCCAAAACCCATTGCCAGATGGTTGTTACATTAGCCCTCAAAAACACCTTCGGCTACATCGTTGGCAGAAGAAAATCCGGCTGGCATTTAAAGGCCGGACAGGACAACCTGCAATTTGCCCGGATGATTTACGATCTGCATTATCTGAAACAGCCAGTCTTGAACATCCTCGATGCCATAGTTGCCATGGAAGGTGACGGCCCTGCGGGAGGTAAGCCCAAAGAACTGGGCTTTTTAATGGCTTCTGAAAATGCTGTGGCAATGGATACACTTACTTCACTGACATTTCGTATCAAGCCAGAGCAGGTTCATGTTCTAGAGGTCGCAAAAGAGAGGGGCGAATTCATTAAGCCCGAGCAATGGGATATTTCAGGTGACGACTGGAAAACCTTTCTGCCATCTTCTTTCAAGCCTCCGAAAACAGTAGATATGACCGGCGGATACCTGCCGGACTTCATTGCCAATTATCTCAGAAAACATTTTGTTTCACGCCCTAAACCTGTAATTAAACTCTGCGAAGGCTGCGGACTTTGCGCAAACGTTTGCCCGGCCAAGGCCATCAGCATTAAAGACGGCAAAGCCGCCATAGATGCAAAAAAATGCATCCGCTGTTTCTGTTGTCTGGAAGCCTGCAAACCAAAGGCATTAAAAATTACTCAGGGCTTTGGCAAACTAGGTTTTGGCTGAAGAGTTTTTACTAACCCGGCAACTGTCTGATAGAATTTTTCGATTCTGCAAATTAAACAATCGTTCATTCCGAGTACCGACCAAAGGGAGGTGTATCAAGGTAGCATTGCATATTTCACCAACACTTCGATACAATTTCGTTGCGCAACAATGTTGCTGTACAAAATCACTCAGTGTGAGCGGTAGGTAAAAATTTATCTTTTGATTGAGATAAATAAAAGGAATTACAAGTCAGATTTGTCGCAAAAGAATTGTCTTCACTGCTTCATCGGGTTTGCGCCAGAATTTCGGATTTGGCATATTGCACATCAGCGACACATAAGCCTCGCTGGGAGTCCAGCAGACCGGGCAATGCTGCTTTCGTATTGTCTCTCGAATCCTCTCGGCACCAGATTCTGAAATTATCTTCACCAGATCGAAGCCACTGTCTTTTACATTGCCAAGATTAACCGGATAGTTGATACAAGGTCTGACATCACCCCAGGATTCCACGATCAGCGAAGCCTTTAAGCTGAAGCAAGGTAAAGGCTGCACTCTTTTAGAACTGGCATAAAAATCTCCGGCCTGCACCAGAAAGCGGTTGGAGAGAAATGTACCGCGCTGTCTCAGTCTTTTAAGCAGTTGATCATTTTCCAGCAGTCGTTTTTTGAATTCGGCGAAACGCTCGAAATGCTCGTCGGAATGGGAATAGTGTTTTGAAGCGGAATAGAGGCTGACAATCACATCATCGCCCATTTTTTCACAGTCTTCAATATAATCAAGCACAGAGTTCATGTTCCATGGATTGACATTAATATTGTGGCGCACTTTAAATTGCGGTTTTTTGGCTGCAATCTTTCTCAAGGCTGCAATTGTTTCTTCCTTGCGCCTGAAGCTGTCGCTATTGCAGCGAATTTCATTATGAATACTTTCGGGCCCATCCGATGAAACGGCAATATAAAAATTACATCCGGCAGGAATATCATCAACCGTGTTTTGTGCCAGTTTGACAATCTTCTCTGTCAGCCAGCCATTGGTATTGATCGAAAAGAGCATCAGGTCAGGCATCAGCCTGAATACGGCTTTGGTTATCTCCAAAAGATCATCGCGTAAAAATGGTTCGCCACCGGAAATGGAAAAAACCTGCAAACAGGGATTGTTTTTTATCAGCCTCTCCACTTCTAAGGTCGTCAACTCTTCCCTTTGTTCGCTGTTACCACCGATTCCACAGTGCTTGCAACTGAGATTACATTTTCTGGTAATGAAATACTTGGCCTTGAAGGGGTCGCAATAGGACATATCATTGCGCAAATGGTAATGCTTTAACAGCCTTGTACCGAGTTTAAGCTGGTTTCCAGCCAGAGCAAAATTCATGAGCGTATCCGACCGAATTGCCTGACAAACTGCATCCCTGCATTATAGAGGGCCTTCCAGTTCTTGCCCGAAACCGCATAGCTAACAAGCCTTACCGGATTGAGATAAAAACGCATGTAGGCATTTCTAAGCATGTTTTTCAGGGTTTCGTCATCGACTTCTGAAGGATTGTTACTAATGGCTTCCTTCCAGACACCTTTGGTCAATTGCCCCTGCTGTTCCAGATCATCGTAGAAAGTAGAGCCGGGATGTGGCGTGAAAAGCCCCAATGAAAAAGTATAGGGCGAAAGCTCATGCACAAACTCCATGGTTTTTTTCATCTGCTGGTAGGTTTCACCGGGCAGACCAATCATGAAATGGCCATGGGTATGGATACCGTTTTTCTTGCAGGCATTAAAAATCCTGATGGTCTGCTCACGAGAAGGCTTGTTGAGGCTGGTTAAGGTTAACGGATCGCCGGATTCCACACCGAACTTCAAGGTATGGCAACCACTTTTTGCCATCAGGCCAACCGTATCTTCATCAATAGTGTCAGCCCTTAAATTACAGGACCAGAGAATCTTTATCTTCTGTTCAATCAATGCCTCACAGAATTCTTTAATTCTGCCGGAGTGAAACAGATCATCCCTGAAAAAGATTTCCTTGTATCCAAGTCCTTTGAGATAAAGTATTTCCTTAATCACCCGGTCAAGTGAGTGTCGACGATATTTTTGCTGATAATATCCGGGAGTATTGCAGAAGGGACAATGGAAGAGACATCCACGCGCCGTAAGCATGTTGGTCCACTTTTTGGTACGCGCCAGAGGATTCGGATAATTGTATTTCAGGATGGGTTTTCTGTCCGGGATGGGTTTTTCATCCAGATCATTCAATGGTCTTAGTTCATGTTCCCTGTTATATTTGGAATGCAGCCCTACGATCTTATCACTGAAAGACATTGTACCGCTTAATTTTTCAAACAGCTCTCCCAGAACTTCTTCAGGATCCTGACAGCAGACAAAGTCCGCAGCTCCAACATCTACAATCTGGTTGGCCTGCTCGCCTGTAAGATTGCCATATAAAAAAATACTGATTTCCGGCAGGGCACGGCGAATAATATGTAGCATCAACCGGTCGGATTCCAGTGTATAAGAAGAGGTGTGGGCAATTATAAAATCAGACCTGTAATGTTTTATTCTGCTGATAACCGCATCTACGGACAACCCTTTAAAAACCGCATCAATCAGTTTTATCTGTCTGACAAAAGGCTTCACCGAAGCATAAGCATACAAAAGAGACAAAGGAGGCATAACAACACCACCAATTCTTCCGCCTCTGCACCACGCCCCGTTGTAAAGATCTTTTATTATATTCAATCCGTCTATATCAGGCAGATTGACTACCACTACTCTCATTGTGAATCAGCCTTTACCTTTTTGTCACCAGCCTTGTCAACCATCAAAGCAACTGCTCCGAAAAGACTGGTAGAAAGATAGAAACAGAAAAAATTGGTCAATGCAAATAATACCGCAAGTTCAGCCGAAATACCATAGCCGTGTAAAACAGCCACATAGGCTGCTTCTCTGGTGCCAACACCGCCGATGGTTACAGGCAGAGTGGTGACTATGTTCACAGCCGCCAAAGCAGGAATCAGTTGCCAGAAGCTAATGTTAATCTCCAATTCACCAGCCAGAATCCATGCCAGGAAGAATACCATAACGTAGGCCAAAAGTGTCAAAATTACGGCAGGTATCAGCATATTTAGAAGTGAATAGCTGTCTTCCCTTTTGCCAACAATGCTGGATTTCAACACAATACCATGCTCCGGATGCACCCTGATGGGCGAAACGATGGCAAAAGAAACCAGAATAACGCTCAGCATGGAGACCGCTACAACAAAGGGATTTAGATCAAAAAACGACAGCAGAATAGGAATAGATAAAACTATCAGGATCCCCAGATCAAGCAGGCGGTCGATTAAAACGGAGATCAGGGCCGTGGACAAAGGTGCCTGTGCATCCCGCACCACATAGGCCGAACGAGCCAGATTTCCCAGTCGCATGGGGGTGACCATGCCAAAAAAGACACCGATAAGGTAGGCCGACAAAGCCTTGAAGGGCCCATAGTGAACCTTCCAACCCTTTAAAACCACTCGCCATCTTTCAGATTTGATAAACAGCACGAAAATATTGGAGACCGACAAAACCGCCACCAGCCAGAAAGGCATCTTCTTTATTGCATCAATAAAGATTTCAATATCAATCAGGTAAAAAATCAGAACCAACAGGGCAATGGTCATCAATACCGGCAGAAGCATCTTTTTCTTCTTTTTGCCATTTGCCAAAGGTGGAATGGTCCACAAAACAAAAATCGCCTCGAAATACCTGGTCATACCCAAAAATTTAGAGCGACCCGAGATGCGTGGCCTCTGGATAACCGGAGTCTCTACAACCTTGTAGCCGGCTTGCGACCACAAAACAGACAGAAAACGAAATTCGCCGTGGCGAAGTTCCAAACCTTTTACCAGCTTACTTTTAACCAGCCTGAAAGGAGAGTTGACATCGTTGAATTTGACCTTGAAGCGCATGAAAATCAGAAAGCTGAAAATCTTTTGCAAAAGACTTCGGTAATAGGGTTCGCTTCTGCTCTGTCTCTGGGCCACCACTGCATCGGCATCCTGCCTGATCAACTCTTCTTCCATCTGCTCAATAAAGGCAGGGTCATCCTGCAAGTCACCATCGAGAGTCAGAATAAGGGGATACTGTGCTTTTTCGTAACCTGCCAACAAGGCTTCCTGCTTGCCTTTGCAAATTCTAAAATCTATTACAACTACATGATTTTCATTGGATTTTCGACATTCTTCTATTTCATTAAGCGTATTATCGGTACTGCCGTCATTGATCAGTATCAGCTCATATTGACGATTTTCAAGCTGCTCTTGTAATTCTTTTACCAGAGGAATTACATTACCTTCCTCATTGTTCATGGGAACAACAACACTAATGGACTGCCTACTCATTTCATTCTCCAGATAATACAATCATCAGAACCTTTTACACCTTTATCGCATTCAGGATCAAGAATCATTTTAACTAAAATCATTTCAGGCTTTAAAAACGAGATTTTATGCTCCAGAAGAATGGAATCAGCAGATAAATCAAGATACTCATGCAAATTATCAGCAAATTTTCTCCAGCTTGTTTCAGGCTTCCTGATCAACCCTGAATTAATGAAAAGCTGAATCCTGTCATAAGAGGATAAAAGTTCCTTTATTCTGGTCTGATGTCTTTTACATCTGCCCTGGTCTTCAAGCTCGGCTATCTCAAACAGGGAATGCCTGGCCGTCTCGATGGAGTGCTTTACATGTCCAGATTGGCCAATTTCAGTTTTTTCGTACCAGTCGATATCATCTTCGAGCTTTTCAACATTATAAAAATACTCCGGTTTTTCTGCCTTGCCGAAATAATCTTCCTGATTAAACCAGGAAGATTTGGCAGACCAGACCATTTTTTCCCGAACGGCAATTTTCCTCAACTTCATTCCTGTTTTACATGAAGCAGGGTAAATATCCACCAGAGACATATAATCAGTAGTTCCGGTTGCCGCAAACAGATTGACAGAATCGAGATCTCCACTCAGGGGTGAATAAATGGTGAGTATTTTCTCGCTATGTTCGAGATTTTTAACCAGCTTGAACCCATCTTGTCGCAGATTGTTTATCGCATTGCCATAATAAACATATCCCGCCAAATTGAACAGAATCATCAGTATTAACATTATCTTGGCCCACTTTACATCTCTCTGTTCGCGCCACCAGACATAAACCGTTGGTGTAGCCGCCAGATACAGGGGCAAGATGAAAATCAGCGAATGTCTCCACTGATTGAAGCCTACCGACATATTTGAAAGCATGTAAATGCTGGAAAGCGCAAAAAACACCAGAATCAGCGGGATACTTTTTCTGGTTTCAGCTCTGATACCTGAAATAACCATGGCAATCTTAAAGGGTAAAAACGGAGGATTGGCAAATATCAAGCCAACCACAAAATATGAAATCACAGCTTCGAAAATTCTGGTCGAAACCCTGCCGGTACGTTCATCCAACTGCTTGCTGAACTCTCCCATAAACATGTCGTAGCTGGACAGTATCAGCAGCCCGGCAATCAATATCGGCGCAAGTGCCAGAACCAGTTTGAAAAATGAGAGATTCCGTTTTTTATTCAGCAGATAAAAACCCAGGATTAACACTGCCTGAGCAGGCAGAAGTATCAGAAATTCTTCTTTCAAAAGACCGACATAGAGCAGCAATACTGTAACCAGTGGCAGCAGCAAGACTGCTTTAACGGTGGAAATCCTTAAAATCAGCAGTGAAACAAAAAGCGCAATGGCAAAAATCACCGCCATCGGCATATAGGCCGTTATGGCTCCGGAATAGGCAATGGCAACCGGCGAGACAAGCAACAATACTCCAGAAACCACTGCAAGCTGTCTGTCCCTGTACCATTCCATCGCCAGAAGATAGGCCAATAGTGGCAGCAAGGCTCCGAAGAGGTGCGCCACAATAAAAATGGAGTCGATATTGTCGCCCCAGATCTCAAGTATAAATCCTAATGATTGCAATAACATACCAGATCTTGCATGAGTGCTGACAAGCTCAACCAAACCTCTGGCACTGGCCACCAGATTCAGATCATCAGTTTGTACATGCAACAAAACATTTGGCACCAGAGAACGTGATGCGAGCGACAAAAAAGCAATCGTCAAACCGTTGTTTAAAACCTGCCTGTCAGACCTGTAAGGCAGCAAAAGCAATATCATCACAACCAAAAAGATGGCAATTGCAGATGGCCAGGCCCACCATAAACAAGTTTTAACAGGTTTGGCATAACTGATGGGATTGACAAATTTTGCCCGCTCTTCCAAGGCCTGTTTTGCAAAATATTTTTCATCCAGAGGGGGCTTTTTTACCTGTTGAACCTTCTCGCGAATCTCTTTCCAGAAACTCTCAAGTTCTTCAGCTTTGGTATTCTTCTTCAACCAATAGTGATATTTTCTGGTTGATGTTTTGAACTTTTTCTCTGAAAGATTTAAGCATAACGAAAGTTTTTCGCTAGGTGTTTCCAGACAAAAAAAGGTGGGAGGCACACTTGGCCGATAGTTATAACGTAGCGAAATATCAAAGGTTTCACTATTTTTAACAGCTTGCACAACGATAATGTCACGCTTAATGTTTACACCTGCAACATCAAAATGTTTTTTTTGCCACATCCTGGAGGGTGTAAGTGTGCTACCGATATCTTCCGCTTTGTCTGGTGTAATCACAAAAGCAGCAAAAGCCTGCGAGCTGATCAAGGTAAAGCACAACGACAGTATCACTGTATATAAAGCAGTAAGGTTCCCTTTATACATAATCTTCCATTGAAACATTAAAAGGTTCGCAGGCTATATAGTAGCATGGCCACAATGGTTGACAAACAACTTTTTTAGAGCGGAGACTAATGGGGGTGTGATTTTTATTTTCGGGATGTTCTCTACAATAAACCTGATTAGCATCGCTCATGGCGAGTGATCGACTATTAGTCGATTGTATCGAGCGATAAAGCCTTCGATACAAATTTTCAAGTGATAAATCACATTAAAATTCACTCAGGCTGAGCGGAAAGATATTGTAAATATTATTTAGCGATAAATTAATTCACACCCGACTAATCACAAGCAGTGGCATAGAGGACAAGAAAAAGATATTGTTGTACCCAAACACAAATCACCCCCAAAAATGCTCTTTTGCATCTTTGGGGGTGAGTAAAATTTGCAAACAAACCCAGATTCAAGTCTGAGCTTGTTTTAAATTACAGTTTATAATGTTTGTCGTAGCTATAGGTAAAGCTCAACAGCAGGTTGTTCTGTACCTGCCAGTCGTCCACGATTGTTAATTCTCTGACAACCTTTAGTTCGTAAACCAGTGACATCCATTCAAACAGCTTAAAACTCCAGCGGGTTCCAAGATCAACAGACAACAAATCGCCACCGGACAAGGAGTTTGGATCCGGGTCTTCATAGAACGGGTAAAACAATTCGAGGTATGCTTTATAGGAAATTTTCTTGTCCCACAATTCACCCCAGACACTGTTAAGGTTTTCAGCACCAATTTTGTACTGATTATCAAGAGTAATCAGCTCGATATCACTTGTGGTATCGTCATCATCAATAATCAGATCGCCTTTAAGGAAAAATTCTCTGAAACCGAAACCGATAAGAATCTCGACATTGACTTCTTCACTGCTGATGGGTCTGAAGAATGGGCCAAGACCCTGTTTTAGTTTAAGAGGTGAAAAATAGTCGGTTAATTCTTTGCTTTTACCACTGCGCCTGACAACATTGCCGTCCAGATCGGTTATCGCCCAGGTGGTCAGCTCTCCTTTGAGATCGAATGAGGGAAACATCGCCACATCCAGGGATGCTCTGCCGTAAACACCAAACCATTCGTAGAAATAGTACAGATAGACACTTTCGATATACAAATTATCTGCCGAAAGGAAAAATTCTTCAATTGCGGGCGTCTTGCTGATTGCCTCGGTAATACTCAAATCAAGTCGCCATTCGTGGGGAGACTTGAAGTAGTCCAGGTTCATTTCAAAGTTCAGGCCAAAGGTTAAAGTGTAGCCATCCGGTTGACCTGCAACGGATCGACTATCGTTGAAAGTAAAGGTTGCACCGGGTTTGATCTTCAGATGCCAGCCCTCGGGTCTCTCTCCCTGTTCACTTTTCAGTTGGTCTTTTGGAACAAGAACAGCACCTTCTTCAGCATAGGCATTAAGGCTGAATACCAGAGTCAGTAATGTAAGCAGAATAATTAGTCTTCTCATGTTTCCCCTTCCCTTTTCTCGATTGCCTTATGGCAAACAATAAACCAAGTAATAAAAATATTACAGGATTCATACTGCCAACTCCCCTGCAACCATCCCCAGAGCCAGTCGACTGATCCCCATCAGTTACAACAGACTCTTCTTCATCTTCATTTATTTCAAAATCTTCTTCGCTTATATCACCATCTGTACCGGAATTCAAGTCGCTGTCTATATCATCCCCATCAGGTTCTACGGCGTCACCATCGACAACCACATCCCCGTCGGGTTCCACATCGTCACCATCGACAATGGTATCTCCATCCGGTGAAACATCGCCATCAAGCTCTGCGTCGCGAGTAACATTTACCGTGACGGGCAAGGTAAAACCTGTGCCGGTCATTAACGAATCGAACTTGAGATTTTGAGTTACAACTCCCAGTGGTTTGTCACTGGAATTGACTGTAATGCTGATGTCAACACTTTCACCAGCTTCAAGCATGCCTTTAATCGGCTCAACGGTGAACCAGTCCAGAATCTGGATGTTCTGATAATCGTATTTCCAGGGTGCGGTAATATCTCCGCAGTTGGTCAGTTTAAAGCTCAATTCATCAGGGTTGGTTCCGGGAAAAACTTCTATTTCAAAATTTTCCTGCGATTTGCAAAATGCAACATCCACATCAACACCGGGTACCGTAGGAACATCCACCCGCAGCCAATTGGCCGAGAAAGTACCGACACAACTGGTTCCTCTTTTAGCATGAAAATATCCACCATCACCCCAGTCATCACCCCAGGAATTTTTGACGATCCAGGTATCATTGGCATCGTTCCAGCCCACCAGAGCCACAACGTGATTGGTCTGATCTTCAAAGAAGCCGCAGTTGGTATACGAGCCTTCCCAAACTCCGCCGCTATATCCGCTAAAACCGGAGTCAACACGCATGGTTACGGGCATGGGGCCATTTAATAGTTCGCTTTTCAACTCTTCTTCGGTAGGAGCAACCAGAATGTTCCAGTCACAGATTTTAACTGTGCGCTCCTGCCAGTCCGAACAGGCATTCGAGCATAAACCTTCTTCGGCCAGATATTCGTAACAGGCTTCATCCGGTATGCCATCCGACTGCAACTTGGCCAGAACTTCCTCTGCAAAGCCACCGTTTTCACAGCTTCCGCCACCGCAGGAGACCATGAACTGTTCCGACAGATCAATATCGAAATCGGGGTCATTAAGATAAATATCAATTGCCCCTTCCATGGCGGCCAATGCACCGAAAGTCCAGCACGAACCGCAGCTTGCCTGATCTCGCACCGGGCTCATCCAGTCCTTGCCGTCTTTATCATGCCAGTTAAAATATGCGGGCAAATTAGCCTTGACCACCGGACGAGGCTGGGTCGCCAGATAGTCTATGTAGTGTTCAACCTCTAAGGGCTTAACAGTGCGGAGTTTTCCGCCTGCCATAAAAGTTTTGATATCGTCATTTGCAAAACAAACAGTAGATGCCACAAATACCAAGATGATAGCCAATAAAAACGATTTCCTTCTCATAACCACTCCTGAAGCAACAGTTTAGAACTAACCCCTTACATACAATTGGGACTGTATTATAGAATACGACACAATTTCCACGAAATATATTCTTTTTATTAATAAAGTTTGAGTTTCCTCTATCTTTTTTTGACTATGGAAATATCTCGAAAGTGTGATAGATTGGTAGCCTGAAAAAAATATAATTACTTATCCAAGGCTGGCGGGAGCTTAAACGAGAAATAAATGAAAACGAAGCTGCTCAAAAATAAACATAACCAATACCTCTTGAACTCATCACTAGAAAATATTGCCGAGGCTGTAAACACCAATAATATCAATTATCTTCACGAAACATGGCAGAGTTCTTTAAAAAGATGCTTGCCATTTGAAACACCTGCAAAAACTGTCTCTGGCCAATTACCTCTCAATCCTGAAGCTAAAGATTTCCCGCTGATAATCTCATCCTCATGTAGCTCCACCCTTGACCTTGCGCGTTATATGTGCGAAAAAGAGGTGCTGGACAACTGGGGAAGTTTGATAGCGTTTGAACAATATGCCGGGAGAGGTCAGATGGGGCGAAAATGGTACTCATCTGTCGGAAATCTTTTCGCAACGCTTATTTTACCTGAACTACCGGGCAAAATTGCTCGCCTTGTACCCTTGATTGCCGGAGTCTCCTTATCCGAACTGCTTGAATCTGAAGGGCTGGTGGCCGGTATCAAGTGGCCCAATGATCTAATTGTCAATCAAGGTAAGGTTGCAGGAATTCTGGTGGAGAATCGCGAAGGTCATATCTGGCTCGGTCTGGGAGTAAATCTGGTTCATGCACCCGAAGAGGATTTGATGAGAATGCAAGGCGCATTCAAGGCTGCTTCGCTAAAAGATTTCGGTGTATCGGTTGACATACTGGCTTTCTGGTCAGATTTTGTAGCTGCGGTTTACCACAAAATACAAAATCTGTTGAAAAGTGAAGACATTGCTTCACTTGTTAAAGAGATTGAAAAGCGACTGCTGTTTTTGGGACAAAGCATTAAAGTCAGCAAACCCGCCAATAAAACAGACAGTTTTTACGGAACCCTTTTGGGACTTGAGCCTGATGGGGCATTGAAAATACAAAAGGGAAATGAAATTGTAACTCTTTATTCGGCAGAAATTTTGCCGGGATGATTATTTGGAGCTTATCTCAGGATTAAAGCTTGAGAAGCTCCGGTTTGACTGATTGGACAAAACAATGAGTGAAAAAACATTTGCAGAAGTATTGGATAAGATTAAGGGGCAACGAATTCTGGTGGCCAACCGTGGCATTCCGGCCAGAAGAATAACCCGCTCGATCAAGGAAGTTTTTCAGGCTATTCCCATGATGACCGCCACGGATGTCGATAAAACCTCCCCGGCAACCAATGGAGCCCAGGAACTTCTGCTCTTAGGCGATAACCCACGTGCCTATTTGAATCTGGATCAGATCATAACCGAAGCCAAAAAACGTGGAGTAAAAGCTATTCATCCGGGCTGGGGTTTTGCCGCAGAAGATGATACTTTTCCCGACAAATGCAGAAAAGTCGGTATCATATTCATTGGCCCCGACTCCGAGGAAATGCGACTGCTGGGAAACAAGGTCGCGGTCAGAAAAATAGCCAACGATATTGGTGTACCCACCGTTCCGGGGTCTGTTGGAGCTGTAACTATTGAAGAAGCCAGACAGGAAGCCAAGCGTCTGGGCTTTCCAATTATGCTTAAAGCAGAAGGTGGTGGAGGCGGTCGCGGCATCTACGAAGTACATAGCGACGATCAGCTGGAAGATGCCTTTGTCAAAGCCTCAACCATGGCACAGGCTTCATTCGGTAATCCCAGACTCTTTGTAGAACGACTCTTAACCAATGTTCGCCACATCGAAATACAGGTTATCGCCGATCATTACGGCAATGTAATAGCCCTGGATGAACGTGACTGCACCGTACAGCGTAACCACCAGAAGCTAATTGAAATTACTCCGTCGCCCTGGCCGGTAATGGATGAGGAATTGCGCAACAACCTCAAAGAATGGTCTGAAAAACTGGTTAAAAGTGTTGGCTATCACTCGCTTGCCACAGTAGAATTTCTGGTAGATCCCAATGGCACGCCCTACATGATCGAAGTCAACACAAGATTGCAGGTAGAACATGGCATTACCGAATGTCGTTACGGAATTGATCTTGTCGAAGAGCAAATAGCCATAGCCTTTGGTGCCAAGCTGCGTTTAAATAAAGACAATATCCATCCACACAACTGGGCCATGCAGGTTAGAGTAAACTGCGAAGACCCACAGAACGAATTCAGCCCCAACTCAGGCGTAATAACCCGCTATCTCTCACCCGGT
>Ga0209475_10003684_pt1 | contig 13875 bp, 14 predicted proteins | sample tdDd471_FD_187128 | JGI IMG/M metagenome (GOLD analysis project Ga0209475, IMG submission 187128) | Marine sediment microbial communities from the Atlantic coast under amendment with organic carbon and nitrate - tdDd47.1 (SPAdes)... | ecosystem: Environmental > Aquatic > Marine > Coastal >... | reverse complement strand
ACGTATTAAAAAGACCGTGTGCCGTCTCGTTTTCAGTCTGGAATAGTGTGCACTTGCCAGCAGGTGTTACCCGCGTGCCGATCTTTCTGCAGTTTTTTGAATTACGTGTTAAAATCTTGTTCACCGCATTGAGGTATTCTTTTTGCCCGCATTTCAGTGGTTCATGGGCAAGGCTTAAAGAAGGGGGGTAGTGGATTTCTGGTGCTGCAAAGCTCATGATTATATACTTGCTGTCACCTTGTGGATTCAGCAACTTCCAATTTTGGGGTGGTGTGAACACAAAGAGTTCAGAAAAAAGGGGGAGTGAAAAAAGAGTAAAAAGAAGAACACGAATCATCGGCAGGCCTCCCTAGTGGCTGTGTGAGCTACTGCCGCCACCGCCACTGTCACTGCCTCCACCGCTATCGCTGCTGCTTTCTGAAGCGCTCTGGCTAATGAGGACTGAGAGGAGTGTAATAACAGCTGCAAGACCTAGGCCCCAAGCAACCATTGAATTGCTGAGTGCATGATAGTTTGCAGAGGATGTGCTGAGCCCAACCCGTTCATAGTAGTCTTCTTCATCATACTCTTCATCAGCAGTAAACGCAGGAGGAAGTGCAAGCAATCTCAGTGAAAGAAACGATGAGAGTGCAACCATCCAAAGTGCTCTTTTCATTTAGCTGTCCGTTATTAACACTGTAAATTTTAGATTTGCATATGCGTTTGTTTTCTGCAATATCGAAATCGTTGCTCTTCTTGAAAACCTGGCTCATACTATATTTATAAGGAGGGTTTCTCTAGAAACTCTCTGCATTCCTACTCTTGTCTTTTAAACTTTGATGACGTATGCTTCGGCCAGTGTCATAAGCAACTGATGAGAAATCTTAGATGAAAGCAATCGATACAGGGAACGATAAAGTACGAAAGCTGTGTGAAGTACTTCAGAAGGATACTTTAGATCCTGCAAAGCAAGAAGCAGCAAAAATCGTGGAACATGCACATCACGAAGCAAAACGAATTATCGAAGAAGCGAAAAAGCATGCAGAAGAAATTCTTGATGAAGCGAAAGAGCGGATCGAAAAGGAAAAACAAGTTTTTGAGACCTCTGTAACTCTATCTGCTAAGCAAGCAGTTTCATCACTACAACAAGACCTTGAAAAAGTGCTCTTGGAAAAAGGATTTGCTTCGCTGGTTGAAAAAGGAGTTTCATCAGCACTGGGAACTGGAAAACTACTCGATGCACTCGTAGCAGCTGTTAGAGAAGCGGGAATGGATAGTAACTTAATTGCGATTCTACCGTCTCATCTCAATAAAGATGAGGTGCTTTCTGCTGTTGCAGCTGAAGCAGCATCTTCCCTGAAAGAAACGCGTAGCGAGCAGTCAATGCGTGCTGGCGTGAAGCTCAAAATTGAAGATCAAAACCTTGTTCTTGATTTTTCCGGGCAGGTGATAAAAGAATTACTCTCGACGTATGTTCGAGAAGACTTCAGAAAAAGGATTTTTAACACATAACTGGTTGCATGAGTCATATTTTTTACTCAAATTCTTCCCTTCCTCCATTGTACATCGGTGCTCGTCCTGATATTACATTTTACCAGCTTATGCAGCTCGTAGAAGAAAATGTGTCGCCTCAGGACCAGAAACGAATTTATGCGCTTCGCGAATATATCGATGTGGTCAATATCAAACGAGTACTGAAAAAACAACCGATTGATACGAGGGGTAATTTTAGTGAAAAAGAGCTCGAAACGGCAATAATTGAGATCGAGGGGGTGCATCCAACGGTTCTTGAGTATTTGAGAACCTATGAAAGTGTTGAAGATAGGCTTGCTCATTTTAATAGACTGCTATCCAATTACCTTCAAACGAGGGAAGAGGAAAGTAGTGGGTTTCTGAAAGCTTATTACGAACATGAAAGGATGCTTCGTTTATCTCTTGTTGCTTATCGTTGTGCAAAAAATGGGGGGGATATAGTTGAAGAACTAAAGTTCGAAGACCCTAAGGACCCATTTATCGCATCGCTACTTGCTCAAAAGGATACAACACACTTTGATTTTCCTTTTGAACTAGAAATGCTAACTGAAAAACTTGCTGCTGCAAGCACACCTCTTGATCAATATAAAGTGATATTTGAACACCAATTTACCTTTGCCGAACAAGAGGGGCAGCAACGAATATTTTCTCTCGATTTTATCATGGCATACATGATGCAGTTGATTGCTGTTGAAAATTGGGAAGCAACAAATGAGAAAACAGGAACTGGTATCATAGAAGGAATGGTATAATTTTGGATCATACGCAGTACGCTACAGGCGAAGTCATAAAAGCTTTTGGGAACCTCTTGCACGTTGCGTTTGACGGCGATGTTCGTCAAGGTGAAGTGGCAGATATTCTTCTTGGAGAGCTTAAATTAAGGGCCGAGGTTATCGAGATTGCCGGTTCAACAGCAAAATTGCAGGTATTTGAAGATACAAACGGTATCAAAAGAGGAACAAAAGTATCCTTCCAGTACCACCTCCTCGAGGCAGAGCTCGGACCTGGACTCATTGGATCGATCTTTGATGGTCTTCAAAATCCTCTCGTAGATGTTGCCGAGGAATCGGGACTATTTCTAAAAAGAGGGGTATATCTACCTTCACTTGATAGACGAAAAAAATGGGATTATACACCATTGAAAAAAGTTGGAGATGTTGTTTCTCGTGGTGTCGAGATTGGATCGACAATGGAAGGCCGTTTTCATCATGCGATAATGATTCCTTTTCATCTTTTTGGCGAGTTTACCATTTCATGGGTTGCTCCTGCTGGTTCATATACAGTTGCTGATCCCATCGCAAAAATTAAAGACGCTGATGGAAATGAGCATGATGTATGCATGATGCAGAAGTGGTCTGTAAAAGCTCCACTTATGGCGGGAAAGAAAGTGAAAGCTCGACGAATGATGGATACTGGTTGCCGAATCCTAGATACACAGTATCCCGTCCTTAAAGGTGGAACGTTCTGTATCCCAGGTCCATTCGGTGCAGGGAAAACAGTTATTCAACACCACCTTTCGAAATACTCGTCTGTTGATATCGTTATTATTGCTGCCTGCGGAGAGCGAGCAGGTGAGGTAGTTGAGGTATTACAAACATTCCCACACCTTACTGATCCCCATACTGGTGAATCGCTTATTAGTAGAACAGTAATTATCTGTAATACGTCTTCTATGCCTGTTGCAGCTCGAGAAGCTTCTGTATATATGGGAGCAACTCTTGGTGAATACTATCGTCAAATGGGGCTTGATGTCCTTCTTCTTGCTGACTCTACTTCTCGTTGGGCACAAGCTATGCGAGAAATGTCAGGAAGGCTAGAGGAAATTCCGGGTGAAGAAGCATTCCCGGCATACCTTTCATCTCGAATTGCATCGTTCTACGAACGGTCAGGGGTTCTTGAGTTGCCTGGAGGAAAGAAAGGTTCACTGACAATTGGTGGATCAGTATCTCCTGCTGGAGGTAACTTTGAGGAACCTGTAACACAAGCGACGCTTTCTGTTGTCGGAGCGTTCCATGGTCTCTCACGGCAAAGATCTGATGCTCGAAAATACCCAGCAATTGACCCACTTATTTCGTGGACGAAATACATGGATGATGTAGGTCAAGAACTCGAATCTAAATATGAGGATTGGGGAAAGAAGACGAAAGAAGCTGCAGAATTGTTACGTAATGGCGATGAAATTGGAAAAAGAATGGAAGTTGTCGGAGAAGAGGGTGTAACCGTTGAAGACCTTCTCGTCTACTTAAAAGCAGAGCTCTACGAGTTTTCGTACCTTCAACAAAATGCATTCGATAAAGAAGATGCGTATTGCCCGTTAGAAAGGCAAATTGAACTCTTTAAAATCATACAAGAAATTTTCGATACTCAATTTGATTTTGGCTCGCATGAAGAAGCGAGGAACTTTTTCCTCAGTATGCAAAACCAAGTGAAGAACTTAAACTATGTCCCATTCCATTCAGAAAAGTACAATCGAGAATGTAAAGAGATTAGGGATCGGTTGCAGAAAGTAGCAAATGGGAATAAATAGGTAGGCCATGAACAAAGTATATGATCGTATTTTAGACATTCGAGGAAATCTTATTACAGTACGAGCGCAGGGTGTTGGTCTTGGTGAGCTTGCCTATATCCACAGAAAATCTGGGCAAAAGACTTTTGCTTCAGTTCTCGGTATTGATAATGATAAAATTACCCTGCAGGCTTTCGAGAATACTCGAGGTGTATCAACTGGTGATAGGGTAACTTTTCTCGGAAAGCAGGTTGAAGCAACGTTTGGACCTTCACTCCTAGGACGCCGTTTCAATGGTGTTGGAGAACCGATCGATGATGGGCCAGATGCTGTTGGTGATAAGGTAGAAATTGGACAACCATCTTTCAATCCGACAAAGCGAATCGTTCCACATCAGCAAGTTCGTACAAACATCCCTATGATTGATGTATTCAATTGCCTTGTTAAATCGCAGAAAATACCAATTTTCTCAATTGCAGGTGAGCCGTACAACAACCTTTTAATGAGGATTGCTAACCAGACAGATGCTGATGTTGTAATCATTGGTGGAATGGGTCTTCGCTACGATGACTACCAGGCCTTTATCGATAACGCAGAACAGTCTGGTTCTATGGAAAAAACGGTAATGTTTATTCATAAAGCGACAGATCCAGCTGTGGAATGTATGCTCGTTCCAGATATGGTGCTTGCCTGTGCAGAGCAGTTTGCAGTTCGAGATAAAGACGTGCTCGTTCTTCTGACAGATATGACTGCGTTTGCAGACTCTATCAAGGAAATCATGATCACAATGGACCAGGTGCCTTCAAACAGAGGATACCCAGGCTCACTCTATTCTGATTTAGCATCCCGTTACGAGAAAGCGGTTGATATTGACGGTAGTGGATCAATAACCATCATTTCTGTTACTACAATGCCTGGTGGAGATGTTACACATCCAATTCCAGATAACACGGGGTATATCACTGAAGGACAATTCTATCTTCATGGGGGAAGAATTGATCCGTTTGGCTCCCTTTCACGCTTGAAGCAGCAGGTAATTGGTTCGGTAACACGTGAAGATCACGGTGATATCGCCAATGCTCAGATTAGGCTTTACGCTGAATCAAAAAAAGCTCGTGAGCGACAAAGTATGGGTTTCAAACTTTCACGTTGGGATGAGAAACTCTTGCATTTTTCATATTTATTTGAAGAACGTATGATGAACCTCCAGGTGAATATTCCAATCGAAGAAGCGCTTGACCTGGGTTGGTCAACACTCGCAGAATGTTTTGATTCAAAAGAAGTCGGTATAAAACAAGAGTTGCTCGAGCGATACTGGCCAGCAAAAAAATGAGGAATCCCTTGTGGCGGATGTAAAACTCACTAAAAATGAACTCAGGACTCAGCAGCTAAAGCAAACGCAGCTGAAAAAATATTTGCCTACCCTTCAGCTTAAAAAAGCACTGCTCCAGGCTGAGGTAAATCAGATAGAAGCAATAATTGTTGGGTTTACGAAGGAACTCAACCAAAAAAAGCAATTGCTTGAAACATCAAGCCGGCTTTTTTGTGATCCTGAGATCGTTGGTCTGTTTGATTCTATTGAAATTTTGGAAGTGAAGAAGAGCTACGAGAATATCGCTGGTGTGGAATGTCCATCCTTAGATGATGTAGTTTTTGCTCCACGTAAGTATACATACTTTGATACACCTCTTTGGCTTGATTCTGCAGTTGTTCAGGTAAAAGACATGCTTTTTGCTCGTGAAAAAATTGAAGTCGCTAAAGAGAAAAAAGTTGCGCTAGAGAAAGAACTACGGGATGTATCAATTCGTGTGAATCTCTTCGAGAAAATTCTCATTCCAAGAACCGAAGAAAACATCAAGAAAATCAAAGTGTTTTTGGGAGACCAGCAGCTCGCATCTGTTGCTCAGGCAAAAGTAGCAAAAACAAAAATCGAAAAGAGGAAAGCTCGTGATAATTGATGTCCAAAAGGTGATTTTTGTTGGTTCAATCGACGATCGTGATGTGTTTTTCAGAAGAGCACAAAATGAAGGTGTGATTGAATTCATTCACTCTAAGAATGCAAAAAAAGGCGAGATGCCAAAACCTCTTCAAGACACTCTTAAAGCAATAAAAGTTTTAAAAAAACAACCTCTTATCGATCAGATTGATGAAGCTCCCGATGTTGACTTTGATGAACTTACCACTGAGGTTTTGCAGACAAAGGAATTACATGACTCTCTTGAGGAGCAAAGACGGTATTTACAAGCAGAAATAGCGCGGATTCATCCACTCGGCGACTTCTCTCTCGACAATTTGAATGAGTTAACGAGAGAAACAGGTATGCGCTACCGTTTCTATGCAGTCAAGAGTACCAAAAGAGAAAAAGTCCATATTCCGGATGAGTGTCATTTCATATCGTCAGAATATGGGATGGATTACTTTATTAGTTTTTCAAAGAAAGAGATTAATGCATCTGATTTGTTTGAGGTGCATGTAGAGAAGTCTCTGAAAGCACTTCATCAAGAATTAGACCATGTGAACGCTGAATATGTACTCGTTCATGAACAGCTCAAAGAACTCGCTGAGTACTTGGATCTGCTGAAACACCACCTCACGAACCAATCGAATGCGTTCAATATAATTCATGCCATTGATGGGACTGAAAAAGCGCTTGATGAGATGCTTTTCTACGTTGAAGCGTGGGTCCCAAAAAACAAGCTCGCGACCGTTGAGAAACTCACTCGAGGGGTGGCTGTATATTCAGATGCAATAGCTGTTGAGGATGCCGATTTTGTGCCCACATATATGGAAAATCATGGGTTGTCAGCTGTTGGTGAAGATCTTGTACACATTTATGATACTCCAGCAATAACAGACAAGGATCCATCTTTGTGGGTCGTCTGGTCTTTTGCGTTTTTCTTTGCAATGATTGTTTCCGATGCCGGCTATGGATTGATATATCTAGCTACAGCGCTCATAATTAGATGGAAAGTTAAAACCTTGCAAGGGTTTGCAAAACGCCTTGTTACAATGATGACGATGATTTCCATATTCATTGTTGGTTGGGGAGTGCTCACTGGGTCCTACTTTGGTATCGAATTTGCTCCGAATAGTGTAGTCAACCAGGTTTCCTTACTCAAAAGTGCAGCTGTGCAAAAAGCTCAGTACCATATGAAACACCAGGATGATATCTACAAGTTTTGGGTGAAAAAATACCCTCAGCTGAAAGATGTCAAAAGTGGTGATGAATTCCTGCAGCTTGGTGTGAAAAAGACAGTAGAAGGCAAACTCAAATACGAAATCAATGACGAGTTTAATGACAGTATTCTTCTGGAGTTTTCTATCCTTGTCGGAATCATTCACATCTGTTTGTCACTCGCTCGATATCTTAAACGACATTGGGCCGGTATTGGCTGGATGATTTGCATTATTGGGGGGTATTTGTTCTTCCCTTCAATGCTCAAAGGTACCTCCATTCTTAACTTTATGGGGGTGATTTCAAAGGTCAATGCTGAATACTTTGGAATACAAATGCTGATTGGCGGTGTAGCACTTGCTATGATTCTTGCCCTGATCCAACACAAGCTTGGTGGAATTGGTGAGATTACGCAAGGACTACAGATATTTGCTGATATCCTCTCTTATTTACGTCTCTATGCGCTTGGTTTGGCTGGAATGATTCTTGCTTCCACATTTAACGATATAGGAGAGAAGGTTGGATATGCGGTTGGATGGCTGATTATTTTGGCTGGCCATACGATCAACATGTCGCTCGGAATTATGGGAGGGACAATACACGGCCTCCGTCTTAACTTCCTCGAGTGGTACCATTACTGCTTCGTAGGAGGTGGAAAATTGTTCAATCCCCTTAAATTACTAAAAAGGAGTTCTTCATGAATTTTGATATGATTGGGCCTGCAATTGTGCTTGGTCTAGGGTGTCTTGGAAGCGCGATCGGTTGTGGGATTGCTGGAATGGCTTCTCACGGCGTAATGAGTCGTGTTGACGAAAACCATGGTAAATTTATTGCAATGTCTGCGATTCCATCTTCACAGGCGATTTATGCACTAATTCTTACCGTACTAATGGCAAATAGCATCCGGGAAGGATCGCTACCGGCAATGTCGGGCGTTGGTATTGGTTTATTCGTTGGTCTTGCAATTTTAGTCTCATCGATTTATCAGGGAATGTGTGCGGCAACTGGTATCCAGGCATCTGCGAAACAGCCATCGATATATGGTAAATGTATTGCAGCGCTTGGTATAATTGAGTCATTCTCAATTTTCTCGTTTGTCTTTGCACTCCTCTTAATCTAACTAGCGAGTAGAGCATGGGAAATCGAATCGAGAAGGATTCCATAGGTGAAATGGAAGTTCCAGAGGAAAGATTGTATGGTGCGCAAACGATGCGTTCGAAAATCAATTTTCCGATTGGAATTGAGCGTATGCCAATAGAAGTAGTACACGCCTTCGGTTATGTTAAAAAGGCCTCAGCGATTGTAAACTGCTCTTTGGGCCTTCTCGATGAAAAACGAAAAGAGATGATTCTGGAAGCTTGTGATGCTCTGCTGTCGGGTCAACTTGACGATGAGTTTCCCTTGCACGTATGGCAAACAGGTTCTGGAACACAGTCGAATATGAATGTGAATGAAGTGATAAGTAACTTCTGCATCAAAAAGGCTGGGGGTACACTTGGTTCAAAAGACCCGGTTCATCCCAACGACCACGTAAATATGTCTCAATCCTCAAACGATACCTTTCCTACTGCCATGCATATAGCTGCTTTGAAGAAGATTCATGAGCAGCTTCTTCCTAACCTTTCAAAACTGTACAATGCACTGCGAGAAAAAGCTGAAGCTTATCGATCTATTGTCAAAACGGGGCGTACTCACATGATGGATGCAACTCCGTTGACTCTAGGACAGGAGTTTTCCGGTTATGCGCAACAAATCAAAAATGGAATGAAGTCAGTTGAGAATACCCTCGAGCACCTTCGACAAATTGCTCTTGGAGGTACTGCAGTTGGAACTGGTTTGAATACGCACCCTGAATATGCGGATAAAGTTGCGAAAGAATTAAGTAAGTTACTTGGTTTTGAGATTATTTCTGCATCCAATAAATTCGAGGGGCTTGCTGCCAGTGATGCGATCGTTGAGGTAAGCGGGGCTCTCAAAAGGGTGGCCGTTTCTTTTCATAAAATTGCGAATGATATTCGTCTTTTGGCATCTGGTCCTCGATGTGGATTTGGAGAGCTTGAACTTCCAGAAAATGAACCAGGGTCATCGATAATGCCTGGGAAGGTGAATCCTACGCAGTGTGAATCAGTAACTATGGTTTGTGCCCAAGTGATAGGTAACGATACTGCAATCTCCTTTGGAGGTGCGAATGGACACCTCGAGCTCAATGTCTACAGACCAATGATGATCTACAATACATTGCAGTCAATTCAACTCCTGGCGGATTCTGCTAGTAATTTTGTCGATAAGTGTATTGAGGGAATAGTCCCTAACGAGAAAAAAATAACCTATTTCCTGGAACAGTCTTTGATGTTAGCAACAGCTCTCAATAAAGTAATTGGATATGATCAGGCTGCGCAAATTGTAAAAAAAGCGCATAAAGAGAATCGAACGCTGAAGGAAGTGGCAGTTGAGCTTGGCTTTTTATCTGCTGAGGAATTCGATGAAAAGGTTGATCCATCAAAGATGGTTAACCCTTCATAACGGTATCCTATCCAAACTGGATATAGTTTCTAATCAATGGTCCAATTACCATGCCCGAAGTAAGCTGGGCTAGAAGCAATCGTGCCGAATCAAACGGTAGAGCTGCTCTAAAAATAACAGACATATTATTAAATAAAGTACCTATGTCATTCAGGATTATTGCAGATCCAAACCACCCAAGAGCTGCTCCAGCTGCATAATATGCGGCGATTCCAGCAAACGTCGATGTTGCAACAAAACTCACTGCGGATGCAACACCTATAGCTGAGACGCCTAGTGCTGCGTATTTACAAACCGTTGAGACTCCCTCTAGAATACGACAAACTGGTTCTCTTTGCTCTCGTCTCACAGGATCTTCATCGTGATAGAAGGGATGAATCGCGCCATTAATAAATTGTGCGACCGGTGCATCTGGTATTGCCATTATAATACTCCTCTATAGCAATAAATAGAGAGGTAGTATACCTGCTTTTTTATTAGATGACAATACGTGTTAAATTTTTACTTATTAGTCTTTATACCGCATATGAGAAGGAAGGTCCAAGATCGGCTTGGGAACTCTCTTATAGACTGAAATTTTCTGGTCGATCAATCGGAAGTTTTCAAACCAGTGTAAGACCTCAATTCCTGACATCCCAGAGATAGATGTCGCGCTGCCAGTATATCGAGTGGAATAACCATCCCCGAGTGATCCGATATAATAGTAGGGATCGGTCCTGTCTAATTCGTGTGCCCTTCGAAAGCACTGCTTCACTCGTGGGGAATAAAGAGACTGATGCTCAGCACTTAGGAGAACCCCTTTAAGGAAATGGTACTCCGCTACTGAAGGGTTCTTTTCAAGGACCAAATCTATGTATTTCATCCCACGCTCAATTTCTTTCTTTTTCGAATGGACTATTCGACGTACGCTATCAGATGAACAATGGATGTCTTTTGTATCGGTTTGCGCATTTGCGAATGCCTGATAGGTCATTCTCTCAACCTTTTCATCTGCAACCGCGCCAAATCCAGTAGCTCTTGCGACGTCTATATACGATCGCAGCCAGTGAGGAAAAGTAGTGAGGTGTGACTTTGAGTCATAGAAAAGAGTGGCTGCCTCTGAATAATATTGATAGGCCCAGCTAGGGTTTTCTTCACGTAAAGTGTTTGCTGCTTCGACAAGCCCTTCCTGGAGAGCCGTTTTATTTTCGGAGTAGCGTAGCTGCAACACTCCTTCATGAATAAGTCCTGCTTTGATAAGAGTGTTTCCAGCTTTTGCTTTCTTTTCAGGGGTGTCGAAGAGCGTTTTATGATCGCTTGTGTGTAACGCTTGTCTCACAAAAGTCAGCGTTGTTTTTTCAGCTTCATTTGAGGTTTTGTCTGAGAGCTCTGTGCAAATGGAGGAGAGGGTATATCGCTTAGAGAGATCTAATTCATTCCGCTTGTGAAAAAGTGAAGTCAGCAGCTTTACTCGCCTGGATATATTTGCGGCCGTTGTTGGTATACTCATACTTTGTTGGAGGTAGTGTACTGCTTTTTCTGTAGTGCCGTGCTCGATTTCTTTTTTGCAAAGAGCGAGGAATACATCTCCGGTTTCGAGCGTTTCTACACGGTTTACTGTCCGAGTTGGTGCAATCGAAGGAGGGGTGAATGATGCCCTATGGCTTGCAACTAGCTTTCGGAGAATTGGGAAAAAATCGTGTTCAGAACACCCGTCTGTAGAGGCTATTTTCAACGCTTGTGAAACCTCCGCTGAGTGTCCATTTTTGCTTTCTTTACATTCCAGAATAGCTTTCTGTACACTTTCATCCTTGAGGTACCCATTATGACTTGCTATTCGGATTTGATGAATTATTTCTCGATCAACTAAGTGGATGTTTGTTGGATTCTTCATGCCGAAAAGAGAGCAGATGAAGCAAATGACACAGTAGAGCTGTGATGCTTCTTTAAGTTGCCCACTTTCGATAGTGAGGGAAGTGTTGTTTGTAGATGCTCGACTTACTTCTTGAAGTTGTAAAATAAAATCTTCTTTACTAGCAATTACGGTCTCATGAAAATCAAAACAAGATCGAATAGTAATATTCATAATTACTCTCCCTAGTAATTAGAATAATTATAACATTCGATTTGTTTAAATAATATTATAAAGAATATTTATATTATTGCAATTGTTCTACATGCTGCTTCCGTTCCAATTGAAACTTTTATTGGTAATGAAAGAGTATAGAAATTGTTGTTTGGTACTTGTGAAAGGTTACATAAATTTTCAATAATGTATTTATTTGAACCTAGAATAGCGTGGTGAACTGGAAATCCATCAGTACTACCATCTGGGGAAAGGGTGTCAATCCCAATACCGCAAATGTTTTTTTGAAGTAAGTACTCCGCTGCATCTTTATGAAACCCCGGAAATCGCATTTTTCCCGAGCTATCCTGATTTCTATATTTTTCAGGGGTGTTCCATCTGTCCATCCAGCCGGTATAGCCAATAACAAAACTTTTTTGACGAAGAGAGCCGTGGGAAGCCTCGTAGCGCTTAATATCAGCAACAGAGATCAAATAATTTTCATGTGATTTGTCGCGTACATCTATAAGGTGTGTTTCGCAAATAAAATTTTCAATTGGCATATCTGCAATATTCTCACCACCTGGAACGAAGTGAGAGGGAGCATCTATGTGGGTTCCAATGCCTGCATGCATCTTGTAGGAATAGACCCTACACCCGCCATCATAGTCGAGTTTGAGTGATTCTTGGAAACCACACCCTCCAGTCCAGGTAGGAATTGTGTTGTCGAGTGGGTGTGTTAAATCAATAAATTTTTTGTTTTCAAACATCACGGGGCTCATTCCGGCTATTCAAATGAATGCCAAGTCTCGAAAGGAGAAATCGGCACATCAAAACCGGATGCAATAGTAAGTTCTTAATAAATGCAAAATAATTAACCGATACAACCGTTTTTGTAAATGGGCGTTCTAACTTCTTGTGAAAGCCATCATCTATCCATTCAGGATAGGGGGGTGGCATGAGCGGAAGTTCGGAAAGTGGGTACCAGGCAATATCCTGGGTTTCTGAGGTGACTTGCTCTTTCCCTGTAATAGGGATGCATTCATAAACGTGGCTGTTATTAGAGAGGTTGTTTCTGGGGAGATAGAGGCCAATTTTATTTACGATTTCGACGGTAAGGCCTGTTTCCTCTTCTGCTTCACGAACGGCTGTTTGTTCTGGCGTTTCGCCATCTTCAGTACCACCACCAGGGATGACCCATACAGGAATATCCCGCCGTTTGACCAGGAGGACGTGTGTTCGCGATTTATTAAGGATTATTGCGTGTGCGCTTTGCTTCTTTTTCATGTTCGTGATAGATTCTAAATAAAAAATGGATATGGCTCAATGAGAAAGGGGTTACTTTTTTGTGTTTTTCTCTTCCTAGCATCGTGTTCGAGGGGAACGGTGGTTTCTGTTCAACATTATGTTGAGGGAAAGGATGAGCGTGCATCGATATTTGCTGGGACACCTGATCCAGATAAAAATGCCCCGCCTGAGGAGAAATTTCTCGTTCGTTGGAACCTTCCCAGAGGTGACCTTCATTCTGAGCGTCTCGAGTTAGAAATACTCTACGGCGACATGACTGTTGAAAAAGTTCGGAAAAGTATTACCCAAAATCAAGGGATCTGGATCTATAGACTTTCGAAAGCTTATGTCCAGGAGAAGAGCGGGATTCTTACATATAGAGCTCTCGTTACCCGTGGTGAGGAAACAGTGGCGGTTTGGGAAGACCTTTTGTGGTTTAGTCAAATAACAGAGTGAGTTTGGCCTGGTCGGCAACCCTTCTGAAGAAATCGTAGTCATTTTTTCATTGATCTGCTAGTATTGACCACTCTTTTAAAAAATGAATATTTGGCATGCATCATATAGAGCAATGGATAAACATATTAAATGATTGGATTTGGGGTACACCGTTAATTGTACTCCTTATTGTTGTTGGGGTATTAATAACAGTTCGGACGCGAGGTGTTCAGTTTCGTCACTTATTCTATGCTCATAAACTAGCCTTTGTTCGTCATGATGACTCCGCGGAAGGGGATATTAGCCACTTCCAGGCGCTAATGACTGCGTTAGCAGCAACAATTGGTATTGGTAGTATTGCAGGTGTTGCAACTGCGGTTGCTTCAGGGGGGC
>Ga0209475_10003683_pt1 | contig 13877 bp, 13 predicted proteins | sample tdDd471_FD_187128 | JGI IMG/M metagenome (GOLD analysis project Ga0209475, IMG submission 187128) | Marine sediment microbial communities from the Atlantic coast under amendment with organic carbon and nitrate - tdDd47.1 (SPAdes)... | ecosystem: Environmental > Aquatic > Marine > Coastal >... | reverse complement strand
TTATTTGGAATGGCCCAATGGGTGTATCAGAATTTTCAAACTTTGCACAAGGAACAATTGCAGTGGCAGAAGCTATGGCTGGAATAGATGGCATGACAATTATTGGTGGTGGTGATTCGGCAGCAGCTGTTGAAAAGCTAGGTTTTGCTGATAAGATGAGCCACATATCAACAGGCGGAGGGGCTTCACTAGAATTTATGGAAGGTAAAGTGCTTCCGGGTATTGCAGCAATACAAGATAAATAGTTTTTACAGGGCTACCCAGCATTGTTGCCGAGAATACAAATAGATAGATTATGAAAGTGTATCTAAGCAGTTTTCTGAAGAAAAACTACGATGCACGAAAGATGTCTCTATAAGGGCCATTGAAAGCCTACATAATTCATAAGATAAATAACAGTAAGGGGTTACCCTAGCATTAATGTTGGGAAAACCCCTTAATATATAAAAACATTGAAACTATAACGATAAAATAATATAATAAGAACATTGCGCAAATGCAAGGATAAGTATTAAGTTTGAAAGGATAATATAAATGAGAAAAGCAATAATTGCAGGAAACTGGAAAATGAATAAGACTCCAGAAGAAGGAGCAAAGTTAGTAGAGGAATTAAAGGCATTAGTAGGAGATGCAAACTGTGATATAGTAGTATGCCCTCCATATGTATGTCTTGACGCAGTACAAAAAGCAGCTGCAGATTCAAACGTTAAAGTAGGTGCACAAAACTGCTATTTCAAAGATTCAGGAGCATTTACTGGCGAAGTAGCACCAGCTATGCTTGAGGCTATGGGTGTTGAATATGTAGTAATAGGCCATAGTGAAAGACGTGAATATTTTAATGAAACAGACGATAGTGTAAACAAAAAGGTTAAATTAGCGTTAGAACATAATCTAATTCCTATTGTTTGCTGTGGTGAAACACTAGAGCAACGTGAGGCAGGTGTAACAAAAACGTTAATGCAATATCAAATGCAAGCTGCACTATCAGGATTGACTAATGAGCAAGTAAAAACTTTAGTTATAGCATATGAACCAATTTGGGCAATAGGTACAGGTAAAACTGCTACTGATGAAGATGCTAATGAAGTTATCGGCTATATCCGCAAACAAGTAGAAGCTGACTTTGGTAAAGATGTTGCAGATGCTGTACGCATACAATACGGTGGTTCTATGAAACCAGCTAATGTAAAAGGCTTGATGGCACAAGAAGAAATAGATGGAGGATTAGTTGGCGGTGCAAGCTTGAAAGCAGAAGATTTTGCAGCTATCGTTAACTATGATAAATAGTATGACAAGACCTCTTACAACTTTAATAATAATGGATGGCTATGGTATAGCGCAAAAGGACAAGTTTAATGCTGTAACCCAAGCTAAAAAACCAAACTTAGATAAAATCTTTGCTGAATACCCAAACACAACTATAAAATGCTATGGTGAGTATGTTGGACTTCCTGAAGGACAAATGGGTAACAGTGAAGTTGGTCACTTAAACTTAGGTGCTGGTAGAATAATTTATCAGCCATTAACAAGAATTTCAAAAGCTGTACAAGATGGTGAGTTTTTTGAAAACCCTGCTCTAGTTGAAGCGATGGAAAACGCTGCAAATAACAATTCTGCACTTCACCTTTTAGGCTTGGTATCAGATGGCGGAGTTCATTCACACACTGATCATCTATTGGCATGTGTAGAAATGGCTAAAAAATCTGGAATAAAAAATGTCTATGTTCACTGCTTTATGGATGGACGTGATGTACCACCAAGCTCAGGTTTAGGATTTATAGAAGAATTAGTTAAAAATCTAGATGAAATTGGTCTAGGAAAAATTGCTACAATATCAGGTCGTTTTTACGCAATGGACAGAGATAATATTTGGGAAAGAGTATCATTAGCTTATTCTGCAATAACAGATGGTGAAGGAGTTACTGCAAACAGTCCTGTTGAAGCTATGCAGCAGTCGTATGACAAAAATGAAACAGATGAATTTGTAAAACCAACTGTTATCTTAAATGGTGATAGGCCAACTGGTATGGTAGCACAAAAAGATTCTGTAATATTCTTTAATTTTCGACCTGACAGAGCAAGACAATTGACAAACAGTTTTATTAGTAAAGACTTTGATGGCTTTGAACTTAAAAAAGGTTATGTAGATACTTGCTTTGTTACGATGACAATATATGATGCTACATTCCAAGTTCCAGTAGCTTACAGACCACAAGCATATGAGAACACTCTAGGTGAGTATTTGGCAAAACAAGGCATGAAGCAATTGCGTATTGCTGAAACACAAAAGTATGCGCATGTAACATATTTCTTCAATGGTGGTGAAGAAACACCTAATGAAAATGAAGAAAGAATATTAATTGATTCACCTAAGATTGCTACATTTGACATGAAGCCAGAAATGAGTGCATATGAAGTGACGGACGCAGTTTTGGAGCAAATTGAAGCTGAAAACTATGACGTGATAATAATGAACTATGCAAACTGCGACATGGTTGGGCATACTGGCATACTTGATGCAGCTGTGGATGCAGTTGAAGCTATAGATAGTTGCGTTGGTAAAGTAGTAGAAGCAGTTAAAGCAAAAGGTGGTAAACTTATTATAACAGCTGACCATGGTAATGCTGAAAAGATGTGGGACTATGAAGAAGATGGTCCATACACAGCGCACACTGTTGATTCACCAGTACCATTTATAGTTATTGATGATAATGCTAAGCACATAGAGTTATCAGATGACGGAAAGCTTGCTGATGTTGCACCAACATTGCTAGATATGATGGGATTAGAGATTCCAAAGGAAATGACTGGTAAGTCGTTGATAAAGTAATTAATACACAGAATTAAATACAATATTAAATGCAACAATTTCTACTATAAATTGTTGCTTTTTATTACATTTTTATATTAGATTTGTACATATTGCATTAATTATATATTATTTTTATGTGCAAGATGGTATAATTATATAGCAAATTATACTAATAAAGGAATATGAAAGTAATGAAAACATCAAGTAAATTATTAATCGGTCTAGTAGCAATCTTTATTATTATGTCTCTATCTGCATGTGGAGCAAAAGAAATAGAAACATTATCTAAATCAGTAGATGACCTTGAAGGTGAAGTGGAAGAGCTAGAACAAACTATTAGTGAACTAGAAACTAGTAATCAAGAACTAACGGACGATAAGGAACAGTTGACAGAAGAAAATAAAAAGTTAGATGAAGAGTTGACTGCATTAAAGAAAACTAATGAGGAGCTAGAAACTAATAATAAAACATTACAAGGTAAAGTTGATGAGGCTGGGCCTTGGTTTGAATTAAGCGAAATAGAAAGACAAGAAAAAGAAGCAGAATTACTAAGGCAAAAAGAAGAAGAAGAACAAGCAAGATTAGCTGAAGAAAAAAAAGGATACAATACTGGTATAACATTTGAGCAGTTAGCTAGAACTCCTGATGACTACAATGGTAAGAAAGTTAAATTCTCAGGCAAAGTATTACAAGTAATTGAAGGCACTGATGAAATAAAATTAAGAATTGCTGTAAACAATGACTATGATAAAGTTATTCTTGTTGGCTATGACCCTGATATTGTTGACATGAGAGTTTTAGAAGATGATAAAATAACTATTATGGGAGAATCAGTAGGATTGTATAGTTATGAATCAACTGGTGGAGCAACAATTACAATACCAGCGATTGTAGTTGATATTATAGAGTTTAATTAGAATTAGTATAGCATCAATAAAAGACCTTTCTGTAAATGAAAGGTCTTTTTAAATTTAAAATATTTTTATAAAGTTCTTTTGCTCCTTCCTTAATTTATATCCACAGTGTCTATAAAATTCGTGTGCACCGGTTCTATCTATACCTGATACAAGTCTAATACCAATGCAACATTCTACCTTCGCCCAGTCCTCTACAGCATTTAGCAACGCTTTTCCTAGACCTTTTCCTCGATGATTGCTGTCTATTGCGATAGCCATAATGTTTTTCTGAGCATCGAAATATGTTCCTTCATAATTACAAGCATATGCATATCCAACAACAGCATTATTTTCACATACTACAAATATTCTATCTGTAGATTTATTTAAAATGTCTTTTATTCTTTCTTTAGTTTTTTCAACAGGGTACTTATATCCAAATTCATTTGCATTTAGTTTTGCAATACTCTCAGCATCTTTAGAAATTGCATGCCTTACTGAAATCATATATACCTCCAGTTAATGGTTAAGGTTTTTCTTCAACTTATCTATTAAAATAGCACCTATTGGAGCAGTAATAATAATAGATAATACTGCAACAGAGAGAATAATATTCCCACTTGTTAATCCATAAGCTAATGGTATAGTTCCTATGGCCGCTTGAACTGTAGCTTTTGGTGTATATGCGACCATGCAGAATAATCTTTCCTTTTTATTAAGATTACTAGTGGAGACACTTAACGCTACACCAATCATCCTGGCTAATAGTGAGAAAGCTAGTAAAATAACTGCACTTATTGAGATAATCTTTAAAACTGATAAATCAACAGCAGCGCCTACCAATACAAATAGTATTATTTCAGCAGCAATCCATAACTTAGATAATTTACTTGAAAGCCTTGTAGCAAGCTCAGGTAGTTGTTTTAGTATAGTCATACCTACAAACATGACACCAAGCAATGCTGAGAAAGGTAGATAGCTCTCTGTTAGAAATTCAAGAGCTACTAATAGTATTGAGAGAGAAAGTATAATGATTATCTTTGATGAATCTCTTATATGGAAACGCTTGAAAATATATGACAAGCAATATCCAGTTATTACACCAAAAGCTGCACCTAAAAGTATACTTAAGGGAGCTTTTATAAAGTCAAATGTAGTTACTCCCCCACCTTGTGATATTCTCATTAAAGTAAAGAACAATATAATAACAAATATATCATCTACTGATGCACCTGCCATAATAAGCTGAGGTATTTTTTTATCTTTACCATAGCCATCTTTCATCATTTTTAACATTCTAGGTACAACTACAGCTGGAGATACTGCTGCAACAACTGTTCCTAAAATACCTGCTTCTAGGTAGCTGATATTAAAAAGCATAGGAGCAATTATTACAATAGCTATAATTTCCAATATAGCGGGAACAAAGCATAAGAGTAATGCTGGTCGCCCTACTTGCTTTAAATCCTTTAGATCTAATGCTAAACCAGCCCGTAAGAGAATAATGATTAAAGCAAACTTTCTCAAGTCAGCTGATATTAAAAGTATGTTTTCATCTAATAAATCAAGAGCAAATGGACCAACAATTATTCCTGTAATAAGCATACCAAGTAGAGATGGTAGATTAAGCTTTTCAAAAAGCAGTCCTAAAATATAACCGAATATTAAAATTAAACCAAGACTAGTTAACATATTGCACTCCAACTATTAATGTGTTAAAGGATTTAACCATTTCCTTTTTTTATAGACTATTATACATATAAAGAACTTAACTAAATGTTCTGTTCCAGTCATAAAATAGATGTATTCAAATGGTAATTTTAGCACAAATGCACCTAGTGCAACAAAAGGAATACCTACAAACCAGACAGTAATGCCATCTACTATCATACCTATTTTAGGACTACCTGCTGGGCGGAATACTCCAATAACACATATGTAAGACATAATAAACATTGGTAGTATAAAAGCAAATAGCTTTATTATCTTTACTGCCATATTGAAAGTAACTTCGCTTTCAGGATTCATAATGCTTACTAAATTAGGTGCAGTAATATAGATTACGGTACTTAAAAATACTGCAAATAAAATAGTGTACTTAATATATGTTTTGCCAAATTCGTATGCCCTATCCAGTTCATCTCTACCTACAAGCTTTCCAATTATAACGGCACATGCAGAGCAAAGTCCAATAAAAAAGGTGAAAGTTATTTGGTCAAACGCAGAAAAGATAGTGTATGCAGCAAAGTTTGATGTGCCTTGCCAGCTAAGAATAACTACATATATTGAAACACCTATACCCCATAAAGCTTCATTTAGGAGTGTTGGCACGGATGTCTTGTAGAACTTTTTAATGAATTCCTTGCTTTTAGGTATTAACTCGTTAATAGTTGAATTTGCGATGTTGTCTTGTAATTTGCAGATAACTATATATAGAATTGCCTGAACAATAGCAGCTATTAATGTGGCAATAGCAGCACCTTTTACTTCAAGCCTTGGCATACCCAAATTACCGAATATTAAGCCGTAGTTTAATATAGTATTTACACCAACACTAATAAATGATACAAATAGTGGAACACCAACATTTGCAGTTGAGCGCAAAAGTAAAGAGTATGTAATTGCTATTGATAATGGTATGGAAGAAAGTCCAGCAATCTTGATATATTCAACGCCTATAGCTTTAACATATACATCACTTGTAAACAGAGAAATAATTGTGTCAGGAAGAAAAAAGCACAATGATGCAGTCAATAGTCCAACTACTATTAAATTTGAAAGCCCTAGTCCAAAAGCTTGCTTTATGGATTTTCTATCATTAATTCCCCAGTATTGCGATGCAAGAATCATCATACCTGAGCAAAAGCCAAACATAATAACATGTATCAGAAAAAAGAATCTGCCAGCAACTCCAACTGCTGTTGTCTGGGCATCTCCTAATGTTACTATAAATCCAGTATCAACAAGATGCAGACTTGCTGTTAAGAGCTGTTGTAGTGCTATGGGTATAGCTATTTTTATTACATTACCAAATGATGTTTCATTATCCTTTAAAACCATAAAAACTATGATACTCCAATAAAAAATAAAAAGCAAGATTAAGAGAGTATTTACTAATCAACATAAATTAATTGTATATTATTGACAATAAATATCATATATGATAGCATAGTGAAAATTATTATAAAAACAAAGGATAGATATATGAAAAGAAGAATTATAACTGCTTTTGCTGTTATGTTATTAACAGTGAGTCTTTTTGGATGTAATAGGATATTTAATGATCAAAATATAAGATCAATATCAAATAAATCAAATAATTGGGGCAGTACAATAGAAATTAATAATACTTTTCAAGAAAAAGATGAAGAGCATATAGGAATATTTACTGTTACAGAAAGTGGTAAAGTAGATTTTGACATTGATTGTAAAGTTAAAACAGGAAGTGTAAGCTTCATATTAACTGGTAGTGATGATAAAGTAATTTTAGAAGGATCTGGTGAGAAGTTCTCAATTGATAAAAAATTATCACTTAATGCTGGTGATTATGTTTTGACAATGACATATGATAATGTTGGAAAAGGTTATTTTGATATGAAAGCTAAATCAAAAAGACTACTTAGGTACGATAATGGAAAAGAACATATTATTCCTGAAAAAGGCGATAAAAACTGAATAGTCCAATTAAGCTCTAAGTTATCTTAGAGCATTTTATCTGTTGCAATTAAAAGTTACACATTTGAAAGCAATATTTATATATGATATACTCAATTTAAGAGAATAACATTAATTGCATAGGAGATGAGAATATGAAAAAAGCGATTCCAACAATAATAATAACTTTACTTTTTTTAGCTATAATCGGTGCATATGCTTGGGGTGTAGTTCAATTAATTTCACAACAGATGTCAGTAGAGACTTTGGTGTTACCCTTCATTATCTTGGCAGTCTTTAGTGTTGTAGCAGTGCTTATAATTGTCATATTAATAAAAAGAGTAAAAGCAATAAAACAAGAAGAAAAAAAGGACTACGATGAGTATTAAAAAACTACTTAGCAATAAGTTGCTAGTATGTTTGATTATTGTAGTACTAATAATAATCATTGGTCTAGTCTTTTTTATGCCTGATATTATGGGGCAATATATTAAAAGGTTTGGTATAAAGCTATCTTCTGATAATTCAATAGAACCTCTCACTGATATTGTTTATTTACAAAATGATGATAGATGGAAAAATGAACACTTAGCAGAGACAGACTTTACTTTAGGAAATCAAGGTTGCTTAACGTGCGTAATTGCTATGGAATTATGTTATTTAGGTTATGATGTAATACCTACAGATGTAAATAATAGTTTTATAGAAAATGATGCTTATACTAAAAATGGGCTATTAATTTGGTATAAAATAAATACTGCATATCCTGATATCGAATATTATTATAAGAAGTCATTTAATAGCAAAACTATAAGTGACGATTTAATTAATGGATTATTACCTATTGTAAAAGTAAGGTATAAAAAAACAGGTATATTTCATTGGGTTTTAATAGTAGGTGCTAATGATGATGAGTTTTTGATATTAGATCCTTTGGATAATAACAAAGAGCCTATAGAGTTGAGCACACATGGCAAAGTGTATGCATATAGGGTACTTAAAAAAGTTAATTAATAAAAAGGACTGTTTAACAGTCCTTTTACTTATTATAGTTGTTATTTTGCAAAGGGATTTTCGCTTTTATATAGCATACCTTTTGGTTGGTTAAAGGCAATGTCATTAACCCCTAACATTTTAAGTGCTGAGTATATTATGCTACCTACTTTAGCAAAAGCGACACCACCATGATGAGGATATCTGTCTTCAACTAATACGTGTCGATAGAATCTTTTCATCTCTGGAATTGCAAAGATACCTATACCACCAAAGGATTTTGTTGCAACTGGTAATATTTCGCCTTCTGCGATATAGCTTTTTAACTCACCTTCAGCGTTTGCCTGCAATCTAAAAAATGTAATTTCACCTGGCTTAATATCTCCTTCTAAAGTACCACGAGTAATATCTGGGTCATTATCTGGCTCTAGGAGGGAGTGCATAATTTTTTGATATTTCATTTCTGGATTTATAAGGTGACAAGCTGGAGTATTTCCACAGTGGAAACCCATGAAAACATCATGCTTTGTATAATCATACTTGTTTTTTATTTCACTGTCGAACATATCATATGGCACAGTATTGTTGATGTCCAATAAAGTTGGTGGAATCTCTGTAGCACATGCAATAATGAACTCTGATAGTGCACCGTATAAATCTACTTCACAAGATACAGGTAGTAGTTTTGATGCTAGACGTGAGTTAACATAACAAGGAACAAACCCAAATTCAGTTTGGAATGCTGGCCAGCATTTTGCACCTATTGCTACATAGTCGCTTGCCCCTTTGTTCTTTTCAACCCAATCTAATAAAGTTAGCTCATATTGTGCTAGCTTTTCTAGTATACCTGGCATTTTGTTTCCTTCGCCTAATTCGTTTGCCATGTCAGCCATTACATCTTTTACACGTGGATCATCAGCGTGTGAGTTAAATGAAGCAAATAAGTCAAGCTCTGAATTTTCTTGTACTTCAACACCAAGATTATAGAAAGGTTTAATAGGTGCATTACAAGCTAAGAAATCAAAAGGTCTTGGTCCAAATCCTATTATTTTAAGTGATTTTACTCCGATTACAACTCTTGCTATAGGAGCAAATTCAGCAATCATAGATGCTACTTCTTTAGCATCCCCTACTGGATATTCTGGAATATGTACAGTTAGATTTTTTAGTGCAATATTATAACTAGCGTTTAGTATGCCACAATAGGCATCACCACGAGCATCATTAATAGTATCTTTGCTCTCTTCTGCTGCTCCTGCAAACATGACTGGTCCATCGAATTTTTGTGCTATCATTGTTTCAGGGCCTTCAGGACCAAAGTTACCTAAATAAATACATAATGCATTTATTCCTAAATCATTTGCTTCTTGTAAAGCTTTCAATGCATCTATTTCGTTTTCTACAATTGTTGGAATAGTTATTATGTTACCACCCGCACTATTGTATGCTTCTACTACTGCATCTCTACGTCTGTGTGAAAGCTCCATAGGAAAACAGTCACGACTTACTGCCACAATCCCTAGCTTTACTACAGGTATATTGTTCATACATTACCTCCCAAATAAATATGCTTAATCTTATTCTAGCAGAGTATTGTTATATTGTAAATGTGCGCGTGCACATTTAGTTAAGTATTCTTACATTATCGTTAATTATAAGTGGGGTTAAATAATAGTTTCACAATTATATTATGTATTTGGTATAATAAATTTAGGAGGGGTAGCTAATGGATATAAAAAACAAAAAGTTGTTTTACTCACTGTTTATTGGATATATAGTTCTTATGATTGTACTTTGCGTAATAGGTACAATTCCAAAAGGAAGCAATACATGGGAGCAGGGAGCTACATTTTATTTTCCCTATGATGATCAGGTATTAGGTACAGAATTTAATATAAAGGGTAGTGCTTATTCAAAAAATGACATAGAGAGCATAAACATAGTAATTCAACCAGGTGATATTATTATACCTGTTGAAATGGAAAGAATAATATATAATAACGAAGAAATATTAACTCTTTCTACTTTCTCCACACCTGTCTCAATAGAAGGGTATGGTGATTATAGTGCTACTATAGCAATGAAAGATAGTGGTGGTATACATGAATATGATCAAGTTAACTTTGAAGTTCCTAAGATAATTGCTTCTGGCAGTAGAGAATTTAAAATGTTTTCACTTCAGCATATTATATCTTTATTAGTTGTTCTAATAGCTTATATTATAATTTTTATTATGTACAAAAAGTATCCCAATAGTAAAACAAAGAACATAATCTATGCATTTATAGCATTAGGTATAGTTATTTGTGATATAGCTGTTAAACTATGGCTTTTGAAAAATGGTGTATTTAAGGCAAGTTATGATGCTTTTTTGCATATGTGTGATATATCCGGCCCATTGCTTATAATACTACTGTTTATGAAGGACAGTAAAAACAGGCAAAGACTATTTAGCATGATGTTCATATGGGGAGTATTAGGTGCTGCTATGGCACTGTTAACACCAGAAATGAGAGGGAATGTATTCCCTAGCCTATATTTTTTGACTTTCTTTATAAAGCATGGAATAATTGTAATTGGTGTTTTAATAGTTGGTGTTATTGAACAATATAGACCAAGGCTGAGGCATTTGCCAATAGTTATTGTTATTAGCATTTTAATTGTAGGGCTAATATATGGTGCAAACAGGCTATTAATAAATATACCACCATTTGAACCAGGCAACTATATGTTCTTAAGTTATCCTCCAACTGGAGGGTCGGCCTTAGATATATTAGTTAAATTATTTGGACCATCACCTTATTATATCGTAGGTATGGTGCTCCTAGCAGTTATATTATACACATTAATGTGGGTTATTTATCTAGCCATAGAAAAGCTTAAAACTATAAAAGATAGATAAAAATAAGGCAATCTTAATTTTAAGATTGCCTTTATTTTATGCATTTTTTTTAATATACTTATTGTTAATAATATCCAAATGTTTTATAATTTCGATATTTTGTGGACATTGCTGTTCGCACTGACCACATTGAACACAGTTAGATGCTCTTTGAGGTTCTTCCAACCACTTGTTTATCCAGTAATCTGCTTTACCAAAATCATCAAAAATAGATTCATGATTATATGCCCAGAAGTTTTCTGGTATGTTTACACCTACTGGACATGGCATACAGTACTTACAGTTAGTGCAGTTTACAATCATTCTGGAATTATAGAAATCTTTTACTTTATTAATAGTCTCAACTTCTTGAGATGTAAGCGAATCTACAGTGGTTTCTGATGCAGTTTTTAAGTTTTCAACAACTTGCTCCATTGTACTCATACCGCTTAAAACCAAACCTACCTCTTTCATATTCCATAGATATTTAAGTGCCCATTCAGCAGGAGTCCTTTTTGTTTCGCATGAGTTCCAAAGCTCTTCCACTTCTTTGGGTAGATCAGTTCTTGCAAGTAAGCCACCACGAAGCGGTTCCATTATGATTATTCCTAATCCTTTTTCGTGAGCATACTTCATGCCTTCAAGTCCAGCCTGGTAGTTTTCATCCATATAGTTAAGCTGTATTTGGCAGAAGTCCCAATCGTAGTCGTCAACAATTTCTTTAAAAAGATTTAAATCATCATGGAATGAAAAACCTATGTGCTTTATTTTACCTTCTTTTTTAGCATTGTTTAAGAATGTCTTGTAATCATTATCTTTCATTGTAGGCCAAAATTTATTACTTAAAGCATGTAAAAGATAGAAATCAATTTGCTCAACCTCTAGATTTTTAAGTTGCTCATTAAGTTTTTCATCCATATCTTCATGTTTCTTAATTGTCCATGTAGGTAACTTTGTAGCAATTTTCACTTTTTCACGATAGCCATCTTTCATTACTTTTGCACAGAAAGCTTCACTTGTGCCACTATGATATGGATAAGCAGTATCCAAATAATTTAATCCATTATCAATAGCATGTCTAACCATTGGTATTGCCTTTTCATAATCAATTTTAGCATCATCACCATCAATTAGTGGAAATCTCATTGCTCCAAAACCCAACACACTTAAGTTTTCACCCGTTTTACCAAATTCCCTATATTGCATATTTATCTCCTTTAGCTTTTAGATTTTATGTCAATAGCTTTTACAAGCCTATTTACAGCTTCTTCTATATCGTCTAGATTAAGATGACCAAAGCCTAGTATTAAAGTATTACATTTATCTTGATTTCTATCCCAATAGTAGTCTTTTAGCAAATCCACTTCTATGCCTTCTTCTATAAATATAGATTTATCATTTTCTGTAAAGACTACGTTTTTAAATTCTACAGATATATGAAGACCTAGTGCGCAGCCATTAATCTCTATATTATTTCCAAATGATACATGTAGTTTTTGAGAGATTAGTTTCATTTTTGTTTTATATACCTTAGTCATTTTATAAATATGATTTTCGTAAAAACCATTTATGATTAACTCGCTAAGTATAGCTTGGTTAATAGTATTTGGAGGATTACCTGCAGAATACCTATAGCCTTCAAAATCAGATACTAGATGTTGAGGAATAACAATATATCCAAGGCGCATAGATGGACATAATGTCTTGCTGAAAGTGCCTAAGTGAATAACATTATCTGAACAAAGTTGATACAGTGAATTTACAGGGGCACCTTTGTATCTGAATTCACTGTCATAATCATCTTCTAATATAATGTGATTATATGTAGTTACAAATTCCACTAGTTTTTGTCTTCTGGAAATGGGTAGAGTACCCCCTAGAGGAAATTGATGTGCCGGTGATACATACATTAAAGATGCAGTAGTTGTATTAAGGTTATTTACTATTATTCCTTGTTTATCTGCGTGAGCTGAAATAATATTGTATTTGCAGGATTTAAAAACACTTTCAGCAAAGTCTACACATGGAGACTCAATAACTATATTACTAAACTTATCTTTTAAGCTTAATCCTATCAATCTAAGAGCATCTTTTGTACCGTTAGTAATTATTATCTGCTCATAGCCACAGTAAATTCCCTTGTGGTATTTTAGATATTTTACTAATGATTTTCTTAATGGTTTATAACCTATCATATCTCCATAATCATATAAAGACATACTATCCTTTTCAAATACATTTCTAAAAGCACTTTGCCATGATTTTATTGGGAAGCTACTCAAATCTGGCTTTCCTGCAATTAGATTGATGCAATCTTCTTTTAAGCTTGCATGGTCTTCTTTTTTATCACATGAATCATCACAACATAATTTGCAATGACCAACTTTGGCCACGAAAGTACCTTTTCCTTGCTGTGTCTTTAGATAAGCTTCTGCAACTAATTGGTCATATATTTCTGTTACAGTGTTACGTGCTATGCTAAGTTGTGATGAAAGTTGCCTAGATGATGGCATCTTTTGTCCATGCTTTAGCTCTTTATTTAATATTTTGTAAGTAAGTGCATCATATAATTGTTTCTTTATTGAAATCTTACTGTTTCTATTTATCTCAATGAACATACATTTCCTCCTTACTTACCCTT
>Ga0209475_10003677_pt1 | contig 13894 bp, 11 predicted proteins | sample tdDd471_FD_187128 | JGI IMG/M metagenome (GOLD analysis project Ga0209475, IMG submission 187128) | Marine sediment microbial communities from the Atlantic coast under amendment with organic carbon and nitrate - tdDd47.1 (SPAdes)... | ecosystem: Environmental > Aquatic > Marine > Coastal >... | reverse complement strand
CAAGCTAAATGGACCACACATAAAGGAGAAATCTGCATCACTTTGTATTGCTCTTACTGGTTCATGTACTAACAACCATCAGAAAGATACTAATGCAATTATTGACTATATTGATAATATGATTGATAAATTAAATATTCCAAAGAATTTTAAAGATATAGGTATTACAAAAGAAACTGCACTTGATATTATTAAGTATTCTTCATCATCAAGTATGGGTGGTAATCCGTATCCTATTACTCAAGAAGACATTTTAGGTATACTAGTTTAATTATGTTAGATTATGCTAAGATGGTTAATGTTCATCATTATATAAATGATTCTTAAACGAGCTTTCAACCATCTTTTTTGCTTTGTTTGAAAAGCGTCTATGGGACTTTGCTACTTCATTTTGTAATATCAGTATAGGTAATGCCATAACTAGCCATGCAAAAATCCTTAATGCATTAACTGGCTGCTCATCAGTAAAGATTTGGAAAAGTATGCATATAGATAAGAATATAAAAAAGTATATTGAATAATTGCTTGAAGATAAAAAATATGCAGGTCTTATATTTAAATCTATTTGTGTATAACAATCAATTGAACTGATTTTTCCTACTATCTTTACTCTATCTCTGTTATTGAACTTGCCTTTTCGTTTAGTTAAAAATGGCTTTCTATTGTAAAACTCAAAACCATCTGAATGAACTTTTCCTAAAAAAGCTGCATTATCTTTGCCTTCCTTTATTATTCTAATTCCTTCTAATTTTATAGTTTTGGTACGGTTTTTTATTCGTTTTAAAGTTTCATCTTTAGATAATGTAGTTTTGATTGTAAAGTGCTCTTTCATTGCAAAAAAGTTATTCATAAGCTTAACCGTAATCATTTGTTTTTTATTATCATACCATAATTATCCATAATATGCTATAATTCAAATAAATAATTCTGCTTATTTGGGAGCATTAATGATTAACTTAATAAAAATAAATACTGAACGCCCCCATATATACTCTCCAGATATACACGTTGGTATAACAGCAACCATTAATAAATATATGGACACTTCGAGTATTCTAAAAAGTCTAAAGTATGTTCAAGAAAGACACCCTCTATTGAAATCAACTATTTATTTCGATAAAGATAATACAGCATATTACAACCTTGAAAAGGCACAAGATATTAGACCCATTATAGAAGATGATAGCAATATTCCTTGGTATAGATGGATAATTGAAACTAATGCAGCTCCTTTTGATGTCACAAATGATACAATGTTAAGATTTCATGTATCACGAAATAAACATACAACTTGCTTTATAGCTCTTGGTCATCATATGTTAGGAGATGGATTATCATATGCCTACTTTATGCGTGACTTTCTATGTGCTCTTGATAACAATTTAGATAATCAAGTCCTAGAGCCTACTATAATAAAGGATGAAACCTGTTTGCCAAAAAGAGGTCATTTAAAACTGCTATCAAAACTATATGCTAAAAAACTAAATAATGATTTTAAGAAGAATGCTAAAATATTTAATTTTAACGACTACAAAAAAGTATATCAAAAATATAGATATGATAGCAACCCAGCCATAGCACATCTTGCATTAAGTAGTAAAGAAACCAAAAAGATTATTACAAACTGTAAAAACAATAAAGTAACTGTAAATGAAGCAATAACTTCAGCGTTCTTGTATGCAAGGAATCAATGTGGAATTCCCACAGATAGACTAGGGCTGTCATGTAATATAAGAAATGAACTAACTCAGAATCCAAAAGAAAGCATGGGTAACTATGTTTCAGGGTTCATTATTAATACTAAATATGAAACATCTATTCCCTTTTGGGAAAATGCTAAGTCTATAGGGCGATGCATAAACACAAAACTAAAAGATCCCAAACAAAGATACATTGCTAGTGCTTTCATTAATGCACTTGATGATAGTCTTATTGACAGTATAAATTACATTGGAGTTGATGGATATAAAAATGAAGCTTCTAAAAAGCTTCTAGCAATACTAACAGCTGGATCACTAGGGGAAGGTACAGCAATATCAAATTTGGGTAAATTATCCATTAGTGCTAAATCATTTGAAGTTATAGATTTTTATTTTGTACCACCGTTGTTTACTCCTCATGACTTTGTAGTGGGAGTTATAACTACTAATAATATATTAACAATTACGGTACGTTATCCATTAGCTAAATATTCACATAATCTGGTTGAGAGAATAATTGATAAAGCAAAAAAAATATTACTTAGTATATGTTAGAAATGATATTAAGTCCTATCAAAGAACTTAGTTTCTACATTAAAGTGCTTCTCTGCTATTTCGTTACCTTCTAGTAAATCAATTAATGTCTTGGCTGAATGATGCCCCAGCTTATCTGCAAATATTTCTACTGTTGAAAACTGAGGATGACGATAAACAGAAACAGGTGTATTGTTAAATCCTACAACTGGCACATATTCACCTATAGTATCATAACCATGCTGACATGCACCATATGCTATTAAATCGTCTGTTGTTACAATTGCATCAGGAATAAAGTACTTTAAAAACTTCTCCATACCCTGTTTGCCGCAAATTTCACTGTCCTCAAATGTGTAAACCATGTTATCGTTTATTTCAATGCCACTATCTTTCATGGCATTTTTGTAGCCTAACAGCCGTTCCTTATTAACTCTGAATTCTAATGAGCCACCAATAAAGCAAATTCTTCTATGACCTTTTTCCATCATATACTTTGTCGCATCATACATTGCAGCTGTGTTGTCATTATCCACTGTGTAGGCTTCAACACCATCATCAACTTTTCCAATAACTACAAAAGGCATATTCACTTTGTTTAAATACTCTATGCACCTATCGTCTTCACGAGCGGTTGTCAAAATCATTCCATCTACCCATCTGCTGTTAACCAAGTCCTTAAGTATCTTTAATTCCCCATCTTCATCTGCACTATGTCCATGCATAATATAATATCCACGGTTTTGTGCATAGGCACTAACACTACTTATTACTTTTGTAAAGAATGGATTATGAAAAAGTGCTTCATTATCGCTCGGTAATATAATCCCTATTATCTTTGTACAGGATTGGTTAGCTAGACTTCTAGCAATGGCATTAGGTCTGTATTTTAGCTCTTTCATTGCAGCATAAACACGCTCCTTGGTCTCTTTAGTAATCTTAGGATTATCTGCAATTACCCTAGAGACGGTAGAGGGGTTTACTGCTGCTAGCTTTGCTACATCTTTTATCGTTGCCATATTTACTCCATTTGTTTTGTAACCTTTATTTTATCATGAACACAGAAAAATATGCAAATAAATATTATAGCGAAGTACTTTGTGTACCTTCTAAGAATATAAAAATTGGCTCTTGTATTTTTCTAGTTTATGGTATATTATAATTATATCGTGCAATCGCTTGCATTGATATTGCAATTTCTTTTTCATAATAAGCGTCCTATAATATCAAGTAGAGGGGAATACTATAGATATTCACAACATTATAGTGCAAGCGATAACGATACCACTAGTTTAATTATAAGGAGAAATAGTATGAGCAAAAATAATCTACCTAAAGTTGCATATTTTTGTATGGAATACGGTTTGGAAAGCTCTTTTAAACAATACGCTGGCGGCCTAGGTATATTAGCTGGCGATTACATAAAAGGAGCTTACGACCATGATTACCCTATGGTTGCTATAGGCCTTCTTTGGAAGCAAGGATATACAGACCAATTGATAGATAAAAACAACAAAGCATACGATACATATCCAACATATAAATATGATTTTCTACAAGATACTGGTGTTGAAATTTACGTTAAAATTCGTAACAGAGATGTTTACGCGAAGGTTTGGAAAGTAAGTAAGTTTGGCAATGTTGATTTATATATGTTAGATACTGACTTAGATAAAAATCAGGATCCCTGGATTACTGGTCAATTGTATGGCTGGTTTCAAGAGGAGCGTATTGCACAAGAGATGATACTAGGAATAGGTGGAGTACGTGCCTTACGTGCACTAAATTTACCAGTTGATATTTATCACTTTAATGAAGGTCATGCTATATTTGCAGCGTTTGAACTTATTCGCGAACAAATGGATATAGGTAAGTCATTTAATGATGCTCGTAAAATAGTTAAAACTCAAACAGTCTTTACTACTCACACACCGATCATACAAGGCAATGAAAGCCATACAATAGATAGAATGATGTACATGGGTGCTAACAACACATTAACTATAGAGCAATTGGTATCAATAGGTGACGCTCCATTTAACATGACTGTTGCCGCACTTAGAACATGTAAAATTGCTAATGCTGTTGCACAACTACACACAACAACAGCTAAAAAAATGTGGAAACATATTGATGATGCATGCGAAATTGTAGACATTACAAATGCAATTCATTTACCTACATGGGTAGATAGCAAAGTATTAAATGCAAAAGATGACAAAGAAGCACTTTGGAATGCACATATGGAAAATAAACGTGCACTAATTAAGTTTGTCGAAGAAAAAAATGGTGTTAAATTAGATGAAGATGTATTAACTATAGGCTTTTCACGTCGTGCTGCGCCATACAAAAGAAGTAATTTTATATTTACTGATGCAGATCTTATGGATAAGTTGTTTAAAGAAAATAAACTACAAATACTCTTCTCAGGAAAGGCTCATCCACTTGATGACAAAGGCAAAGAGATTGTAGAAAACTTAGTTACAATGAGCATTAAATATCCTAATAATGTAGTGTTTTTGCAAAACTACGACATGGAAATAGGTGCAGCATTAACACGAGGGAGCGATATATGGCTCAACAACCCTCGTCGACCAAAGGAAGCAAGTGGGACATCCGGAATGAAGGCTGCAATGAATGGTGTACTAAATCTTTCAATACTTGATGGCTGGTGGCCAGAAGCTTGTCAGCATGGTATAAATGGCTGGCAATTCGGAGATGGATTTGAGTGCAAAGATCAAAAAGTACTTGATGAACATGATTTAAAGGCATTGTATAAAGTGTTGCTAGATGAAGTGATGCCTACTTACTATGAGAATATTGATAAATGGAAAACTATGATGCAAGCAAGCATAAATACTTGTGTAGATAAATTTGCAGTATTAAGAATGTTAGAAGAATACTATAGCAAAATGTATTTAGCATAATTTTGACTTTATAACCCATCACTAATCGGTTATATGCTCAACTCTAAAAGCACTTCCTTTATGGAAGTGCTTTTGAGCGTAAAATGAGTTTTAATTACATATAATCTCTTAAACTTTCAATATATTCAACTAACTCTTGCAGGGCTTCTTTTTCGCCAGGTCCATCTGTAACTATTTTAATGTTAGTTCCCGTACTAACATTAAGCGCTAGAATAGCTAATATTGATTTTGCAGAACCTCTTTCTCCATCCTTTTCAATAAAAACATTACAATCGTGACCTGATGCCATTCTAACTAAAACAGTCGCTGGCTTTGCATGTAACCCTGATCCACTTTTTACTACAACGTCTTGCGCTAACATGCTAATCCTCCATCTTCTTCTAGAACCTTTTACAATTCTTCACTAAATCGCTTTTAAAGTATAATCATGATATTTAATCTTTAAACAAATATTATATATATATTATAAATATTTGTTTATTCTATCTATATTATATAATAAACAAATTATAAATGCATTAAACTTATAATAATAAAATAAGACAAATGTTTAAAATAAGTGCATTATGTAGGATTTCTACGCCTAAGATGCACATATTGTTCTCAAAATTCTTTATAAAAAGGTTCTATCAAAATATGTTACCATATATTTCATGTCTCTTGTAAGTAGCAGTAAACATCACGTATAGTGTGATGTTTCTCTTAAATATACATTAAGAGGCTTCCATTTCTGGAAGTCTCCTAGTTTTCTATCCGCCCTCTCAAGGGATGTTCATTTTATAATGAACGACCTACGAGGGCTGTGTAACTGTAGATGTTCTTCTTCAATATACATTAAGAGGCTTCCATTTCTGGAAGCCTCTTTCTTGCATGATTATATCATACCCTTTGGCAATTACTTGCGTTTCTTAGAAGTTGTAATCTGCTACGTTTTCTTCTGTGAATACTACACGTTCTGGTAATAGAACAACACCGTTATTTTTGTCTGGAGTTGTTGCACCTGGTACTAATGCATCGTTAGTTACGATTGCACATTCGCCGATTCCAGGAACGTCAATTACGTCGCCAGCTTTAACTTCGTTACCAGCTGCTAAGTATGCTGCAAAGTAGCAACCTAAAGCACCTTGGATACCGCAGTCCCATAGTCCCCATTGTTCAACTATGCCAGCTTCTAGATATGCTGTCATGCCTGAAGGAGTACAGAAACCAGTGATTGTAATATCATCTTTAGTTAGGCCTTTGTTTTGTGCTGCTTGGCTTTGTCCTGGTAGAGCTGTTGAGTCATTACAGATGATTAGATCAACATCTGGATATGCTTCAAGAATTGCTTCACCGATAGAAACTGATTTTTGAGAATCTTGTTCTGAATAGAATGGATCAGAAACTGCTACCCATGTAGGATATTTTTCTTTGATGTATTCTTCGCCAGCTACATACCAAGAGTTTTGGTCTGCAACAGCAGCTTGTGAATAGTGCCATACATATTTAACTTCGCCGTTAACGTCTACGCCACGGTTAGCTAAAGCATCTGCACCCATATCAACTAGCATTTCACCCAAAATTTTAGGTGTGCCTTGTGATACCATCAATGAACGTGATGTGTCTGATACATCTGAGTCCCAAGTAGTTACTACGATGCCCATATCTTGAGCTTCGCTTAATTTTTCATCTAATGCTGAAGCATCAACTGAAGAGATAGAAATAGCATCTACACCTGCATCAATAGCTTGTTGGATTACTTCTAGTTGGTCTGTAACAGAAGCTGAAGCACTACCCATGTATTTAACTTCAATTCCCCATTGTTCTGCATACTTTTGAGCACCGTCATTAGCTGCTTCAAAGAATGAGTTACCTGTTAATTTTGGGATAAAAGCAACAGTTTTGCCTGTAATGTCGCCTGTTACCTCAGTGTTGTCTGCTGGTTGGTCGTCAGAAGCTGGAGCTTCTTCTTTACATGCTGCTAATGAGAATAACATTACCAGTACTAGTAAAATTGCAAATAACTTTTTCATCTTATCCTCCTTGATTTAAATAAGTTTATTTATACTTAGGGCTCATTTATACCCTAAAATTTATGACTATAATTTTATGACCTTTTTAAAAGTCCTCTAAAGAATGTTGAAACTCTTTGGTTTGCTGCCAATTCACGAGCAGAAACTACAAGTACAAGCATTATACCTATTGGCAAGTCTAGATTTTGTGTGCTTACACCAAAGCATAGTGGCAATCCATATCTTAATATACATATTGCTATTGCAGCGAGTGCTGTACCTATAATGCTTCCTTTTCCGCCAGTTGATAATGTTCCGCCTAGAACAACCGCTGTAATAATAGATAGAGTAAAAGTAGAACCTAAGTTGTATTTTGCTGAGTTAACATTAGCTGTTAGTAATACACCTGCTATTGCTGCTCCTATACCTGTTAGTATATAAGTACTCATTATTATCCATTTTGCATTTATTCCTGAATACTCTGCGGCTTGTCTGTTTACACCAACTAAGAAAACTTTTCTACCGTATTTTGATCTATGCAACAGCCAGTAGCACAAAGCTATTAAAAGAACATATATTATTATTTGTATGGGTATTACATCAAATAGTTTGAATTTACCCAATGCTCTAAATGCTATAAACTCGCCTGCTTCATTTTTTCCTGGAAACCCACTTATTCCTTTAAAAGCAGGAGTTTCTGAAAACCCGGAAATAAGTAGTGCCAACCCTGAGAACAGGAAACTACCACCTAGGGTAACAACCATCGGCTGTACATTGCAATATGCTACCAAAAAACCTGATAGTGCTCCGCACAAACCTGCGGTTACTATTGCCATTAAAACTGCTACCCAAATATTTAACCCTGCATCACTCCACAAAACGCCGATGATAATTGATGTTAATCCAACTATCGAACTGGCCTGAATATCAATTCCGCCTGTAATCATAACAAAAGTTACAAAAAGCGATATTATGCAAATACTAATATAGTTGTTTATACTTGAAAATATTGAAGTAATTCGCATGAACTTTTGGAAGTTTACTGCTCCGAATATTACGAACTCAGCAACGAGAACCATAAACAGAACAAACTCCCATCTCGTGACAATCTTTTTTATATTTTCCTTATAGCTATTCTTCATCGCTACTACCTACCTCTGCACTATTATGATTTGATGCTCTTGCAGCTAATCTTGCACGTCTTGCTTTTTCCACAGAACGTGTGTGCATCAATGCGTCTGCAACAACTATAGTAATAAGCATTATACCTTTGATTGTATTATCATAATCTGATGACAGTCCTATGAATACTAGCATACGACTAATTGATGACATAATTACAGCACCTATTGCTGCACCTAAAGCACTTCCTAGGCCACCTGATAAGCTAACTCCACCCAATACACAGGCAGCAATAGCTGACATTTCATATCCAGATCCTGCTACTATATTTACTTGACCATATTTTGATGCAAATGCAACGCCTGCTACAGCAGCAAATACTCCGCATAACATGTAAGCTGATATTTTAGTCCACACTACAGGTATTCCTATTAATGTTGCACCACCTATATTATCACCTACAGCAATAAAGTTTTTACCATTTCTTGTCCTTGTTAAAAGGATGTGTGCTACAAGAACTATTACTATAACCATTGAATAATAGACTGTAATGTCCGCAAACAATTCTTTACTACCTAAATTAGTAAATGCTCCTGCAAAATTCTCAACTGTTCGTCCGTCTGAATAAACATAAACAAATCCACGAACTATACCCATAATTCCTAATGTAAATATTAGTGATGGAACTTTTATTATGGCTACACCCACGCCGTTTATTGCACCAACTACTAATCCAAGCAGTACTGCATATATTAACATTTCTACAACACTTCCACCTCTTTGGGCTATTGTTCCTGCTATAGCAGCTGCCAATCCCATTGTTGCGCCTATTGAGACGTCTATTTCACCAGTCATTATAACGAATGAAATACCAACAGCTAATAGTGTGAAAACAACACTGGAGTTAAATGCACTTAGTATATTAGAATAGGTGAAGAATGTCGGATTGACTAAGCCTGTGATTGTAAACAACACTATTAGGAAAATGAGGCTTGATAACCATCTTGCTCTACTCAATTTCTTAAGCAAACTCATTGATTTGCCTCCTTTCCTTTGTAAATGCCGAATGAAGCCTTAGTAAGATTATCCATAATGGATTCTTCTCTTGTAAATTCAGCGTTTATACTTCCATTAAACACAGTAATACTTCTGTCTGCTAACTCTACGATTTCTTCTAAGTCTGATGAAATTAGCAATATTGCAACTCCTTGACTCCTTAGTTTATGTATTATTCTATATACATCCATACGAGCTGCTGCGTCTATGCCCCGTGTAGGTTCATCTAGTATTACTAGCTTTGGCTTTGTTGATAGTGATTTACCGATAACAACTTTTTGCTGGTTACCACCTGATAAACTTCCAGCAAGTTGTTCATTACATGTAACTTTTATTCTAAAATCATTAACATATTTGTTTGCTATATCCTGCTCAACTTTTTTATCCAATAACAGTCCACCTGTTTCTTTTCTGTCAAGCATGGAAGCCGTGATATTTTCACAAACTGAGCTTATTTTAAACAAACCATGATTATGTCTATCTTCTGGAACTAAATTTATACCTGCTTTTAATACAGCATTGGTTTTTAGACCAGTAATGTCTTTACCATCTAGAATAACTGTGCCGCTTAAAGTCCTGTCACAGCCAAAAATTGTTCTAACAAGTTCAGTACGTCCTGCACCTACAACTCCTGCTAGACCTAATATTTCTCCTGGATATACATTAAATGATATATTGTTGAATCCATACCCACTAAAATCTTTAAGCTCAAACACTGGCTTTACATTTTTATAATCTATAGCTTCTACAGTGATATCGATTTTTTCTTTATGTTCCATGTTAGATGGAAGCAAACCTTGTATTAGCATTTCACGATTAAATTCGCTAACTGGTCCATTAAGTGTAATAACACCGTCGCACATTATAGACACGTGAGTTCCTATTTCAAATACTTCAGGAAGTCTATGAGTAATATAAATAATTCCTATTCCCTTATCACGCAAATCTTTAACTACTTTAAAGAAGCTTTCTACCTCATCAAATGTTAATGCTGAAGTTGGTTCATCTAATATTAATATCTTAGCTTCACGCAAAAGACCTCTTATTATTTCTACCAAAGTCTGCTCTGCTATAGACAAACTGCTTGCATTACGATCTAAATCCAATTCCCACCCAATACTGCTCATTAGTTCAATAATTTTGTTTCGCAACTCTGATTGCTTTCCTTTGAATCCCATTGTTATGTTTTCTTCAACAGTCATGTTAGGAAAAAGCATAGGTTCTTGTGGTACCATGTATATTCCTGCTGCAAGTGCACTTGAAGCTTTTGCAAGGTGAACATGTTTGTTATTTACATATATATCACCTTTATCGCTTTGGTAAATACCCATTATTATTTTCATAAGTGTAGATTTACCTGCACCATTACCACCAATCAAGGCCAATACTTCACCTTCATTGAGCTCCATATCTATACCTTGAAGAACAAGATTGCTACCAAAGGACTTATATATCTTTTCTACTCTTAGAAGTTGCTTTTTATTATCGCCTTTTGCCATTTCGTCCTCACTTCTATCTAAATTTCTTATATTAATATGAATTAATATGATATTTCAAGTCTTTTCTTGCCTTTTCAACAAATGTGCGGTCTCAAATCATTTGTTTATCTAATAATAATTCACTTTGTGCAATTTGTCAATAAGAATATTCAATTATTCGTATTTTTTTCGTTGACAAGGCTGTTTTTTACTGATATACTCAAAATATCGAAAAACATATTATTAGTTATTAAACATTTGTTGCTTAAACAAAAGTTTGCTATTATAACAAATGATAGAAAATGGTGGTAAAGGTATGCGTGAGAAAAATTTAATCATGAAAATAGCTTGGTTATATTATGTTGATAATCTAACACAGCAACAAATCGCTGAAAAATTAGATATTTCACGCATGAAAGTCGTAAAATATCTAAATCAGGCTAAAACAGATGGTGTAGTTCAGTTTAGAATCAATCGCGAAACCAAAGAAAGAGTAGAAACTGAGCAAGCATTGCTAGATAAATACAACTTAGAGGATGTATTTGTTGTGCCAAGCAATGAACAAGGTGATTTAAATGACTCTATTGCAAAAGCGGCTGCACAATACATAGAAGAAAAGAGCAAACCAGGTGACTATATAAATATAGGGTATGGAGATACTATATCAAAGACTGTCAGCCACTTAATTTATGCTGTTGAAAAACCTATATCATTAGTTTCTCTATCAGGTGGAGTGTCATTCTATACTTCATCTATTATAAATGGAGCTCATAAGAAATCTTTCTCTTCTCCAACACCTAATATTTATGTAATACCAGCACCACTTGTTGCTTCTACAAAAGAAGTAGCTGAAGTGATGCTTAATGAATCATCTATAAAAGAAATCTTAGATATGACTAAATTAGCTTCAATGTCAGTAGTAGGAATTGGAGCTGTTTGCAATACAGCAACTATATTCAAATATAAAATTGTCAGCAACAATGACTTAGTGCTATTGCAAATGCAAGGAGCTGTTGGTGACATTCTAAGTCATTTCTATGATAAAGACGGTAATGTAATAGAAAATGGATTGAACGAAAGATTAATAAGTTCTGATATTTCACTACTAAAAGACGGCAAGAAAATTATAGGTGTTGCAGGTGGAGATGATAAATTAAGCGCAATACATTCAGCATTAACAGGTAAGTTAGTAAATGTATTAATAACTGATGAAGACACAGCAACAAAACTAATAGACTATAAGTAATATTTATATAAAAAATATATTAGGAGGAGAAGATGAGCAAATATTTGATGGCTATAGATGCTGGAACTGGAAGCTTACGTTCTGTAATATTTGATTTAGATGGAAATCAAATAAGCGTTTCACAACAGGAATGGACTCATAAAGAAGACGACAGATACCCTGGCTCTATGGACTTTGACGTAGAAACTAATTACGATATTATGATGCACTGTGTAAAAGACAGCATCAAAAAATCAAATATTAATCCACAAGATATTATTTCGATAGCCTCAACAAGTATGCGTGAGGGTATTGTACTATACGACAGTGATGGCAAAGAAATATGGGCATGTGCCAATGTGGATGCTAGAGCAGATAAAGAAGTATCACAACTAAAAGCAATAAGTAAAGAAATTGAGCAGGAAATATATGAAGTTTCTGGTCAAACTTTTGCATTAGGTGCTCTTCCTAGAATACTATGGGTTAAAAACCATATGCCAGACGTTTATGAAAAAGTATCATCTGTTAACATGCTAAACGACTGGATAACTTACAAATTAACCGGAATACTCTCTGTTGAACCTTCTAATGGATGCACAACCGGTATGTTTGATTTGGCAAGTCGCCAATGGGATGATGAGATCGCAAAAAAGTGTGGCCTTAAACAAAATATTTATCCAAAAGTATATGAATGCGGAACTCCTGTTGGCAAAATCTTGCCTGATATGGCAAAGGAATTAGAATTATCAGAAGAATGCTTGATAGTTGCAGGTGGCGGAGATGCACAACTTGGCTGTATTGGCGTTGGTGCATCTACAGCAGGGCAAACTGCACTATTTGGAGGCAGCTTTTGGCAACTTGAATACAATGTAGCTAAACCTAGGATAGACAAAGATTGCAGAATCAGAGTTAACTGCCACATAGTGCCTAATACATGGCAGCACGAAATGATAGCATTTTTCCCAGGACTTATAATGCGCTGGTTTAGAGATGCATTCTGTCATATGGAAAAATATTTAGCCAAGGAACAAGGCACATCAGCTTATGCCTTGCTAGAAGAGCAAGCGAAAGATGTTCCTTTAGGTTCTAATGGAATGCTATGCTCATTCTCAAGCGTTATGGATTATAAAGAGTGGAAGCACGCGTCCCCTGCTTTTGTTAACTTTAACATCGATCCAGAGAAATTCAATAAAGGTGTTTTCTATAAGGCATTAATGGAAAATGCAGCACTTGTAACATTAGGTCATGCAAAAATAATCGGTGAACTTAATAAAACAGAATTAAAAGATATAATATTCGCATCAGGTGCATCAAACAGCGAATTGTGGTGTCAAATAGTTTCTGATGTGTTAGGTGCAAAGGTAAAAGTACCAAAGGTTAAGGAAGCAACAGCACTCGGTACAGCAATATGTGCAGGAGTAGGTGTTGGTGTATATGAAAGCATAGAAGCTGCTGCTAATAAACTAGTACAGTTTGAAAAAGAGTATACTCCAAACATGGAAAACCATGAACAATATCTAGAGATATTCGAATTATGGCAGGAGATAAACAAAACTCAAATGGAAAATTCGGACAAAGGACTTATATCCCATATGTGGAAAGCTCCAGGGCTATAAGTTTTTAAAATACATTCAAATCAAAAATCAAGAGGTGTAATATGCAATTAGTTAGTGAAAAAGACAGAGAATATCGTTTTGGGGATAATGGTCCTAAATATTTAAGGAAAGGTCCTAGATTAAGCGCTGGTGTAGTAGTTCTTTTGCCAGGTCAAGACTTTAAAAATCATTATCATAATATTATGGAAGAAAGTTTCTTGGTATTGGAAGGCAAGTTAGACATATCTATCGACGGAAAAGTCTAT
>Ga0209475_10003674_pt1 | contig 13907 bp, 13 predicted proteins | sample tdDd471_FD_187128 | JGI IMG/M metagenome (GOLD analysis project Ga0209475, IMG submission 187128) | Marine sediment microbial communities from the Atlantic coast under amendment with organic carbon and nitrate - tdDd47.1 (SPAdes)... | ecosystem: Environmental > Aquatic > Marine > Coastal >... | reverse complement strand
ATACCCCTGATGATGGTAGCGAAGAGCAAAGCTACAATGTGTATGATTTTGATGGTGATGGAATTGCACTTGCAATGTACAATACTGATGAATCTATCAGGGGATTTGCAAATTCATGTTTCAATATGGCTATACAGAAAAAATGGCCATTGTACCTTTCGACAAAAAATACCATTCTTAAAAAATATGACGGCAGGTTTAAGGATATTTTCCAGGAAATTTATGAAAATGAATACCAGGCAAAGTTTGAGGAATTAGATCTTATTTATGAGCATCGATTGATTGATGATATGGTTGCTGCAGCGCTTAAGTGGGAAGGTAATTTTGTATGGGCCTGTAAAAATTATGATGGAGATGTTCAGTCAGATACAGTTGCCCAGGGTTTCGGTTCACTTGGCTTGATGACTTCCGTACTGGTTACACCAGATGGTAAAACCATGGAGGCTGAAGCGGCACATGGTACTGTAACAAGGCATTACCGAATGCATGAACAGGGCAAACCTACTTCCACAAATCCCATTGCGTCTATTTTTGCCTGGACCAGGGGCCTTTCCCATCGTGGTAAATTGGATGGAAATGATCAACTGATCAATTTTGCAAATAAACTCGAGGAGGTTTGTATCGAAACTGTTGAATCAGGAAAAATGACAAAAGACCTTGCCCTGATCATTCACGGCAAAGATCTTAAGCAGGAACATTACCTGAATACTGAAGCCTTCTTGCAGGCATTGGATGAGAACCTGCAAAAAAAGCTGGGATTCTAAACGCCAGGTCCATTCTAAATTTTTCACATAATTGGTTGAAAATTGATCAAAAACACTATCTTTATCCGAAATTAAAAGTTCAAAAAAATGGCAGGACTAAAAGAAAAACTATATGACAAGATTCAGCAGCACCGCCCACGAATACAGCGGTTAATGTCTGAATACGGAGATGTTGAGGTTGATAAAGTAACGATAGGCCAGGTTATAGGCGGAATGCGGGGTTTAAAAAGCCTTGTTACTGATATTTCCTACCTTGACCCAAATGAAGGAATCAGATACCGTGGATACACTCTACCTGAAGTATTTGAGAAGCTTCCCAAGCCAAAAGATGCCGAAATGCCATATGTTGAGGGATTGTTCTACCTACTACTAACAGGAGATGTCCCAACTGAAAGCGAAGTATCAGATGTGGTAGATGAATTCAGAAAGCGCCGTATTGTTCCACGGTACATTTACGAAGTGATTGATTCATTTCCCTGTTGCAGTCATCCAATGACTATTTTTTCGAGTGCGATTCTTACGATGCATCGCGAATCATTTTTCGCTAAGAAATACACGGCAGGAATAAACAAGATGGATTTTTGGGATCCCACCTACGAAGATTCTCTGAATCTTTTGGCCAAGCTGCCCGAAATTGCGTCTTATATTTATGCCAAGCTATACAGGGATGGCAAGCGGATGCAATCCAATCCAAACCTGGATATGGGGGCAGACTTTGCACATCTGATGATGAAGGCAAAACCTTACGATGATGTAGCACGCTTGCATTTCATTATTCATAGCGACCACGAAAGTGGAAACGTAAGTGCACACACCGGACATTTAGTAGCCAGTACGCTTGCCGATGTTTACATGGCTATTTCGTCGATGATCAATGGCCTGGCAGGCCCCTTGCACGGTTTAGCCAACCAGGAAGTGTTGCGATGGTTGCAGGATGTGAAAGATAAAATGGGTGATGAAATTCCTACAGAAGCCGAAATGAAACAATTTGTTTGGGATACACTGAACTCTGGACAGGTTATTCCGGGTTACGGCCACGCCGTGCTGCGGAAAACTGATCCACGTTACAGTATTCAGCGGGAGTTTTGCTTGAAAAACATGCCTGAAGATCCTTTGTTTAAGTATGTTGATTTGTTGTATAAAGTTGTACCACCTATTTTGAAAGAACAGGGTAAAGCCAAGAATCCATGGCCTAACCTCGATGCACAGACTGGAGTATTGCAATGGCATTACGGGGTAACCGAGTATGATTTCTATACAGTATTATTTGGCATTGGAAGGTCCATCGGTATTACTACAAACCTGATCTGGGATAGAGCTCTACTTTATCCATTAGAGAGGCCAAAATCGATTACCACAGATATGCTGGAAAAAATTGCTGGTATAAAGTAATACCAGATTGAAAATATGTTTTGAATTGAGCCCCGATCCTGAATGCTTAAGGGATCGGGGCTTTTTTTATTCCTGATCCAGACATCGGTGATTTTTCCAGCTCCAAGGTTTTAAACTTGGAGATACGATTGGTTTTTATTTTAAGATGGAGTTTTATTCAATCATGTATCCAATACTCCATATATCCACCACTGCATTCTTCCATTTTTCCCTACCTTTGCTATATGATCCAACAATTTGAAATCCGCTTACCTGCGTTTAAGAGAGGTATTCATTTAGTTACCCAACTAATTGAGGATAATCTTCCTTCACTTCCTGAGATGGGAATGATCAATATCTTTATTATGCACACTTCGGCAGGCCTGACGATTAACGAAAATGCCGACCCTACGGTACGACATGACCTGGAAAAATATTTAGATAATGTAGCTCCTGAAAATGAGTCTTACTTTCGGCATACTATGGAAGGAGTGGATGATATGCCTGCACACATCAAAGCAACGCTAACCGGTTCATCACTTACAATTCCTGTTTCCAATGGCCGACTAAATATGGGAACGTGGCAGGGGATTTATTTATGTGAGTTCAGGAACTATGGCGGTTCCCGAAAGTTGCTGATTACAATATACAGCTAAAAAAAATCCCCAAACCAGAAGTTTGAGGATATAATAAAGAAACTTAGTAAAATGCTATTTCACAATAAATGATTTCGTTTCGATGGAATTCAATCCGGTACTGAGGGTTAGAAAATAATTACCGGATCCATAGTTGCTTACATCAATACTTATCTCATTCGAACCTGAATCAAAGGATTTGTCAGCCTGCGAATAAATCAATCTTCCCTGCATATCATAAACATTCAGTGTTAAATCGCTCGGCTCTTTCAGTTCAAATGGCATATTAACAACAGAAGTTGAAGGATTTGGGTAAGGATTTCCTATCATTGAAAATGACGATTCGATATCATCAATTGCAGCAAGGCCTGACAATGACAGGTTATCAATTTTATATTCAGATCCTATGTTTGCAGTTAGATCCGAATGGCCAAGGATAAAACTAATCATGCATGAATCCGGGACTGCTGTCCCTTCATAAAGGATATCTATTTCGAATTTGGTGAAAGGATCCACAACACCATAGGCAAAGCCGCCACCGACCCCAATAATATCATTCCCACTTTGCATCATTGCAAGAATAAAAAGCGTGTCAACACCTACAGATGTGCCTTCTATATAGCCGGTAAATTGACCATATTTTTGGGTAACATGAAAAGGAGTACTCATTAAAATTGGGGCCGTTATACCAAAGCCTGGGAAATCAACAGGTTTAATTCGGGCAGCAAAATCCCCACTTTGTCCGGGTGTTACCTTGGTAATATCCTGAGATCCGATTAAGCTTCCAATGCTAAACCAATTGACCGGCATCTCGTATCCATACAGCCCGTCTTCCCACTCTTCAAAATCTCCATTTGGAATGCTTTGTGCAAAGGTTGAAACCGAAAATAATATTCCGATAGCTAAACTCAAAATTGTAAATTTTTTCATAGTTTTTAAAATTAGAAGTGATTAGAATTAATGAATTTGAATTAAAAGGGTTTGTAAACTTAAGGCAAAGCTAAGAAATATTGTGGGCAATATAAAGGAAATTGTATTTTTTATAAACATCGAAAGCCTTACATATAAAAGCTGACAGCATAAATTGCAGATGAATTCTACGAGCACCTTTATGCATTTATTTTTCGCCTTGAAAACGCAATGAGTTCAGGGAAGAATTCTGAAAAATCATTTTTAAATTCGTGATAGTGGAGTTTTAGTTCTTCACCACCATTCTCCATTCCCGAATCAAATTTGGTCCGGCGCGACATGCCTCTTAATGCAAGGCCAATGTTATCTACTTCAGCATAGGATGCCAGCCAGTTGCCTGCAGCCATAAATGGGAGAATGCGCTTCATCCTGGCCGGCATTGTTACATAATGTCTTAACAATGTTTTATAGGATTGTCTTGTGAAATCAATCAACTCATCGTTGGAATAATTTTTCCACCCTGCGGCCAGGTAATGATCGTAAAACATATCGATAATTACACCTGAATACTTCCTGTACCTGTCCCTGATTCGTGCTTTGCTGTTTTCGACGATGGGATGATTGTCGGTGAATTCATCAATGTTTCGATGTAACCGGATACCTTTCTGAATTTTTTCGGAAAACCTTTCAATTTGCCTGCCTTTTACTGAATCGGCAATGTAATTACCTACCATGATTTCTTCGTGGCCAAATGAAAGATATAAATGGGCTAGGTAATTCATGGTTGTGTTGGTAGTTTTTTATTTAGCGTAATCAGTAAAGGGAAATCGGAAACCTGTTTTACAACATTCAATAACCAATATCTAACATCTCGCTTATCAAAATGTTTAATTTCTTGCAGCTTTTCTTTTAGGGCTTAAGTTTTACTCTTGTAATATAGCTCGATAAGTTTTTGGGCAGCAACATACGAACTGATCTTATCACTCATCAGATCATTTTGTGTTTTAATCATTTCAGATTTAACTGATTCGTTCTGATAAAAATCACTTTTTAGCGATTCATTGATTGTATCAAACATAATCTGTTTTTTCTGTTCCTGTCTTTTCTGGGTAAAATATCCGTTTGATTTCGTAAAAACTTCATACTCCTTTATGGTTTCCCAAACTTTTGAAATTCCATCTCGTGTTTGGGCGGAACAAGTACCAACCAGTGGTATCCATCCCGATTCGGTAGGCGGGAAGAGGTGAAGGGCATTTTTATATTCTGTTTTGGCTTGAATGGATTTTTGCAAGTTGTCACCGTCAGCTTTATTGATGAAAATAGAATCTGCCATTTCCATAATCCCACGTTTTATTCCTTGCAGTTCATCGCCGGCACCCGAGAGCATCAGCAACAGAAAAAAATCAACCATCGAGTGTACTGCTATTTCCGACTGACCAACGCCCACCGTTTCAACAAAAATCACGTCAAATCCGGCCGCTTCGCATAGGATAATTGATTCCTTGGTTTTGCGAGCAACACCACCCAGCGATCCTGCCGAAGGGGAGGGGCGGATAAAAGCATTTTTGTCGATTGACAATTCCTCCATGCGTGTCTTATCACCGAGGATGCTTCCTTTGGTTCGGCTGCTGCTGGGGTCGATGGCCAGTACTGCAAGTTTATGGCCGGTGGAAGTCAGCTCTTTTCCCAGTGCCTCGATAAAGGTACTTTTTCCAACCCCAGGAACGCCGGTAATGCCAATGCGTAAAGATTTGCCGGAATGTGGTAGGCATTTTTCGATGATCTGTTGTGCAATTGTATTATGACTTGGGTTGGTGCTTTCAACAAGGGTGATGGCTTTACTGAGCATGATCATGTCGCCATTAACGATGTTTTTATAATACTCCTCCGGTTTTAATGGCTGCCGGCTGAATTTCTTATATCGGCTAACAGCATCCCTGCTAACCGAATCAGGTTGCGAAATCCCTTCATTCACCTTTAATGCCGAGTCGTTTTTGCTATGATCTTTATTTGTTGACATTTAAATTTATTGCAGTTGCAAAGTTAGGGTTTAAAATGAAAACGGGTTTGTTGGCAGGTTACAAGTTACAGGTCACAAGTTGCAAATTGTTCCTGCAGATGACTTAAGGCTGTCGATCTGTCTACATTGAGGTAAGAGTCAACCTCTGTCCTCTACTGTCGTCCCATGCCTGTCCGGTTTTGTACAATTGGTGTTCGTGCCAGAACAAATGGACATTGATTTAATATTTTGAATGCTCTGTAAGCTTTTAAATTACAGGGTTTTGTCAATGCGGTACAATATTGGTTAATAGCAATTGCATTTTTGTCCTCCCATTTATGAAAAAGATAAAGAGACCATTTCGTTACGTCATTGTTGCATTTTTGGTTTTATGTTTTCTGGGTACCTTTCGCAGCTACCTGGTTGAAGGCCCATCTGATGCACCTTCGCTATTCAGGAACGATTTAGTGATTATTAACAAAGCTGCTTACGATTTTTCCATTCCCTTTACCAGGTATAAAATCTTCAGGTATTCAAACCCAAGCCGTGGTGATATGGTTATTTGCCGAATCCCTGATTACGACAACCATAATCTTTTTCTGAAAAGAATAATCGGTCTGCCTGGTGATAGAATCGAATTGCGGAACAATAATTTGTTGATTAACGATACAATACTGGATCGATTTCTGGTTGACAAACAAAAAATGGGCCTGCCCGATGATGGTGAAATGGGTGAACTTGTAGCACATGAATTTGGGATGGGTCTGGACCATTTGATTGCCTTCAATAAATACCATTCACCTTATTCCTGTTTTGGGCCTTTGATTGTTAAACCCGGGCATTATTTTATATTGGGCGACAATCGTGATAACAGTATCGACTCACGCGAATTTGGTTTGATACCACGCGAAAATGTTTATGGAAAATATGTTTTAACACTAAGAAATAATCACCAGGCAGTAAAGCTATGAAAATGAAAACCCTTCTTTGTTACAATCTAATCTTGTTTCTTTTCCTTCCATTACAAATATTAAAAGCCCAGGAGTACATCCCATTTGATTCGGATGAATGGCAGATCACCAATGGGAAAATTGTGGAGCACCTTGGAAGACAATGCCTGATTGGTAACGCCTACCTGAAAGATGCAGAATTTAAAGATGGAATAATAGAATATGATGTTTGTGTTACGGGTGCACGTTCATACCCGGGAGTGAATTTCAGGGTGCAAGCTCCGGGAAAGCATGAGCATTTTTATATTCGACCACATCGCGCTGGCCTGTACCCGGATGCTTTGCAATATACTCCTTCAACAAATGGAAATTCGGCATGGCAGCTTTATAGCGGTTTTGGATATACAAATCCTGTCGAACTCCCGAAAAATGAATGGGTGAGCGTTAGATTGGAAGTAAAGGATTCACAGGCAAGGGTGTTTTTGAATGATGTTGAATCCCCGGTTTTAGAAATGTTTAAATTAAAGCATGAACCCTCGGTAGGTACAATTGGTTTGGCGGGGCCGACCAATGGATCAGCATACTTTTCCAATTTCAGATTTTCCAATACGATTGACCTGGTTTTCGATCAGCCACCAGCCGAGGAAATACCTGCAGGAATGATCATGGATTGGGAGTTATCGCAAGCTTTTCAAACCACTGAAATTGAATTTGACCAAACTCCACAGCAGCAAGGCCTTAGTGATTTGGTGTGGCAGAAAGTTAAGGCCTCAAACCTGGGTTTGGTAGATGTCTCGGATTGCCGTTCAAGGACGGGCCGGGCCGCCGATATGGTTTTTGCAAGAACAATTATAGAAAGCGACAAAGCTCAGGTGATGGAATTAAAGTTTGGCTACAGCGATGCCATCATGGTTTTTCTTAATGGTCAGCAAGTCTACTTTGGTAACAGCGGATACACAGTACGCGACCCTTCTTTTCTTGGGATTATTGGATTGAATGATGCTGTATTCCTCCCGCTTTCAAAGGGTAAAAATGAGTTGATGCTTGGTGTAGCAGAAAGTTTTGGCGGTTGGGGATTTATGTGCCAGGATGGAAACGCCATTTTTCTCGAAGAGGGGATTAAGGAAGTTTGGTCAACCGGAAAGGTATTTAACACTTCTGAATCCATATTATATGATCCTGAACGAGAAGTATTGTATGTTACCAATTTCGATCAGTTTACACAGGGAAATCCCGAGGTACTTCAATTCATCTCAAAGTTATCACTGGATGGTGAGGTTCTTGAATTGAAATGGGTCGATAGCCTGAACCATCCTTTGGGCATGACTTTTTATAAGGATAAAATTTATGTTGCTGAAAGAGGAACTGTGGCCATAATTGATCCTGGGCTAGGCTTATTGATTAAGAGGCTGATTTTTGAAGGCAGCCTTTTTTTGAATGATATTGCTGTGGATGAATCAGGTACAATATTTATTTCAGATACGAGGAAAAATGTGATCTGGAAATCTGAAGGGGATTCCTTTATCCCCTGGCTTGAAGGGGGTCAGATTAGCGGGCCAAATGTTCTGTACATTCATGATGGTGAACTTTTGATTGGTAACTCAAATTCAGGTTGGCTGGTATCGGTAAATATTGCTTCCGGAGAAACAAAAAAAGTGGCGCGTTTTCCTGAAGGGTTTATTGACGGAATCCGACCCGATGGCTTTGGGAATTTGCTGGTGTCAATATGGCGGGGTTTAATTTACAGGGTGAGCCCTGATGGTGAAATGGAATTAATTTTTAATACTACAAATAAAGGCTATTATTGCGCCGATTTTGAATATATACCTGAGAAAAACTTGCTTATAGTTCCAACATTTTTTGAGAATTCTGTAAAAGCATATCACCTTAAGAGTAAATAATAAATGGAATATAAATTTTTGTCTCCCGATCTGATCCCGCTTATCCATCTTACCTTTCATGAGGCATTTTCTGATTATCATGTTGACGTAACTTATATGACGGAGGAAGTAATCAGAAACAGGGCCACGAAAAACGGGATAGATTTCGGCTGTTCAGTAGGAGCTTTTAACGGGGAAAATATGGTTGGTTTTACACTTGTAGGGATTGATGTCTGGCAGGAGCAACTTTCAGCCTTCGATATTATGACAGGTATTACAAAGCCCTACCGGGGAAAAGGTATTGCCCGGGAAATGTTTGATTATTGTCTTCCAAAGGTCAGGGCCAAAGGGGTGACAAATTTTGTATTGGAAGTGCTACAGGAAAATGACCCGGCCATCAAGGCATACAGTAAAAGTGGTTTTGAAATAGTAAGGTCGTTCAGTTGTTTCCAGACCGATCCGGCAGATATTGTTCTCAAAAACAAAAAAGAGCCCGGAATTACAATTGAGAAAATCGATAAGAGTCATCTTGAAGGAGCAATCGAATTTATGGATTGGCAACCCTCCTGGGAAAATAGTATCACTTCCCTTAAGAGAATCCCCGATGAGTTGATTGTTTTTGGAGCCTATGCCAATGACCGTTTGCTTGGCCTGCTTGCCTATTATCCCCTGATCAGGTGGATCAATTTGCTGGCTGTTGATAGATCATTCCGCCGTAAGGGTATCGCCAGGGAATTGTTGAGTGCTTTACTCAATAATGTTGATTCCTCCGTTAACGAAATCAAAGCCATAAATGTTGATAGTAATGATCAGGCAATGCATTCTTTTTTGCTAAATGCAGGATTTTCACAACTTACAAACCAGTACGAAATGAGAATGAGGCTTTGATGAAAAACGTATTTTCAATTTCTATCACCTTCATCCTCACCTACCGGATCAAATTGATTTAGTATTTTCGCCAGCGTACAACTATTCTTTTCAAAAGTTCACCCATGGAGTTTGTGCTGGTCCTGATTATCATTTTTATTGCCTTTCTTGTCCTGTCATGTGCACGGTATAAATTTTTTAGAATTGCATCAGAGAATCAATGTGCTTAAATATTATTCTACTCTTGTTGCATGCCTTGAAATAAATTCCAAATGGATTAATTCAGTTTGAAGATCTAAGAAAATGAGCGTTCGCCTGTCAAAACGCCGGGCAGAGTTGGGCTTGTGCGCTGGGAGTGATCGTTTTGGCTGCCTTTTTCTTTGGTTCGTTTCTTTTGGGCAAGCAAAAGAAATGAACAAAACATTTTCATAGAATAAGTAGATAAAATCATCGCTTAAAATCCTTTTCAACAACCCCTGCGGGTCGATAAAACCCCGCAGTCCGAGTAGCTTTCCCCACAAGCCTACGCTTGTCACGGACTGCTTAGCTTCCCCGATAGCATCGGGGCCAGTACATTTTATCTTTCTACGGGTTTATCGGCAAAGTCTTTTATGCGCAGAAAGAGAATCTAATGGTTAAATAATTTTACAAAAAAAAACACACTTGGCGAGATTTTGAGTAACCCATTGCACAAAACAAGGGATCAAATTGATTTAGTATTTTCGCCAGCGTACAACTATTCTTTTCAAAAGTTCACCCATGGAGTTTATGCTGGTCCTGATTATCATTTTTATTGCCTTTCTTGTAAGAGCCACTTTTGGTTTTGGTGATGCATTGATTGCCATGCCTCTTCTGGTTTTACTGGTTGGGATTCAAATAGCAGCTCCCTTAATGGCACTCCTGGCTTTTGTAATTGCTTTCCTCATCTTTATTAAAAACCGAAAATCGACCAGGATTAAAATAACCTTAAAACTTGTAATCAGCGGATTGATAGGAGTGCCAGTTGGTTTGTACTTTTTAAGCGAGATAGACGAGGGGATTATTAATATTGGTTTGGGCGTTATCCTGGTTTTGTTTGCCCTCTTCAAATTATTGAATATTAAATTCACCCTTAAAGCCAGAACACATAATATTTTAATTTACCCCGTAGGTTTTATCAGCGGTATGTTGGGGGCTGCCTATAATACCAACGGTCCGCCGGTGATCATGTTATTGTCATCCAAAAACTGGCAGTCAGGCGATTTTCGGTCAACCCTACAGAGTTATTTTTTATTTACTGGGATTGGGATATTGGCGGGCCATTTGGCCTGGGGAAACTTTACAATGTCTGTATTGACCTACTTTTTAGCTGGCCTCCCGATAATTATAATCACATTTTTTATTGGTGAAAAATGGGCAGCAAAACTCAGCAACGAGAAGTTTTATGTTTGGGTCTACTTCGTTCTTTTGCTTTTGGGGGTGTCATTGCTGCTGAGGGTAATCCTGTTTTAGGTTCAACACCTTATTTCTTCTTCTTGCTTGATTTCGCTACAGGATTAAACTTTAAACAAAGGTCAATCCAATATTCCAGGTCACTATCCATATCAATACCTTCAGGCTCTACATAAACATACCCTTTCATTGGCCTTTTAGTGAAATCCATTTCCTGGCAACCCTTCTTGGTAAGCGCCTCTTCGTAGATATCCGGGCCAATTCGTGCCATCAACATGTCCTTAATAATCCCTGCACACATCTTATCGTTGACCATGTAGCACAGGCCTCCCATCATTTTCTTTTCTTCGAAGTTTACTTTTTTAGTTTCAAGTATCCTTTTTATCCTGTCTGCCAAGTATTCGTCGTATGCCATAATTTGAAGTGTTTAATTTTATAAACAAAAAACAGTAGAGAAAGTTTCAAAAGATAGCAAACAAAGGCTTGTGAAAATTGGAAATCCAGAATTGAGTCCCTTCACCCGCAAAAAGTATTTTAAAAAAAAACAGACACGATCACTTGACTTCCAATTGATTTGATATTATCTTTACACGAAGAATTTAAGAGCGATTTTGGTGACAAAAGCATTTTGGTAGGAGTATACATTCGCTAAGCCCTGTAGCAAATAAAGAATGCTAAAATGAAAAAAATCGTCGGATTGATCGGTTTGTTAATGATGTTAATTCAGCCATCATTTACCCAAACAGTTTTTTGGGAGGAGGATTTTTTTGATTCTATTCCCGGCTGGATTCTCCAAAATAATTGGATTCATCACCCGGGCTTACTCAATTTCAATGGGTCTGCCACTCCCTACTATTTCGATTATACTGCAACAAGCCCATTTATTGAGTTGGATGAAGAAGCCGATCAATTGATCATCAATCAATATATCGAAGTTTGGGATTTTGATGCCGATGATGGGATAGCAGAAATAGCCATTTTATTGGGAACAGACATGCATGTAGTTTGGAGTCATGATTTGGCAGATGGAGATTGGGGATGGTATTCGGGTACAGATCTTATTCTGGATGTAAGTGAGTTTGCCGGTATGGATATCCGGATCTTATTCCATTCCTTTGGTAATCCGCAGTATATGATCTACAATTGGAATATCTTCAATGTTTCACTTTACACCACTTTTAACAATGATCTGGCTGTAACAGATATTTCAGGTCCGAAAAATCTTGAAAATGGTGAGCCAGGAACATGGGATTTTACGATTACAAATTTTGGCGAACTTTCACAGGATAATTTTAGTCTTTCTTTTATCGATTACAAAGGAGACCTTCTACCAACAATTGTTCAGATTGACCAGTTGCTCCTGCCGGGTGAATCGATGGATTTTCAATTTGTGTTGTCATTTCAAATACAATTGAATACCCTGGTTTATGCAGAAGTTGGTTTACCGAATGATGATTTCCCGGCCAACAATGCATCAAACAAATTATTTCTCAGGGTTGAGCCTGAGTTTGATTATGATATTTTGATTTGGGACAACGACAATACCGTAGCAACAATTTGGGACCCTGAACTGGGAGATTTGGTTGGGGCAGAGGTCGGTATCATAAGGGCACTTACTGGGGCCGGAATAGATTTTGATTTAAGCCTGACTCTGCCTAACAACTTTTCCGAATATGATATAATTATTTGTACCATGGGTGCCTGGTGCGAGAGTTGAGGGCCTGATCCGCCTGGTACTGTGAGTGCAACTGACCAGGCAAAACTCATCAGTTACCTTGTCCAGGGTGGGCGCCTGTACATCGAAAGTGTTGACCTTGCGAAAGACCTTCAAAATACAGAATTGATTCAATATTTGGGTGTTGATTTTGATGATGACGGATCGGGAAGGGAAATAGAGTTTCTTTATGGAAGTGCTTTTCCACTGTTTCCTGAATTGGATTTTTATTACCGCGGAGGCCCCGATGCCCATTACCGTGTGGATCATTTGACTGGCTTTGAGGCTACCTTACTTTTCGCCTCCGATGATGGATATCAGCGTATGTTCTTCAACGAAAATGATGTTTTCAAAGTTATCTCATCATCAATAGTTTTGGGAGCACTTGTGAATGGAAATAATTTAAACAGAAAACCCTATCTCGTCAGCGAAATCGTCGATTGTTTCCTGGATTCTACATTGATATCAGGCACACCAGGCTCTGATCAACTCCGGGTCGAGGGCGATTTTAAACTTTATCCGAATCCTTTTACACAACATTGTAACATTATCATTGAAATAGATAAGCCCTCAGAAATTCGGATTGAGATTTATAGTTTATTTGGTGAATTGGTAAACGAAATCCATAGCGGCGTCCTGGTGGAAGGACGACATCAGTTTGATTGGTTTGCATGTGACAGGGATGGCCGAAAATCAAAGGCCGGGATGTATTTTGTACGTTTTACGATAAATGGCCAACTTTTTACCAGGAGTATTATTTTGGGTCAAGACTCATAACATAATCATAACTTTCATCTAAATACCTGGCTACATTATCCAGATCCACAAGCATTCTTTCGGGTATTAAAACGTAACCGTGCATTATAGAATTATATGATTTGTAAATAGATGAGTCAAATTCTTCAATGTACTTTTTTTGGACTTCCTTTGAAAATCGTATTCCTATTTCTCCTGCTTTATTGTATAGCGAAAACATATGTCCGTTAGCAGAAGTATAAGGCATTGTCTTACCTTTCCTTTTGAATCGAGGACATTTAGCAACCAATTCATCATATATTTTTAGTTTTTCTTCCCACATAATTAATTGTTTTCCGACAAAGCTTAATGCTATAAATGTTATAAAATAATACAGTCACTTTTTATCGTTCGTTTTCTCCAATTACTTCTAACCTTTTTCAAACTGATTTCCTTATATTGTTGCCTATGAATGCCTTTTCGTGTTTTAGATTGCTCTCACAACCAGTTTGACCTTTGGCTTCAGTAATGAAATCAGCCCAACAAATATAGGAAATTTGTATTTGGAGTGAATTTTTACAAAGTGGGGAATTGCTTGTGAAAAAGAAAGTTTGTTAAAGGCGAATAAATATTTCCGAGAGCTAATTTTTCG
>Ga0209475_10003671_pt1 | contig 13913 bp, 9 predicted proteins | sample tdDd471_FD_187128 | JGI IMG/M metagenome (GOLD analysis project Ga0209475, IMG submission 187128) | Marine sediment microbial communities from the Atlantic coast under amendment with organic carbon and nitrate - tdDd47.1 (SPAdes)... | ecosystem: Environmental > Aquatic > Marine > Coastal >... | reverse complement strand
TCCATCAAATGAGCGGGTTCCTTCGGGGAAAATGATAAGTTTTTTTTGTTTTTTAAGTGCTTCGCCCATCTTCTGGATTGATTCTTTAAGATCTTTATTTAAATCCATTATAATGATATGATGACGGTTAGCAAAATACTTTAAAAATCGTGATTTGATATGTTTTTCTTTGGCATAAAAGTAGGTATTGCGCACCATCTTATTCTTCAGCCATGAGGCAACAAATAAACCATCAAAGTAACTCTGGTGATTAGGGGCAATAATACAAGGTCCATCCGGAATATTGTTTGCGCCCTTGCCTTTAAAACGAAAATATAAATGGAAGAAATATTTAGAAACCTTAAGAAAAAGGGTTCCTGTAAACCAAGTACGAGGCAACTGGAGGCTAACCTTTTCTTTTAAAATTTTAGACCAATTGATCTTCTCAATTGTCATCTTTGTACGTTTCTCGGCAATGTGTTCGCTTAGTTTAAGAACAGAATCAAAACGTACTAATTGCTCTACTTCCATCTCCATACCAAAGCTTGATTGAATAAATACCAGTAGTCCAACTTTGTCAAGCGAATCCATTGCTAAATCAAACTCTATATGATCATTGGGGCGAACATTGCAATTCTTTTCACTGGTGATAAAATCAGCTACAATTTTATACTCTTCAAGTGAAATCTGTTCAATTTCTTGTTCTTTATTTTCTTCTTTTGAAGCGCCAAATTCTGCTAATTTAAAGCGCTGTAGTTTTCCTAGTCGAGTTCTAGGGAGTTCAGTGTCTGTTACATTAAAGTGCATTATTTTTTTGTAAGGAGAAACCGTTTGGTTATATACATCAATAACTTCCCACTTTAATTTTTCTTCAATTTGAGTAGTGTTTAAACCTATGAAATCTGATTTATTGGGTACAATAGTAGCCTTAAGTTGATCAAGATCAGCATACACCCCAATTTCAGATACACAAGCAGCCTTGTTTTCAATTTTAGCTTCAATCTCCGATGGATTAATATTTTTCCCATTCGATAAAACTATAATCTCTTTCTTGCGACCAGTGATATATAAGTAACCGTCTTCATCTAAACGACCCAAATCACCTGTGTACAACCATCCGTCTTTTAGTACTTCTGCTGTTTCTTCGGGTCGGTTGAAATAACCTTGCATTATATTTGGTCCTTTTGCAACAATTTCACCATCTCGTATTTCAACTTGTGCAACCGGAAGTACTTCACCAGGACTACCTATACGGACGCGACCAGGACGTGTAAATGTTATCATTGGTGCTGCTTCTGTCATTCCAAATCCTTCAAGCACTTCAAATCCTAGCGTTTTAAAATCTCCGCCCACCTCCGGATCTAAGGCTGCTCCTCCACAGACCATATATTTTACTGCACCACCAAATTTTTGATGTGCAGAGTTGAATAGTTTTTTTGAAAAAGCCTTAGAATTAACTGTTTTAGCCAATGAGAATAACGCTCTTGCGATAGGGCTTTTGTCAATTTTTGTACGAATTCCTTTCCGAATGGCAGCGTATAAACGGGGCACGCCGATGATAATACTAACCTTATTGTCTTGCAGTGTCTTCATGATATCCTCTGAGGCCATTGAAGGCGATAGAGCAATTGTACCACCAACAAATAGTGGAGCTATCATGGTTCCCAAAAGCGGGAAAATATGATGCATAGGAAGAAGCATCATTACAACATCGTTACTTGTGTAAATATTAATCTGATTTGATACTGCATCGACATTAGCCATCAGGTTTTGGTAGGATAACATTACCCCTTTAGGGCTTCCGGTTGTTCCTGAGGTGTATATAATTACTGCTGTTTTATCTGTATTGGTGTCAATTTCTGGTAATACAGTTTCTTTTTCAATAGGCAATTCAATACATTCTTCAATCACAAGAACTTTGGTTTTAATACCCGCCTTTGCAATAGCTAACTTAATCAGTTCTTGCTTTTCTTTTGAAGTAAAAATTATTTCAGGAAAGCAATCGTGAAGAATATAAGCGACCTCATCTTCTGATGACATAAAATCGATTGGTACAACAGTAGCATTATTGTACCAACCAGCATAAAAAGAATAAATCCATCCAACCTGATTCTCAGAGAATATTGCTATTCGATTTATAGTTTCCCCTTCCAATAATTTTGAAAAAGTTGCTATGTTTTGTTTAAGTGTTTTATAACTAATCTTTTTCTCACCGCACGTAACCGCCGTTTTTTCTCCAGCATTAACAATCATAACTTCTTCTTTACGTTGTTTTCAATTGACAAACCTACATATTTTTTAAATATCATAGGCTTTATCTAATTGCAATCATTTGGCTTTATATTCATGCTATAGGTTTGGACTATAAATAATCATGTACGGCTGCTTCACTTGACTTGATAAAAGGGGCAACAGCCCTTTGGTAAATTCCCTGCACATAGGCAATCGCCATGCCATAGTTTGTAATTGCTACTTTATTCGCTTTTGCAGGACCTAATCGGTTAAATAATTGCTTTCGTGTAATCATGCAGCCACCGCATTGGATAACCAAGGCATAATCCTCAATAGGGCGATCAACCCTATCTAATCCGGCAACCACATCAAAATCAAGTTTCTTACCTGTGTAATTAGCTATCCATCGGGGTATTTTTACTCGTCCAATATCATCGCAAGCAACATGATGCGAACATGACTCTAGCATTAATATACGATCGCCATCATTTAGCTCATCAATCTTTGATGTGCCCTTAATATAGTTTTCGAAATCACCTTTAAAATGGGCTAGCAAAATGCTGAAACTCGTAAGTGGAATATCTGTAGGAATAGAGGCATCGGCTTTAAGAAAAATTTGGCTGTCTGTTATAGCAAGAGCTGGTTTTATTTGTGTTTTTTTCAGAAAAGCGTCCACCTCTCGTTCTTTAAGTACAATACAAACCGCGTCATTGTCAAGGATATCACGAATAGCTTGTACTTGTGGCAAGATTAGACGGCCTTCAGGAGCTTCAATATCTATGGGCGTAATTAGCAAAACTATATCACCGTACGAAATTAAATCGCCAAGTAAGGAGGGTGTCGTATAAGCTGATTCTGGTATGGCTTTCTTAATCGCTTTTATTATGGCCTCTTTGTCTCCGTTGATATTATTATAGTTAAGGATGGATGAACAAGCTGCCGAAAGGCATTTGCTATGCCATAGATCTGTTGCTTCTTCAATGTCAGTTTTATTATGAATGATTATATATGGAGTGTCTTGTTCTTTAAAGGTGTTAACCAGTAACTGTTCAGGTTCATCCCATTGATTATTGATCACCACAAGTATAGCAAGATCGACTAATTTTATAGCTTGTAATGTCTTTTTAACCCTTTTGAGTCCAAGATCTCCCTCATCATCAATGCCAGCTGTATCAATTAACACAACCGGACCAAATCCTGTAATTTCAAATGATTTTTTTACCGGATCGGTAGTTGTTCCGGCATAATCAGAGACAATTGCAATATCTTGTTCTGCCAAGCTATTAATAATAGAGCTTTTGCCATTGTTACGTCTTCCAAATAATCCAATATGAGGTTTTCGTTCTCTTCCCATCCTATAATTCTTAAAGAAATGTAAAGTTATAATAAAAAAATATTAAATCATTAAGCTTGTAAGGTGTAGTAGATGAGTGCATTAAAATATTAGTGCAAAGAATTTTGATATTTATTTTATTCTTTGTCACCCCATTTATAAAAATAGGTGTCTATATATATGAATACGAAAGCGTATTTAGCTATTGGCGTAAGTGAATAGTTTCTCATGGGTTTAGAAAGGGCTGTGGTTTTCTGATGAAATTTCTTTCATAATACTAAAGGTTTAAGCAGATACTAGGATTATCCACAGCCCATTTTTTTCTTTCGAAAGATTTTAAAATCTTATAGTTAAAATGGAGTTCCATTTTAACCCTTAAAAACAACCGAAAAAATAAGGGAGCTAAATTATTTAGCTCCCTTATTTTTAACTGTTACTTCATATTTGACAGACAATTAACTTGCAAATTTTTTATCCTATAAAACTCTTGATGTTTTGATTCATAAAGATCCTGAAGGTTAGTGAATCAATTTGCTTAAAAGGTAAGATGGCAATGTGGTCAAATTTTAGATTGTGCTCAAAAGGTAACACAATATTATCTACCTCTTTTGTATACTTTGGATATAGTTCTTTTAGTTTTTTACAGGTTTGTCTTATAATCTCTACTTTTACATTATTTTCTTCAACCGGTGATGCAATTGCTGCCAATCGCTTATTAATAATCTTCAAGGTATTAATTTTGTTATGTTGTTCTGTTTCAATGTTTGACCAAATACGTGTTCCTTTTTCTACGAGTTTGTTTATTATTTCTTGTTGTTTAATCATGGTTGTTTAAATTGGTTAAAAGCATTCTTTATAAGTTAATAGCAAAAAACGGCTTTCGTAACACTATTTTTGAAAAAAATGACAAAAAAAAGCTGCATCGTATTGAGCAGCTTCATTTTGCGGTATTGAATAAAATATTATTATAGTTGTATACCCATGAATAATACATCGTCTATTTGATCTAAATCTCCTCGCCAATTTTCAAAATTATTCTTAACTGTATTAAATTGTTCTGTGCCCGATTTAACATGAATTTCTTCAATAAGGTTTTGAACACCAACTTTCATAAATTTCTTACCTAATGGCCCTCCAAACTGATCAGGGTAGCCATCTGAGAACATATAAATTTGATCTCCTTTATTACAATTGTATTCAATATTCATAAAAGGACTAGGAACATCGTCGTAACTATCACCAATACTTCTCCGACTTCCTTTATATAGTGTAATTTCATTATTGATGATCAAATATACTGGGCGCTTGGCCGAAGCAAGTCTTACTCTTCTAGTTGGAATATGCACTTCAACTATCGAAATATCCATACCATCCATACTTTCATTGCCTTGATTTTTTTGAAGTAATTTTTTTACTTCCGCATCAAGTCGTTCTAGCATTGCAGAGGGAGAATCGATATTAGAAAGTCTAAAAATATCATTAAGAATCGTCGTTCCAATCATAGACATAAAAGCACCTGGAACACCATGACCTGTGCAGTCGGCACAGCAAGCAATGAAATAATCTTTTGATTTGTTAAACCAATAGAAGTCACCACTAACGATATCCCGAGGAGCAAAGTATACAAATGAATCGGGGAATTCACCCATCAAATCGTCCATAGATGGCAGTATCGATGATTGTATTTTTTTTGCGTAATTAATACTATCTGTAATATCTCGATTCTTACGTTCTATTTCAGCTTTTTGTTCTCTTAATACAACCGTTTGGGATGCTACTTCGCGTTGAAGTATTTGTTTCTGCCTTATTAAAGCTTTCTCTCGAAATTTCATTAGAAGATAAACGGCAAATATTATAGCAAGTATAGCAACTGCAATAAACCATAGTGAAAACCAGAAAGGTTTCTCGATATTAACAGAAATGGTAGTTAAAAGACTTGTTGCCTTCTCATCTGCATTAAAGGCTCGTATTCTAATTTTATAATTCCCATGTCTTAAATAATCAATCTCTTTGTAACTATTATCTAGTTTGGTCCATTTTTTTTCTTCATCCTTTGAGCCAACTTTATCAATCTTAAACTCATATCTTACACCATGTGGATTTTTAAAACTAATTGCTCGAAAATCTAATCGGAGCTTATAGTAACCTTGTCCACTAGGATATTTTAAATTTAATTTGTGACTAACAGGTATTTCTTCATCATCTAAAATCAGGTTGGTTAAGTTGAGAATTGGAGCAATATTATTTACTTTATCATTTTCAGGTATGTAGTTAACCACGCCTTCATTAGAGGCGAACCAAACGTTACCACTTCGATCTTCTACAACTTGATGAAATTCAGATCCTAAGTCATCATTATGTCCATAAGTTTTTACACCTGATCGATTCATAATATCTACTGAATTCACATCTGCTGAATTTGCATCTATGCGCGATATACCTCCTTCATGACAAACCCAGAGTCTATTTTTTTTATCACAACTAATGCTGTAACAAAAGTCTTTGAGTAAACCCTCTTTTGAGGTAATATGAAATCTTACAGAATCATTGGAATAGCTAATAACGCCTTCTCCTTTGGTTGAAATCCACTTATAGCCTTTAAGGTCTTCTGTCATGTCTGTAACATCAACAGCACCCCCATTGATTAAAGGATGTCGCTCGATTTTAAGGCTTTGTAAGTTAATTTTATTAAGTCCACCTTTACTTGGCCCTACCCAAATGCTATTATCTCTATCGATATACACAAAGTTGATGTTGTTGTGCGATAATCCATCAGTGGTCTCAAGAGTTGTTATGGCGTTTGTTTTCAGATTTATGAAGAAAAGCCCTCGTTTAGTAGCAAGGATTATTTTGTCGTCAAAAGCTTCTATGTCGTTGATTTGTAGAGCTGAGATGTCATTGTAGTAGTTTTTTTGCTTAAATTTATTAGCTCCCTCTTTTTTATAATATAATCCATTATTGGCTGTGGCAACCCAAAGTGTGTTATCTTCTGTTTTTAGGAAATCAATAATCTCATCGTTAGGAATACCACCGTATTGCTCATCAAAATATTTTACATCAAAACACATTGGATCTGTGAGTAATAAACCGTTGTCTAACCCAATCCATAGGTTATCACCATCTTTAAAAACAGAGCGTGCTTTAAAAGGAAATCCAATTTCATCTAAATTATAGAATACAAAAAACTGATTGACTAAAATAGAAACGCCTCCTCCTTTGGTGCCAAACCAGTAATTACCTTCTCTATCTCTTAATATGTCTTCAATATCATTATTACTTAGGCCATTATTGTTGGAGTATTTGAAAGAATCATTAAAATCTCCTTTGACCGGATCATAAATTAAGCGGATTACTCCATTGCCTTTTGTGCCTAATAAAAGATGACTTTCTGCTTCTTCGTATATATCCGTTATGGTTTCGTGTTCAATACTAAATTTTAGGCATAAATCATTGTCAGAATATTGGACTGCAGTATCGGATTGGTTGTTATGAGAATACGCATAAAATCCTTTTCCTCTCGTTCCAATCCAGTATTTGTTTTCTTTTTTACTTTTTACAATTGTGTTAATCCATACATTAGGAATATCAGGTACTCTAGAGATCTTAACCTGATCTAAATTATTGTCGAAATCAAATATAAAAAGGCCTTGCTTTGCAGTACCGACTAATAATTTGTTGGTTGTTATTGGATATATAGAGGTATAGCTCTTTCGGCCAAATTTTTTACGATCAAAGAAGGTACTAATCGTGCCGTCATTATTATCAATGCGAATGATACCCTTTTTTTGATCGATGGCCCATATGTTTCCTTTGTTATCTTCACTTATATCAGAGATAAGCTGACTTGCATTTTCAATATTAAGCTTATGGAAAGTATTATTTTCACGATAGGTAATAAGACCATTTTTATGGCCAATCCAAAGGCGTCCTTTTTTATCTAAGTGTAAGCAATTTATAAAGTTATGTGCTAAGGAGTCAGATGTTGTGTATACTACATCTTCAATGCCATCGTAGCGAATAAGGCCTTCATCAGTGCCCATCCATACGTAATCGCGCTTGTCTTGCACTAGTGCATTGATGTCATTATCAGCTAGTCCATTAGCTGTATTTCTAACTTTAAAATCAAAAGACTGGGCGACCCCCACTAATGGCATCAGTATAAAAACGAACAGTAGCCAATACTTTATCGTGTCATTCATAAGTTAAGTTCTACTGTTTGTATTAAAATTCTTCAGCACCAATATTACCTTGATACTTAGGAATACCCCCAATTGGTACACTGTATGACTTCAATAGTTCACCATATTGATTTTCGAAATATATCACAACATTATTGTTTCTTATGTTTCCCGAAGGATGCTTACGCATTTGAATATCAAGTGAAGTATCATACTCTTCATTTTTAATTTTATACATGCTGGTTGCCCATTCATCATCAGTCGATATTTTCATCATACTACCAGCAGTTGCCACAGAACGCAGAGTTATCCAACCGTCATTATCCCAATCGAAGTTGGTTTGTTTTATGGATACAATACTTTTGTCATGGACATAAGGATAAATGTGAGATCTCTCTTTAGGATCATCATGCAATCTGAATGTATATTTGAAGTAATACGAATTCCCACCTTCTATCTCTTGATTAGTGTCCTTATTGGAACTCATAAACAACCGATACATATTACCATCATCTCCTGATATGCCCTCAATAATAACTTTAAAAACGTGACCATTTTCCTCAGGGATATGCTCTCCTTCAGAAGGATTTATTGGGCCAAAAGTGTACCATTTTAGGTTGTGCTCAATGTCATTACCAAATGTTTTTGATGCTAATAAGGTTCCATCGTCATAGTTGCCATCAAGGTTTATTTTTTTAGCATCTTCATTTGTACAACTGCCTTGTCCGCCATATATACTATATGAGGTCTGCGTATTCCAATCGCCTTGCATTTCATCATTATCAGCACCGCAATCTGGATCAAATACTCGAATATAGAATGGTTCTGTGATGTGATCAGGCACTCTAAAGAATATGATTTGACAGAAATTATCATCACCCCATGATGTTTCTGCATCAGAGCCAAAAGTAATTAGATTCGGAATATTCTCGTCTGCTCCTGGAACGGGTTGTGCATAGACAATAGTTCCTAAGAAGAAGAGTATGATAGATAGCTTAAGTATTTTGCACATAATTAATCGATTACTATAATTTCTTTAAATGTACACATCTTTTTATGTGGATCATCTTGTGATATGGTTCCACATTTTATAAGATGCTTTCCTTTTGTTCGAAATAAATATTGAATTGTTTCACCTTTTTGCCTTGAACCATCAGGTAATTCCCAATAATAACCATTTGGATTAAAATCTCCAAGATTTGATTTTGTGGCATCAAGCGTATGTAATTCGTTGATGTGAACAGAGTCAGGTGATGCAATGTAGACTTGAATTTTAGGTTGAACTTCTTGAAAAAAATCATTTAACACATAGAGTTCAACATTTTCAACTGTATCAACAATTATTGATTGTACATGATAGCTTCCCGGTTTCTTGTATTTGTGAATAACTGTATCACCTTCGGCTTTTTCACCATCGCCAAAATGCCAAACGTATTGTAACGGGCCATCACCCTTGCCGCCCATCCGGTCATAAAAGCGATATCTGAAAGTGTTCTCTTTTTGTTTACTACCCGGTCCGAAAATTGGGAATAGTCGGGTAAACTCATACAGATCATCATCGCCCTCCCGGTTTGAAGCGAAATAACCACTTTGCTCGTCGTCGTTAATAAAACAACTGTATTCGTCGGCACTAGTATTAATGTTAGCTTCGAGAGCAATTGGTTTTATCCACCCATCAGGTGTATGCATAGTGTAAAAAAGATCATAGCCACCTGCACCACCTAAACTATCAGAAGCAAAGTAGAGTTTTCCACTAATATGGTGGAATGGGAAAATTTCGTTTCCACTGGTATTAATTTTACTTCCAAGATTAGTTGCTTCTCCCCATTCTCCATTAATTCTTTCCGATACATAGATATCGGCCATGCCATAACCACCATCTTTATTTGAGCTAAAAAATAGGAAACGCCCATCATTGGAAATAGTCGGATGACCTGTACTATAACTTAGGAGCGAGTTCATGGGAAGACTTACAGGTCGTTTTAAACCATTGTCATCTAGATTAGCCCTAAATATACCATGTAGATTTTGGCTAGATGTTTTAGGAAGACTCTTCTTGTCCTTGTATTGAACTTCGGTATAATATACTTCATTACTATCCGGATAAAAAGTGATGGTAGAAGTATGAAATTTAGAGAAATAGTTAGGTAGGTATTGTTGTTCTTTTGTCCAGCTAGAATCTATATTTTGCTGAACACTAAATAAGTTGTAAAAATTTTCATTATCCTGATCTGTTGCTTTTACAGCCCATTTTACGTTTTGATTTGAACCATAGAACAATACAGAATCATTTACTGTTGGTGCTATCTCATTAGTCCCTTTCTTGCAGAATGGCAGTTTTTGAATGCTTAACCCTTGCGCTTTAGAAGTTTGCCAGTTCAAAAGAACCAATAAGCTGATTATAATAATTTTCTGAAGCATAGATCTGATTTAGAAAAATTTAGGATTTGGTGTTTTAACCTTAAAGCCAAAATCATATTGAATAGCAATCTCATGAGATCCACTATTGTAAGTGTTAATATCACCGCTCACATAATCATAGCTGTAAGAGAACCTTAATTGCGGAGTAATTTGGTAGCCTACCATGGCAACAATATCCTTCGTTGATCGGAATCCAGTACCTAGCCATAACATGTTGTTATAAATCACCGTTGCATTAATATCAAATGTCGTATCAAATTCTGGATTATAACGTATCATAAAACTTGGCTGTAAATGCCATTTTTTGGCCAGCTCAAACAGATACCCACCTGTTACAAGATAGTTAGCCTTATTTAATGCAAAGCTGCTGACACCTCCTTCGGTATAAGGATTGTAATTAAAGAAATTAGGAACTGAAAAACCAACAAAAAATTGTTTAGAATACCATGCTGATCCAAAACCAATTGTAGGGGAAAAATTAGACTCGCTACTTGCAAAATTGGGATCAGTAGCATCAAGGCTGTTTACCTTATTCCAATCTGCTCCATAGAAATTGCCACCACCGTTTAAACTAAAGGCCAAGGTTTTGTTCTGTGCCATTTTTAATCGATAAGTATAGGAAAAGGCAAAACCTGTCTGCTTATTTACACCATAGGTCTGATTGAAAAGTTCAAAGCCTAAGGCAACGTTTTCCTTTTTTAATGGTGAATGTGCACTGAATAACATGGACTGAGGTGCCCCTTCCATACCTGCCCATTTTTGTCTGAAGCCACCATACAAGGATAAAACGTCTCGGTTACCAGCAAAAGCCGTATTTAATGCATATCGGTTATGCATATACTGACTCATAATAATGTCTTTCTGCGCAAATAGAGGAGCAACAGAAACGAGCAATAATAGTACTATGACTAATTTGTTAGCTGTTCTTTTCATTATTTACTCCCTTTAATAATCAGATAGTTTTTAATTGGTTCGATTGCCGTTCCATCAATAGTCCCCTCAAAAATGTAGTAATATGTGCCATACTTTGGCTCTTGTTCGCCAATAGGAATGCCATCCCAGCCATCTGGTGTATCCCCATTTTTGTGGCAGAAGTTTTCTGTTTGATAAACTAGCTTACCGTTAATGTCAAAGATGACAAGTCTATTTTCCTCAACATTTTCTGCACCACCAATCTTAAACATTTCGTTGATGAGATCACCATCTGGAGAAAAGCCAGTAGTCTGATAAATATTTTCAATACGGATGTTTTTTTCGGCACTTACAGCGTCACATGTACCATTCGCAATCGTGCAAATAATTTTATTGTCGCCCATCTCAAGATTGCTAACCTCAATTAGCTCTGGATTTAGGTCGTCAATAATGAGGTTTTCAGACAGCGTCCACTCAATAGGCATTTCAGTTAAACCTGTTGTGGAGAATACTATTAATTTATCTAAATATGCAAGTGTGTCTTCTCCAAGTGATACGTTTTCTGGTTTTTTATCGAAGTTAACTACAACATCATCATAATCTGTGCATTCCGGATTGTTAACATTAACCTCAGTCAATCTTATGGTGTATTCTTCATTTGTATTCTGATTATTGTAATGAAGCGAGATTCCGGATTTAGGATTTGTAATATCATCTATGGATAATCCACTACCGTCAACATGGTCTATTATTGTCCAAGAACCAGTATTATCATCATTAGATAATTGAGCATTCAATGTTGTAGTTGAACCACAAATACTATTATCAAAGAAACCCGCATTTGCGACTGGGACATCATCAACCTTTAGCTCAAGTTTATCGGATAAAGTCAAATCGCACTGTTCACGATCTATAATCGATAGCATGGTATAGGTTGTTGTTTCATCAGGCGATAATGGTATGCTAACATCGTTTGCATTTAAATTGTGTGCGATGGTATTTGTGCCGTCAGAATAGTTTAATACCATTGGGAAACGCTCACTTATACTCGTTATATTAAGTGTTGAAGTATTTCCTCTGCATATACGATTATCTGCTATGTTAATGGTTGCACTAGGAGGAGCTTGGTATGTTATTTCAAAATCTTTGGATAGAAAGTCCTCACAAACTCCATTCTCAACCTTATAAATTAAGCTATAGTTACCATCAGCTTCTGCAGTGAATTTTGCATTAGATAAGCTAACATCATCAAATGATCCACCTGCAGTTGGTTCCCAATAGGCAGCAGTATATTCATTTCCTGGATTGGCATCAAGGGTAATACTTCTTCTACAGGTCTTAACCAGATCAGATATTTCAACCGTTGGCATTTTATCTATGGTAATAATACCTACAGGATCGCCTAGTATTGTTCCAGATTCACCACCTATTGGATAGTTTTCATCATGAACTTTAAGAATGGTTATTGTTGTTGAGTTTGAGGCCGTAAGAGGTATTTCTTCGTTATCACCTACGATCGCTGCAGTAATATTGACATCTTCAGTGTCACTTTGTTTTCTGTAGATTACATCATAATTACCAGAGCCAGTTAAAGTCAGCTTTAAAGTGGCGGTGCCTGTTTCGCAATGTTCATCGTTTAAAAGCTCAAAAGTAACTGTTGGCTTTTCTTGCCCATATACTTGAAATGCTCCTGAAGTGCTCAAAAGCAGTACAGAAAATAGTAGAAGTTTTCTCATCCCCAATAATATTGTTAGCAAACGTAATATCCCCAAAAACTGCTCAACAACGTAACAGTATACGCTTAGCAATTAATAATGTTCCACTTCTTACAAACATAATTAAAAATTGACGAACTGAGATTATTTTAATCCAATCATATTGATCGTTTATCTCCTTGGGGAGCTTTTTCATCAAAAAAAATATGGTTTAGAAATCTTGAAACGTCACTTCTTACAATTTGTGAAATCATCTCTGTTATAATACTGTTTAATTGGTGAGATGCTATTAGTATTTAAAGAAGTGTAGGTGCTTCTATATCTTTCAATTAAATCAGTTGACCAACGTATATATGCTAAGTGAGTTGTTTTTAAACGTTAAAACGAAGAATGATAGGAGTAAGGATGTAATAAAAAAGCCGCCTATGAGGAAGCAGCTTCAATTATTTTTATAATTAGATTTAATTAAACTAACTCTTGACGTATTGACTCAGCAATAGCATTAAACTCATCAGGATTATATTTCAACTTTGGATTAGAGAAGTTAATATCAGCTTCACTATTCATAGGAATAAGATGGATATGAGCATGTGGTACTTCTAAGCCTAATACGGCTACACCTACTCGTTTACATTCAATTGCCTTTTTTTGAGCGACTGCAATTTTCTTGGCAAAAACATTCATTTCTGCCAGTAGTTCGTCATCTAAATCGAACAAATAATCAGTTTCTTGCTTTGGAATTACTAATGTATGTCCTTTGGCAAGAGGATTAATGTCTAAAAAAGCAAAATACCGCTCATCTTCTGCGATTTTATAGCAAGGAATTTCGCCATTTATAATTTTAGTGAAAATAGTAGGCATGGCTAAATAGTTTATATTGAAATTTCAATGATTTCAAACGTCATTAAACCAGAAGGAACCTTAATTTCTACCTGATCACCAACCACTTTACCTAATAGGCCTTTTGCAATCGGCGTAGAGATTGAAATCTTACCAACTTTTAAATCTGCTTCGCTTTCAGGAACTAAAGTATACGTCATTGTTGCTTTATTCTTAAGATTCTTAATCTTAACCTTATTCAATAGTTGAACTTTAGACGTGTCGATTCTTGATTCATCAATAATACGGCTGTTAGCCAGAGTA
>Ga0209475_10003669_pt1 | contig 13922 bp, 10 predicted proteins | sample tdDd471_FD_187128 | JGI IMG/M metagenome (GOLD analysis project Ga0209475, IMG submission 187128) | Marine sediment microbial communities from the Atlantic coast under amendment with organic carbon and nitrate - tdDd47.1 (SPAdes)... | ecosystem: Environmental > Aquatic > Marine > Coastal >... | reverse complement strand
CAGTTGCAGCAACAGTTGCAGCAGCAGTTGCAGCAGCAGTTGCAGCAGCAGCAGCAGCAGCAGCAGCAGCAGCAGCACCACCACCACCACCACCACCAGCAGCAGCAGCAGCAGCAGCAGCAACAGGTGTACCAGCAGCAGCCACAACAGGTGTACCAGCAGCAGCCACAGCAGGCGTCCCAACAGTCGTCACAGCAGCCGTACCAGCAGGCGTACCAGCAGCGACTCCCCCAACAACAGCAGGCGTCCCAGCAACGACCAGCAGCACAGCAGCAGCAGCAGCAGCAGGCGTACCAACAGGTGTCTCGGCAGCAAGAGCCCCAGCAACTACCGGCACCACAACAGCGGCAGTATCAACAGGCGTCGCAGCAGCAGCAGCAATGGAAGCAGCAACAGCCCCCGCAGCAATGGTCACGACAACAGTCGGCGCCACAGGATCAGCACCAGACGCCCCCGAAACACAGGGCGCGCGACCTGGTGTACCAGTATCGAGAAACGCGCCGCATGCTCACCGAAGACTTGCAGTCGATGCGCGACGCGGTGCGCGAGTATGAGCAAGAGATGTACAAGGAAAAGGCCAGGCGCGAACGGGAGTTTTCTGAACGCACACACGAGTTGCAGTTGCGTATTCAAAGACGCAGTGAAATTGTCGAACAAGTGCAGGCGCGTGCCGGTGCGCGTCGCGACGAGCAAGAGCAACGCATTCGTTCCGACACGACATTGTCTGACGAACAAAGTTACGATGCCATCAACGCACTCAACCGCGGGTTTCAGGATTTTTACTTTCCAAACGACTCACTCGCCGCGTTTGACGCTGCAGTGAACGCTCAGCGCGACGCGCTTGATTCAGGAACGCTTTCTACACCCTCTTCATCGTCATCTCCGTTGTCTTCCACAACAACGCCCCTGCCGCCGTCGTCGTCGTCGTCATCGTCGTCGTCATCGACACTCCCAGTGCCTCTTCTACCAGACTCTGCCAGTTTGATCGTAGACAACTTGGTGTTTACACACCTCCCATCGTCAATCGACGACGCAGATTTGATGGACGATCCGTCGGCGGCTGGTGGTTCCTTGATGCAAACGCATCTGCAATCATTGGTGCAAGAGGCCCTATCTAACGGTTTGCGCCAGCGCCGCGCGACACTGGCAGTGCGCACAGAGCCTGTCGTTGAGCCCCTCGTCGACGATACCGCTGGCGACGGCGGCGGCGGCGGCGGCGGCGGCGGTAGAGTGGAAGAGCACAATGTTGACGATGACGGCAGCAGTGCCGAGGCACGCGGCAACGGCGACAACGACAACGAGAACAGTGCGGGCCCTCGTTTCGAGTCGCTTTAGCCGCAAAAAGTTTCATGCATAAACACTAAGCGCGTATTCACTGTCGTGTCGTGTTTGTGTGCAAGATGGGCGACACCAGTAGTAGCAGCACGCCCGCTACACGCGTCGTTCTCAACATGATCCTCGGCAACGAGGAGGCCATAATCCGCAGGTGTTTAGACTCGGTACGTTCGATCGTAGACGCGTATGTGTTATGTGTGAACGGCACCGACGGCACCGAAACGCTGCTTCACGAGTACTTTGCTGAGCACGGCCTCGTCGCGTGCGCACATGTATGTCGCCACAAGTGGCTCGATGACTTTGCAGCCAATCGCAACTTGGCACTCGACGAAGCACGCCGCCACGTGGTGGACACCCTCGGATGGTCAAGCGAACACACGTACGCACTGCTGCTCGATGCAGACATGACACTAGTAACACGTCCCCGGGGCGCCACCGCCGCCATCGGCGACGACGACGACGACGACGCGTCGTTGACGTTTGACAAGACACGTGACCTGACCTCACATGGCTACCATCTGGTACAGATGACACAAACACTCGCGTACCCCAACGTGAGGCTAGTGCGCATGTCGTCGCACTGGGTTTGCGAGGAGCCAACGCACGAAGCATGGAACTGCAAGGACCCGCGTGTGGCTCCGTTGACGACGTTGACGACGTTGTGGATCGACGATCGCAATGACGGAGGAAGTAAGCAGCGAAAGTTTCAGCGCGACTGTGGCATCTTCGAGCGACAGTTGGCCACAAGGGGGTCTCTCACACCGCGTGCCACCTTCTACCTGGCCCAGTCATATCGAGACTTGGCACGCGGCACGAGCGACACTGACGAGCGTCGCGTACTCCTTCTGCGAGCCATCGACACGTATCGTAAGCGCATCGCCATGCACCTGTCGCCACCACCGGGTCAGTTTGTATCGTTTGACGACACGTGGTATTCCCACTATGCCATGGGCATGGCGTTTGAGCAACTAGACGCCGATAACAGCGACGGCGACGACGCCAATGGATGGTGGCCACGAGCACTCGACGCGTACCTCGACGCCTTTGGGTTCAACTCTTCTCGAGCCGAGCCATTGCTCCTCGTTGCACGACACTATCGATGTGCACGCAAGTACACTCTTGGCCTCCAATTCGCCAGAATGGGCCTAGACGTTGCGCCCCCGAGTGCCGACGGGCTATTTGTAGAACGAGGCGTCTATGAGTATGAATTGTGGCGAGAGGCGTCGATCTGCGCCTTCTACACCCAAGAGCGTCACACAACGGGAATCCTTGCCACGGAACGCGTAGCACTGTGCCCCACCGCCGTGGCGCACCGCGCAGAAACCATCGGAAACTTGGCGCATTACGCTCGGCGCTTGACACACGCCAGTGTCGTCGAGTTGACGCCGTCGACGCCAACGCCAGCAAGCACGTTGTCGTTGCACGGTCCAGCGTTACTACGCAGCCTCGACGGCACCATGCTGTATGCACTCCAACAACACACTGCCGCCGCCGCCGCCGACGCCGCCAGCACGGCAGAGGACGAGCGTACGCTCGCCTGGCTGTTACACCTCGACTCGGACACGCTGGAACCTCGCAGGCGGTGGCGCGTCGTGTACGACCAAGCGCCGATACACGGAAGAATCACAAACCTCGCAAGTGCGCACCTGTTTTGGGACAGGTGTGGAGACGATCGCATGTACGCGACGGCACAGTGCGCCGGCACCAAAGACACGAGTGTGTTTTGCAGGTTTGCACGCGGTCCCGGCGTAAACGGCAACGAGGACGAGTGGCGAATCGAGAGTGTAACAGTACGCCCGGGTGCGATGGGAGTGCCGTTTCACGACGCAAACAACATGGCGCACCTGTTACACTCGTTTGGTCCAACTATCGTGTTGCGCCCACACATCGACGCTGTGTCACTGCCGGTCGGCGGCGGCGGCGGCGGCGTCGTCGTTGTCGAGTGCTCTCGCACCGAGTATCAGTCTCTTGACTTTTCGTCGTGGATTGGCTCGTCACAGGCCATCGAGTGGTCGTCGGTTCGCCGCGGTGTCAACGATGTGTCCACGCGTTTGTGTGTAGTGCGTCAACCGGTCGACGCGGCACACAGCCCGTGTAGGCCACAGAGAGTTTGCCTGCATAGGTTTGTGTTGCTCTCTGCCGACGGGCGGCATGTGTTGCACTTTTCGCCGCCCTTCTACCTCGAGTCACTGTCCCTGCAAACCTGTGGAGGTCTGGAGCGCTCGCCCAGCAACCCCGACACCACCCTGGTGCTAGGCGTCGGCGCCGCCGTGTACACGGTGGACGTGAGTACTGTACAAAAGATGCTGGCAGAGTCACGTCCGCTGTCAACCTATCAGGCAAGCCTTTACTAGAGCAGCGACTACAGTGACTGACTGGCGGCGGACTGCTACTCCTTTCGCAACACGTGCGCCACCGAGTCCATGCGCACCTTGACGAAGTCCTCGCTGCGGGGAACGAGAATAAACTGCAGAATGTCAACCACAGAGCGTCCCGCAGTGTGCGTCGACGGCGGTGCGCCTGTAGCAAAGTCAACGTTGACGGCACCAACCGCGTCGGCAAACAGGCATACGTCATTGTGCAGGTACGACGTCGCGGGATACGGCATGCGCTCGTACACGAGGAGATACGCCAACGTGGCAAAGGCCCACACGTCGATCGCCTTCATGTACGGATGACGGCGGTACAGCGTCGGCGCATTGTCCACGTTTGCTCGCGACGGCACGCCGCACCGGGAGTCGCCGCGTTCACGCGCAACAGCGCGGCACAGCGAGTAGAGAATGAAAGGCGGGGCAAACAGCGGTGTGCCTCGCAGGCGCGACGCGTTGAAATACGGCATGCTGGGCAGCGACACTTGCTCGGCAAAGCCAAAGTCAATGAGCGTCGCGTGTTGCGTTGCCGGGTTGTACAGGACATTGTCGGGCTTGACGTCGCGGTGCACATAGTTGTTTGCGTGCAAAAACGCAAGGGCCGCCGCCACCTGTTGCAACACGCGTACACGCTCGTCGAGCGACAGTGTTGGCTTGGACTTTGACCGAGACGAGGAAGACGACACGCTAGTGCACTCGGCATACGCCGACAGCGGAAGACCGTCGACGTAGTCGTAGCGAACGCTGCATTGAGCAGAGAGAAAGTCGCGGAAACGGGGCACGTGCGCGCGGCCCATCCTGGTGACCGTGTCATTGTTTTCAGCACTCGAAATGGCCAACGCTTGCAACACCTCGGCTTCGGCAGAGCCGTCGCGTTGGCGTTTCTCAAAGAACACCTTTTCAGTGTACGTCTGGCCAATGCGGTTGTCTACGCAACGATACACGACTGCGCTGTAGCCGCGACCAATCTCAATACGCGATGGCAACTCGTACACACCGTTGGATAGGAAATCGCCGGGGGTTGGGGGTGCTGTTGCCATTGTCTTGGCGCTGGCTGTGGCGGCAGCGGCGGTGGCGGTCACAGGAGATGCGTTTGCGTTTGCTTCCAGGATCATCATGTCGTTGAAGCCTGCTAGTGCTTCGGCAGCAATGTTTTCCGCGTCACTGTGATCACACATGCCGCCGGCGCGTACTATCGGCGGTGGTGACGACGGTGGTGACCATGCCGTGGTATTGTCCAAACTCGACGACGACGACGACGACGACGATGCTGTTAAAACAGCACGCGCCCCGTGTCCAGGTGTGTAAGAGTCGCTTTGCATCTGCGTTGGCAACGACGCAATGGCAGTTGCCATCGTTAACGTGCGGCGGCGTCGTGGTGGTACTGGCGTGCTGTGGCTGGCGGATAAACGGAACGCGACATGAGGGTCGAAAAATAAAAGTAGGTGTGATTTTCTATTATAAAAGTGCACCGATGTGTGTTTGATCTGTCGAAACTTGGATTGCACCGCGACATTATGCATGCACGCGAGCGAGAGGCGGCGGGGCGACTAGGCATGTCCTTGCCTTTATTCATCTATCCAGAGTGGTGACAGGCTACGCGTAGGCTGCCCAGAGTTGATACGGGTTGCTTGCCAGCGGTGACAGGATACTGCCGTCCGTGTCGTCGCGTTGGTAGTAGGTTGACGCGTCGCGACGCCCCGTGTCTTCAAAGCCGTCGGTACGCTGAGGCACGCCAACCTCGCCAAAAAACTGCGGCCTGCACGCCAACTGTTGCTCGCCCGAGTTCCATCGCTGGCGCGCTGGCTCGCTTGGATAGTGAATACGCGGACCGTTGGACAACGCGTCGCCTGTCGAGCCCATGTCGCTCACGCCGTTTGGCATGCGACCGCGAAGGATACCGGCGCGGCCGCCGACGTTGGGTCGCATGTCGTACATGGCGTACGGCTCGAGTGTCGGGCCGAGGCCGGGTCGCTGTCGCTCGGGCTGGTTTTGACGCGATGGAGCGTCGATAAACTCTGAGGAGTGCAGGCGCTGGCTTGTGATGCGCGAAAAGGTGCCGGCATTGTCGCCGACGGCACGCCCGGGCACCGGCACGTTGGCCGCCGAGTCGGCGTCCGTGTAGTCGGATCGGTTGGTCGCCAACGGCACGTGATCGGTGAGCGTCGATGCACCCGTCGGCTTTAGACAGCCGCGCTGGTGCACGTTGTACCAACCGTGGTTGGTGAGCACGTCGGTCGTTTCGCGGTTCGTTCCGGGCAGGTCCTGGCCGCTTAGGTAGTGCGACGAGTAGCCCATCGACTGGCGGTTGCGAACGTCGTTCTCGTTTGACCTGTTTGGCGTCGTCTGCTGCTCGAGACGATGCGGCAGGCGCAGGGTGTGTTGTGTCTGGTGCACCGCGTTGCCTCGTGCGCGTACGCCGGGCTCGGGCGCTGGATTGTTCAGTCGGTGGTTGGGGTCCGCCTGCTGATCGACACGGTGCGGTAGGCGCAGCGTGTTCTTCGTGTTGCGTACCGCGTTGCCGCGCGCGCGCTCGCCGGGTCCCGGCGACGGCGTGTTGCCGCGCGTCGAGCGTGCCGACTGAAACACGCGGGTCTGGGTGCGAATCGGGTCGTACTCGGTGATGAACGTAGCGACGCGGCCGACGTGTGGCCGCGACGGCGCGGGATCACTCCAGCGATTCTTTCCCTCGATTGTCGCCATGGCCAGCGAAGGACGCTCGTAGGGGTACCTGACTTGAATCACCTCGTCTGCGTCAACAGCGCTGCCATCGCAGCCCGTTCCGACAACAACGCGATCCTGCTGCTCCTCTGACGTCTTCTTTCGCGCACCGCCGCCGAGCGTGAGTACATGCGTGTCGTTGACGGCCATGCGATCGACACACGGGCGCAGGCGCGGGTCGACGACGGTGAGCACGCCGGCACCCTGTTCGTGTGCGTCGAGCGGACCTTCCAACACGCCTGCCTTGTGGCGCCGGCGCCGGATTGTAGCCTCACTGTTGGCCTCGCTCGGCTCGACGCGCTCGCGAGACACGCCCGCGTAGCCCCCGGGTGTGCCTACGCGGTTAATGGCACGCTCCTTTGAGTTTGGCTTTGAGCGCACCTCCTTGGGCGCGTAGTATTCGCCCGAGCCCCAGGTCGACGTGGGCACCGCGTCTTGCAGCGACGCTTCGCGCACGTCGGCGTTGCGCGGCGGCTTTGTGTAGCCGATTGTCGTGTAGGTCTCTGGCAACTTTGCCGTGCCAAAGCGCCCCAACGTGGTGCGTCGTGTGTTTGGTGTTCGCCACACGGCTCGCTTGGTACTCGTGTGGTGGGTGCCCGAGTGCGGCACGACGATTTGCCCGTTGGGATTGGCGCGCGTGCTGTCGGGGTGCAGGTGGTTAAACTCGCCTGATATCGGCACGCTAAACGCCTCCTTGATGAACGATCGCTGCACCTGCTGCGCTCGCTCGCCGTCGTGTGGGTGCCGGTTCACTTGAAACGACGGTCGGAAGCGCTCCTGCATCACCTGTTTTTGCGGCAGGAACGTCCGAATCGCGTCGGCACCGCTGATCGGGTCGGGTGACAGCGACGTGAACGGCGTGCGCCCCACTGTCGGTGCCATCACCTGGTACGGGCGCACGCCCTTGTCAATGTCCTCGTGGTAGCGCGCCCAAAGCGGGCGCCCCCCCTCGGGCGTCTGTCGTGCATCGGGCGTTGCGGCAGAGACGGGCATCACAAACCGTGAACGCAATCGCTCCTCCCGTTGCAGCGCGTCGTCGTCATGATACAGAGCGTACATTTTTATCCTTGGGCAACACACGTGGTGGTGGTGGTGGTGGCGGCGGTGGTGGCGATGGTGGTACTTGGTGGTACTGGGTGCTGCAGGCCCCGTCGCGTGTGATTTTCTGTTTTTTATGAGCGGGCGACGTGTTGTGTTCTTGAACGACGGCGTGGGGGGTCGGTCGGTCAGTGTAAGACGACGCGACAATGAGCGCAAACGAGCGTGCGCGTGAATGGGTAAACGAGTTAGAAAGTAACGGCGCGACTTGCGACGACCCAAAGGCCGTGGCACGCGCCGTGTTTGTCGCGACGTGGGCAACGCGCGTGAAGCAGTGTCACGACCAGACTGTGATGCCGGTTGAACGCACAAAGGAGTATGCAACAACGACACTAGCCCAGGCTCAGGCCGTGCCCGCCGTGCAGTTTTCGACGATCGAACAGGCAGAAGGGTGGCGAGAGCGTGTTGACGAGTTGCACCGGGTGATAAGTACGCCCGACGCAGAGGTGGCGGCGACGTACTGTCACAACAGCGGGGTGGCACAGCGCTTTGCTGTGCACGCCATCACACTGTACGACGGCATGTGGATGACTCGTCAGCGAGGTATACTATACGCTGCTGCAGTCGAGCGCCTGTACGACACACTGTTGGTGCCACAACAGTAGCGCCGCCGCCGCCGCCGCTGCCGCCGCCCCCCACTGTCGCTCGCAATGAAATGACACTGTTGTGTTTACTCGTCGTACCATTGTGCGTAGTTGCCTCCACCGTCGCCGTCGTCGTCCACCACTGCCACGTCGGTGGTAGTATGCGGAGACAGGGGGGGCAGCGGCGGCGGCGGCGTCGTCGTCGTCGTCGTCGTCACGGGGTGTGCGACGATTCTAACGCCGGGTGTGCAAAGCGAACACATACGCTGGCTGGTTTGGCGGTGGTGCTCCCAGTACGCGTAGAACACGACGGATAGAATCCCTGCCGCAACAAGCGACGCGCCGACGACAAGCATCGCCGACACTGCCACGTCGGTGCCGAGGACAATGGCGCCTGGATACTCACCCGGTCGGTCTGGATCGTAGGCACATCGCACCTTGTCACCCAGTGTTGGTGCGCGCGTGCTCGTGAACCCCGTCCATGGATATATACGCGTGTCGTTGGGAAGAAGGACGCATAAAACAACAGGCGTGCACACGACGAGCGGCGCTGCTGTGCTGTTGCTGCCACAGTGCATCGACGTAGTAGTAGTAGTAGGCAATGGCAACGGGGCTGAGATGTACTCGTCGACAACACACGCGTGGCGAGACACAATGTACACGCGGCCCGAAATGTCGTCAACGTACGCACGTGGCGGGTCAGACTCGCCGGGATGCAGCACCGTCACGACAACGCCGGCGAGTAGCAGCGCAACTGCAATCGCACATAGTGTAATACGAATTACTGCTGCCTCGGCAAACATGGCATGTGCCGATCGAACACGCGGCTGTCTCTCTAAGCGACGATACGACACGACACGTGCCCCGGTGTGTCCTTGGAATTTATTTATCACCGCGCGCTCAAACAATCGGCGTGTACGTTGTGCCCATACCCCCCGAGCCAGTGCCACTGCCACCGCCGCCCCCTCGCATACTGTTACGTCCGCAAGAGATGGGCTGTAACTCTGGTGGCAACTCTGGCTGCTGTGGTCGTGCCATGCCAGTCACGTCTGGCGTGTACATTGGCCCCTGTGCTTGTTGCTGTGACTCCCTTGCGCCGCCGCTGCTACCTCCCTGTTGACTGTTACTCATCGACGCCATGACGCTCGTTGCGTTTTCGGGATGGCCTGACACGCGCATGCCGGCCGATCCAAAGCCTGCGGTGCGGAACGAGCCGTGGATATTGGGCTTGGGGGCCTGTTGTGGCGGTTGTGACCGGGGTGCCTGCTGTTGCTGCTGCTGCTGCTGCTGCTGCTGTGGCTGTCCATGTTGCTGGGGGCGCGGGCCAGAAAACACACCGCCCCCGCCGCCCCCGCCCCCGCCCCCGCCGCCCCCGCCACCACCACCTGGCACGCGTGTCACTTGCGGCATCAGGCCAAATGGTGACGACGAGCCAACGTCACCCGGATGGACCTGTGCTGGTTGCGGTGACCTGGCGCCGCCGCCGCGGCGTGTCTCGTCGTCGTCATCGTCGTCGTCGTCCTCTTCTGCGCGCATCTCCTCTTCGGCAAGGTCTTCGAGTGCGCGCCGCGTGTCTTCGAATGCACGTTCGACGACAGTGGCCGAAAAGTCGTCGACTCGCACCGTGTGGCCCTTCCTGTCACACACGGCTTCGTTGCCGTAGATCTTGCACCCACGTGCATGTAGTAAACGCCGCGTTTGCCGTTGAACACGTCGCCCCAGTGCAGCGGTGATGCGCATGCCTTCTCGCTTGTGTTGCAGAACAATGGACACTGCAACGAGAAACAGTGCCACCCCCCCGAGGACGACGAGTACGCGCCTTGACGCAGGTGGTAGCGCCGATGCGAATGTTGTCGTCATCGGTCGTCGTCGTCGTCGTCGTCGTCGTCGTCGTCGTCGTCGTCGTCGTCGTCGTTTGTTCGTTCGTTTGTTTGTTCCGCGTGCGACGTGTGCGCTGCTTACCCTGGAGTACACAAAATATCTTGGTCAACAGACAAGGGCCGCCTGCGATACGTCCGCGTTTGTTGTCGAGTCGCGCGCCCATGGCGGCCCATCGACGCCAGATCGACTATGACCGATACCCGACAGCAACGCAGTTGCCGCAGTTTGCGGTACACACAGACCCCGTGCGCCTGTTCAACGCACAGTCGTCGACGCTGCAGTATGGTACCGAGTCGTTTTCAAACCAGCAGCCGCTTGTGCAGGCGCTGTTCTACTCACCCGAGAACCTGCGCTGGGTGAGCGCGCAACTTCGCTACGCGGGCTACCTGCCACCCGACGACCTTACGCTGCGCACGTACATGCAGCGTGTCTACGCGCTTCACCCGCCCTTTGGCGAGCACGTCCGATTCGAAACAGACTACGCCATCCCCCCGGGTCAGTACGCACAGCGGTACCTGTCACGCCTCAACCGTCTCCTCATTAAGGACCTCATGACAGAGTATGCGTCGGAAATGCACTCTCGAAAGGCGTACTACACTGACCTGTGCTACAACCGCGGCATCGACATTCCCAACCCACAGTACTCGCGCCGCGGCTATGACTACCGAAAGCACATGGCCTATGACCAGATTGGCTGGGGACGCTGCTTCTAGACGGCGCAGGCAGGTGCGCGGTCCAATGCTGCAATGTTTTTTGCGTCGTCCAGGTGTCGGGAAGAGCAACCGCGCTGCTCGTGTCCTGACGCATTGCGTGTGCGTGTGTGCGTGTGTGTGTGTGTCGTGTTTACGACGATGGCGTCGTGTGGCGCGTGTTCTGATGGCCCGTTGACAAGGCGAGTGCAAACTATCGTCGACCTAACTCGTGTGTGCAGTGATGTACGCATCAAGTTGCCAAAGGATCCGTTGGCGTGCTCGTGCTTGCAATTTTACATTGACACTGTACACGTGGTGCAGTCGACGGGCGGCACGGGCGACGGCACCCTGTGTGCAGAACTGGCGCTCGGCGACTCGCGCGGCACCGCGACGTTCATCACGTCGCTGCATCAACCAAACAACGTTGCGCGCCACGCTAGGCGTCGTATCCAAGCGTTGCAGAGCGCAATGCCCGTGAGCGGCTACCTTCGCGTCGACGTAACACGCGCGGCCCCCGCGTGTGGCACGGTAAAGGTTGTCGTCGACGGCACGTGGATCTGACAGGCGCATGCCCCCCCCCCCGCTGCGTTTGTATGTACATAAACCAACTAGCCACAACAACACCGCGTCGCCCTGCGGTTACTTTCGAGCCACAAGTTTCTGCGGAACAGGCCAAGCCAAGCAGCGTTTGGACATTGCACCTCGGCCGCCAAAATGACGGAATTTATCGCACCGCATTTCACCACTCCAAGCCTTGTTACGGGCCTGACGGCCGCCAAGGGCGACCTTGTGGCCGGACGTTCCGGAGGCGGCCTCACGTCGCTGTCGGTTGGGGAAAACGACCGCGTGCTTGTGGCAGACTCGACGCAGGCGTCCGGCTTGCGCTGGGGAACTGCCGCGACACAGACGCATGCCTCGTCGCACCTGCACGGGGGCTCAGACGAGTTGAACGCGGACAGGCTCGCCCTGACATACTCGCCGCTTCACTACACCCCGTCGACGCAACCCGTCGAGGTTGACGATGCGGCTCAACTGACGGCGCACCTCGCGGGCATCGACGCAGTGCTAGCGGACGCTCACTCACCTGCGTTTCTCACGCTCACCGACACGCCGAGCGCCTTCACCGGTGCGGCCAACGCGCTGCTCGCTGTTAACACGGGTGCGTCGGCCGTCGAGTTTACGGGACAACATGTGGGCACCGTGGCGGCGTCGGTGGGCACGGCACTTGGCGCGGGATCGTCGTGTGCCGGCGAGAATGCAGCGGCGCTTGGACCGGGTGCCGTGGCCAATGTTGCGTCGACGGTTGCGCTGTGCGGGCCGCCAGTGTTACGCAAGGCGGCTGGCGTGAGCAGCGGCGACGAACACAGTGCCTTGGCGGGCTCGACCGCCGTGTACGCGACGCGTATCATCGACCTGACGGCCACTGGCACGTACACGATTAACGTTCCGTCGGCGGCAACCTTTGTGCCCCGTGAGATTGTCGTGCACCAGACGACCGCGGGCACGGTCGATGCGACACTGGCGTTTGGCACCACGGGCGACAACACGCGCTACGGCAACATCTCACACGGTGCGTCGGCCAGTCTCGGCTCTAACCGCATACTGACCGCCTTGCCGTCACTCGACTCGCCCGTGGGGGGCGTGTTACAGGCCCGTGTGACGACGGCCGACGACTCGGCGGGGGCGTGCCGTGTCTTCTTTGTTGGCATTCTCGTCGAGAATGAGTAAGAGTAAAAACAGGGGGCGCCGTGTTTTAATCGACTGTTGTTGTTGTTGCGATGATGATGATGATGATGATGTTTGCGGCTTGCTAGTTGCCTCGTGGCGGTGGCACTGGAACTGCCTTTGACTCGGCAGGCTTGGGTGTTGCTGGCGGCGACACGGCGCTAGTGCCGCCCGGCGCCTTTTGAGACGCGACCGTCGTGGCCAGTGGCGTCTTGGGGTACACTTTCATAGACTTGCCTGAAAAGGACACGACGTTCATCGCCTGGTTGTCACTGTCGAGCCAGCACACGAACGGGCCCACTTTGCACGTTTCGAGGTACACACTTTCGACGGCACCGTCCTCGTTAAAGTAATCGGTGACAAACGACGTGGCCCACCCGAGCATCGTCGACTTGGGCTCGGTTGGCGTGGCAAACACGTGGACCGAGCCGCCGGCGTGAGAAGTCGACACGACGAGAAAGGTGCCATCGACTGAGAACTGCATGTCGTAGATGTGCGTGTTCTGTGCGTCAAAAGTAACACGAAACTGCCGAATGCACTTGCCCTCGAGCGTCTCGAACAGGCGCACCACCGTTCCCTTCTTGCTACACGTCGCAACCAGGTTTCCACGCGGAGACAGTGCAATCACGCGAATGTCAGACTTGTGAGCAGGCACGCGAATGTCATAGGTCTGTTTGACGCTGCGCGGCGGTGCCTTGGACGACGACGACGACGACGACGACGACGACTTTCCGCCTCGTGCCACGTCCTGCTGCTCGGGCCTGTCGGGACGGGAACAGATAATCACCTCGCCGCGCGTCGGTGACGGGAACGCAGCGACGCTGCGCCGTTCGTCGTCGTCGCCGCTGCCGTTCGAAACGTAAACGAGGTCACATGCGCCATACGGGTTGTCCCACGTGTTCTTTCGCATCTCAGACGACAGATGCTGCTGTTCGATGCGATGCATGCCGACGCAGTTTTTCGTTGCAATCAGGATCCTGTTATGCGCCATACGCAAGCCCACGATGGGCGCGGCGTACTCGACCGTGCACGGCGAGCGTGACATTCGGTCGTCCCACATTACCATGCAGTTTTCGGTAAACTTGCCAGATCGCCGCGTGCCCACGACGGCAAAGATGTTGCTGCTGTCCAGGCGACAGGCAAGGCGCACAACGCCGCCCGGTCCCGGATCGCTCGTCAACACGCGCCGCTCGGTTGTTTCCACGTCGAGGGTAGGGCTTCGAAACACCGTGTAGCCATCCTTGGTGGCACACGTAGCGCGATCCTTGGTTTGGTTGATAGAGATGGAGTAGAAAACAGGAGGGGGCTGCGCGGCGGCGGGGGGCTGTGAGGTTGCCATTGCTGCTACTGCTGCTGTTTTGTGTAGTGTGTGTTTCTGATGCCTTTTCTTGTTGTCGTCAACGCACACAGACGACCTCTAGCAAGCGCTCCACAAAATTTCAGACACTCGGATGACGCGCGCGTTTCATTATCGATCTTTTTTTACTGCCATACAAGGTAGACCGCGCCATAACCGC
>Ga0209475_10003668_pt1 | contig 13922 bp, 8 predicted proteins | sample tdDd471_FD_187128 | JGI IMG/M metagenome (GOLD analysis project Ga0209475, IMG submission 187128) | Marine sediment microbial communities from the Atlantic coast under amendment with organic carbon and nitrate - tdDd47.1 (SPAdes)... | ecosystem: Environmental > Aquatic > Marine > Coastal >... | reverse complement strand
GTCGGCCGCTATGAGGTGCCGTTGCATCGCGATCCCGAGCCGTTGCCGAACTGTGATGTCCTGGTGATCGAGTCGACCTACGGTGACCGCGAGCACGATCACGAGCCCATGGCCGACCAGATCAGGCGGGTCTTCCAGGAGACCATCCACAAGCAGGGCGTGGTACTCATTCCGGCCTTCGCCGTGGGGCGGGTCCAGATGGTCACGTTGATCCTGCGCGACCTGATGAAGAACGGTGAACTGCCCGAGGTCCCCATCTACGTGGACAGTCCCATGGCCGTGGACGCCACCCTCATCTACGGACGGCACCTCTACGACTTCAACCTCGATGAGGACATCATCGACGACGGGCGCAGCCGGCTCTTCCCCCGCGAGGTCCATCTCTGCCGGACCGTGCACGAGTCCAAGCAACTGAACACCCGCGAGGGGCCCATGGTGATCATTTCCAGCAGTGGCATGATGTCCGGTGGTCGCATTCTTCATCACCTGGCGCGGCGAATTGGACGGCCCGAGAACCTGATCCTGCTGGCCGGTTATCAGGCCCGGGGCACCCGTGGTCGGGCGCTGCAGGATGGGGCGAAGACCATGCGGATCCATGGCGAGAACTGGCCCATCGAGTGCAATCACGAGACGATTCACGGGCTATCGAGCCATGCCGACGTCAACGAGATGCTGCGCTGGGTCGACACCGCCGAGCAGAAGCCGAAGAAGGTCTTCGTGGTGCATGGCGAGCCGGATTCCTCGCAGGCGTTCGCCACGACATTGCGGGAGCATCTGGGGTGCGAGGTGCATGTGCCGAGTCATGGGAAGGGGTTCGAGATTTGAGGTGGGGCGTGGCCCTGAGAGGAGCGAAGGAACAACGGCTCGTGCAGCATGGAGCGGTTGTTCGTTTTCCGCGGCGCGGACTTGAAACGGCGCCGATAGCGGAAAAACCACGTACCGGCATCCAGATAGGCAGGTTATTGGACCCATGCCCCGACTCCTGATCTTCGGCAACTCCGGCTCCGGCAAATCGACCCTGGCCCAGGCCAAGGCCGAAGCTTGGCAATGCCCCCACCTCGACCTCGACACGGTCGCCTGGCTCGAAGATGTCGCCCCGCCCACTCGTCGCCCCATACCCGCCAGCCAGGCCCTGGTCACTCCCTTCCTGGCCGCCAACGACGAGTGGGTCATCGAAGGCTGCTACGCCGACTTGCTCGACCTCGTCACACCTCACGCCACCGAGCTGATCTTCCTCAACCCCGGTGTCGAAACCTGCCTCGTCAACAGCCGGGCCCGCCCCTGGGAACCCCACAAATACGAGTCTCCCGAGGCCCAGCAAGCCAACCTCGAGATGCTGCTCGAATGGATCGCCCAGTATCCCCTTCGCGATGACGAGTTCTCGCTTCAGGCCCATCGGAAACTCTACGATGAATTCTCCGGCCCCAAGCGTGAGTACACCTCGAACTCCAGATAGGCCGAAAAAAGGGGCCCCCGGGGACCCCTCCGTTTTCATCCATAGTTGACAACCGCAGTCAAAACGCGATAATGCTCCAGCCTGGTGACTGACCTGGATCAAACATCCGGTCAGTCCCGGCAAAGGCGCTGGACGGAACCAGCGCCTCAACCCCCACAGGAGGTGAGCCTTGCGCCGTCTGGTGCAGGCATTCGGCCGAACGATCGCCCTGGTTCTGGCCTATATGTTCTTGTTGACCGCGCTGTCCAGTGAGACCGCGGCCGCCGATCGTTATTCCCGCGACAATCCGACCTTGTGCCCTTCGGCCTCGAGCGCGGTCTTCGTGGCTGAATAACCTGCTTCCAAGGGCTGTTCCCACTCATCGAAATCCTCGACCTTGATCTCCGGATCGATGGGTGGCCGCACGAATATATCGGGCGGGTTGAGTGCCACTCGGGCGTCGGTGAGCAGGCGCTGGGGAATGTCATACGCCTTCATGACGATTTCCATGATCAATGGACGTTCGATCTGCTTCTTGGTGATGAGCGTGTCCCACCATGAATTGGCGCCCTCGAAATCGAGGGCCCGGTCGGGAGGCGCCGCCACGTCGATGGCGATGACCGGCTTGTGGGTCATGGCGCGGATGATGTCCACCGGCAGATTGTTCACCATGCCGCCGTCCAGCAGGATCTTGTCGTTCACGCGGGCGGGCGGGAAAACTCCGGGCAGGGAGATGGAGGCACGGATGGCACCGCGTAGATCACCCCGATCGAAGACGACCTGCACACCCTTCTGGATATCACAGGCCATGATTTTCAGGGGAATGTCCAGGTCCTCGAACGTCTCGGGGATGTAGTGGGACAGGACCTTCTCGAGGCCACGCCCTCGGTTCAGAGCTTCTTTGCTGCCGACATCGAGCAATTCCGTGAACTTGAATTCATTGATGTGGTGGATGATGTCCGCGGAGGTCACTCCAGTGGCAGCCAGCGCTCCTACGATGGCGCCCATGCTGCAGCCGGCGATGGCCACCGGCTTGATGTTGAACTCTTCCAGAGCTTTGACGACACCAACATGTGCAAAGCCCCGCGCACCACCGCCACCAAGAACCAACCCTACCTCGACCATGTCTAAAACCTTTCCCCAGGAGTAACTCGACCAGAGGTTAGGTTCTATCATATCTGAAGATTCGATTCCACGCTCAAGGCAGCAGGGTCAATTTCCCACTCGCCTGGGGACGGCCGCCGATCATGATCCGGTAGACATAAACCCCGCCAGGCTGAGACGCTCCATGCTGGTTGATGCCGGACCACCTGACCGTGTTCAGCCCCTCCTGTCCGGCCTTCACGCCCGAGTCCCAGACCCGGCGCCCGCGAAGGTCGTGGATGGTGGCCCGATACGAGATCGCCTCGGGCAGTTCGAAACGCAATCGTGTACTGGGGTTGAACGGGTTGGGTGAGGGGCCCAGATCACGAACGGTCGAGAACGGCGTCGTGGGTTCCACACCGGTGGCCACTTCGTCGTGGGATTCCACGATCTCGTCGATGTTGATGTGGCCCGTGGTCAGGCTGTCCTGGATGAGGATGAAGACTTCACGCCCCAGCAGGTCCTGGATGTCCCAGTATCGCTGGGTCATGGTATGGGTGTCGAAACCGGTGGCCCGACGCAGGACCGAGTCGGTGGCCGCATCGACCAGGGCCACGAACGTATGGTCGATGTCGTTGGTGCCGCCGATGTGGAAGCTGATGGATTTTCCTTCGATCACGAAGGGATGGCTCTTGGCGTTGCCGCGGACATCGGATCCCTGGAAGAAGCCGGGAACCCCGTATCCGGACAAGGGGCCCTGGTAGTATTCATAGGTGCTGAAGTAGCAATGCCCGACTGGATTGGCGGGCGCATCGCCGCGGCGGGCGGAATTGTCGCCGAAGGTCGGATTTCCCAGGCAGGCCAACCCTTCGAATGAGGCGAACTCGCGCAGCAGAGGGTTGGTCTTGATCACCGTGGGTTCGCTGGTGCCCTCGCCATAGCGCAGGGAGTCGATGCGGGTGAGGTAGCTGCGAGCGATGATGTTCGGCTCCTGGTAAGGCACGATGCGGGAGAAGACCTTGGTGGGTCCGCCATCGAAACAATCCACCTCCGGGGCGATGCCCAGGGCGATGATCTCCTTGTTGGCCATGGACAATCCCTCGGGCCGGACCGAGGCCGTGTGGGCGATGCCCTGGACGCTGTACTCGAGGAAGAAGAGGTGGTGGATGCCGTCCTCGACGAGGTACTGCACGCTCTCCAGGGTGTTGCCTGGATAGTCGCCGTCGTTGAGGAAGAAGATGTCGGGCTCATCCCAGCGGACCATGTCGGTGCTGGTGGTGTGGGCGACAGCGCCCTGGCCGTCCTCTATGCCCATGGCCTTGGCCGAGGCCAGCATGTGCCACTGGTCGCCGTCACGGTAGTAATAGGGGTCGCGGCACTCGCTCCAGCCGGCATTGGCGAAGTAGAAGAAGTCGGGGGGAGAGGGCTCCATGACCGGGTTCAAGCGGGTCTTGTACCAGGTATCCAGATCGTGGGACCAGGCCACGCAGATGCGCTGGTTGTACAGTTCATCGACGCCGGTGTAGGACATCCACCAGAGCCCGGAATCTTCGTCCCAGATCACATCGGGGGCCCAGACGGCACGGGTTTCGTGGAGGTCGTCGGAGACCGAGAGGATGATCCATGGCTCACTCCAGTGAATCAGGTCATCACTGGTGGCGCGATAGATGTGATCGGCCTCGCTGGGGCTCGGGTTGTCCTCGGGAATGGCATGGTAGATGATGCTGTAGAGGCTGTCGTGCTGGATCAGACAGAAATCCCAGGTCTGGTATTCCTTGTGGACATAGTAGGGTTGCTCGAAGTCGATATGCATGAGCGCCAGGGCCGGGGTGCTGGTCAGCAACGCCAAGAAGACCACCAGGGCGGTGGTCCAGGACCGTGTGAAGCGGGCTCGGTCTATCATTGAATTGATCGAGTTCCTTCATTGCCGACGTCGGGTTGCCGGGAAGCCCAATCCCTCCAGGCTTCGATTTCCAGGAATCATCATACCATAAATAGTCAAAATTTTCGATATTCCGTTGGCCGGAAATAGCCGGACGGTGCTGGAATCAGGGGATTGTACCCGCTACATTGGCGTTGATCGGTATTTTGCCATGGGTCCGCGCCAACTGCGATCCACGGCTTACCCATGATCCCGGAGTTTTTCCATGCGCCCCACCGCCATGACCCTGCTCATTCTTCTGCTAGCCCTGCCCACGGTCTTGCTGGCCGACCCCGTTGCCGTGTCCCAGGTCATGCGGCTCGGGCCCTTGCCGGCTTCTCCCATCGGCGACCTCGATGCGCGGGTCCACGCCGCCGTGGAGGTGGTTCCCGAGGTGGACCCTCGCGGCTGGTTGCCCCGGGACGATGTTCACGGCTGGGAGCGGGACGAGAGAGCAGGCGGGACCATCGCGTTGGCCGAGCCCGGGGTCTGGTGGGTGGCGGCCCGGCTGGTGAGCGATCGCTGGTGTGAGGTCACCCTGGAGGCAGGAGAGTCGGCCACCATCTGGCTCGACGGCGATCTCGTGAGTGGAGCGGTGGCGATGCCTCGCGGGAGTGCCTTCGTGATGGTGCGCTTCGAGATAGACGAGGCACAAGACGTGTTTCTCACGGCTGATGGTGAGGCCGCCCTCTCCTGGGACCTCGAACCAACCCTGGATTTCAGCCGCTTCGACCGGGCCCGTCAGGTGGCGTCCATCAGCAACCTGGCCGTCTCGACACGCGGGCAACTCGTGGCCCGGCATCTGTCCCGCCGACACCCCACCGGTGAGGAGCGAACCAGCGAGACCTGCGTTCTCGATGGACATGGTCAGCTCGTGGCCGCCGGCCTGGGGGGACCCTCGGCCAGCCCGGTGACCTTCACCCGGGACGGCAAGCAACTCCTGCTCCAGCGTGAAGGTACCCACGGCATCGATCTCCTGCTCTGGACCGCCCCCCGCGGCCCTCTGGCCACGGTGGTTTTCGACGAACCAAGCCTGGGGCTCCACGATTTCGATCCCTCTGGTCGCTTCTTGCTCATGGCCACCGAGCGAGGACTCGAGGCCCAGGACATCGCCGATGATCAACGTCGCTGGGATGCCCTGCGCGAGCGGGTGGTGGACTGGAATCCTCTGCCTCATCTGCAGATCGTCGACCTGGAAACCGGCGTGCGCCGGGTCATCACCAGCCCTGGTGATTACACCCTCGATGACGCCGCCTGGCTGCCCGACGGCCGGTCCGTGGTGTATGCGCGGACGCTGCCCCAGGTCCCACGTCCCTGGTTCCATTCCGAGATCAGGATGATCGATCTGGCCACCGGAGAAGACCGCTTGATCACCACCTTCACCGGTGGCTGGGAAGTCCGACCCCAGGCGCTGACGCCCCATCCGGATGGTCGGCGCCTGGCCTTCATCGGTCCGCCGGAGGAAGTTGGCGGCGGGCGAGATGAGCACAATGTCTACAACAAGCAGGTGTGGCTCCTCGACCTCGAGAGCGGAGCCTTCGAGCGGGTGACCCAAGGGCTGCCCTACGCCTTTGACGCCGGCCGCAATCTGCCGGCCTGGACGGACAAGGGTCGTCGCCTGGTGCTGCCGGCCAACGCCGGCGGTCGTAACGTGCTGGTCACCTTGAAGGACGACGACGGAAACTGGGTGGCTGAGGAGTTGCCCACGGCCATGGAGACGGGCGATGGCTGGGCGTTGAGCCCGGATGGCGAGGCCGTGGTCTATACGGCGGCCAGTCCCCTGGAGCCGCGCCGACTCTGGCTGCAGTCCCTGGGCGGCAAGGCTCGCGAACTGGAAGCGGTAGATCAGACTCTACCGGCGCGCTATGGAGCGGTCGGCGTCGAGGATGCGAGCTTCACCGGGCCGGACGGGGACACGGTGGAGGCCTGGTGGTATCGCCCGGCCGGAATGGCGGGAGAGGTCTTCGACGGCCCCTCCGACGTCCATCAGGCCTCGGTGCCCCTCATCGTCTACTACTATGCCGGGTCGAATCCCACGACACGTGGTTTCAACACCACGCACCAGTTCTGGGCCGCCAACGGCTACGCGGTGCTGGTGGTGAACCCCCGTGGCGCCCATGGCTACGGCGATGACCACGCCGACTGGCACGCCGGCGATTGGGGCCCCGCCGCTGGTGGCGACATCATCGCCGGGACCGAGGCACTGCTGGCCCGACACCCGCAACTCGACCGCGGTGCCGTGGGCTGCTACGGCGGCAGCTATGGCGGCTTCATGACCATGTGGCTGGTCTCCCACAGCGACCTGTTCTCGGCCGCCGTCTCCATGTACGGCATCGCCGACCTGGCTACCTACTGGGGCCAGGGCACCTGGGGCTGGACCTATGGCGACATGGCCGTCGGGGGGCGCATGCCGTGGAACGAACCCCAGTACTTCACCGAGCACTCGCCGCTCTATGCCGCTGGTGATGTGAACACGCCGCTGCTGCTCCTGCATGGCGCCAGTGACAGCAACGTCACGCCGGGCGAATCGTCGGAGATGTTCACGGCCTTGCAGGTTCAGGGCAAGCCGGTGGAGATGGTGACCTTCGCCGGTGAGGATCACGGGATAGCCGGATCGTGGGACAATTATGTCGGGCATCGCACCATGATGCTGGAATGGTTCGACCGGTGGCTCAAGGGTCGTGGTGAGGCCTGGGAACGCCGCTGGAGAGACTGAAAATCCTTATCGTTGCTCAACTTGGCGGGGTCGTCCTCATGGGGGCGGCCCCGATTTCTTGGGTCCGATCAATGCATGGTTTCCACCCAGGCATCCGCCAGGGAAACGGCTCGGGGAAGGATGCGGAACAATAAAGGAAACCCTGGATCGACCGGGTTGGGAAGGGAGTTGCACCATGCCGACCACCATTGCAAACAGCCGTCATAGTGCCCGGGTCTCGGGCCCGGTCGCCCCAGGCTCCCTGCTGCAGGTCGGACCGGACAACCCCGCGGCGGCCAATGGGCGATTGCAGGAAGCCAATCGCCTGCTCGAGGTTCAGGAGTACGATCAGGCAGAAGCCATTCTAACCCGGCTGGTGAAGGACAATCAGCGCGATCCCGAGGCCCTGGCCAGTCTGGCCGTCTGCGTGGCGGCGGGGCGCGGTCAGTTCGCGACGGCCGAGAAGCTGGCTCGGCGGGCGCGACAGCTCGCCCCGGGGCAGGTTTGTGGCTGGTTTGCCCTCGGCTATGTGAATCTGCTCGGATCACGGCTGGAGAAGGGGTACCGATACCTGGAGGAGGCGCGCAAGCGTGATCCGCGTGATCCGCGCCTTCGCTGGGGCCGCGACGCCTATGAGCAGAAACGGCCGGCGGTCATTTGCGATCTGGCGCCCACCAATCCCTTGAACCGCATGCTGGGCGCGAGCCGGCTGGTGGTGACCGATCGACGGGTCATGCTGGCCAGCGCGGTGTACGCGTGCTATCGCGCGGCTGCGGTATATTTCTGCCTCGGTTGATCCACCAGTAAGCATCCATGGGGTTGCCATCGAGGAGAGGATCGACGACCCTTGAGGGGAGTCGGTCTGGATTCCTACATGAGGTGGCACGATGCGGAACAATTCAGTCGCAGCCCTGATTCTCGGCGTTTGCTTTGTCCTTGGCCTGGCCATTCTCGCCAGCACCTGGCGCGGCAATGTCAACACGGCGCAGACCCTCAAGGTCACCGGTTCGGCCACCATGGAACTGACCAGTGATCTGGGCCGTCTGCGTTTCTGGGTCCAGGGCCGGGGCGGTACGGCCGAGGCGGCCTGGCAGGATCTGCAGCGCCAGGATCCCTTGATCCGTGCCTTCTTGACCGAGCACGGCGTCCCGGCCGACGCGCTCGAGATCTTCCCCGTGAATGCCTGGTCCATCGATGAGTTCGACAGCAAGGGCAACCGTACCGGGCGCACCCTGAGCCATCAGAGCGAGCAGGGATTCCTGGTCCAGTTGACCGATGTGGAGCTCATCAAGGCACTGTCCCTCGAACTGGCGGGCCTGGTGACCGAAGGGGTGAATGTGCGGACGAGCATGCCCGAGTACCTCGTCACAGGGCTGGCGGCTGTGAAGGAAGAGGTGCAGGCCATGGCCGCCGAGGATGCCATGCGCCGGGCTCGCAAGGTGGCCACTGCCGCCGGGGCTTCCCTCGGTCCCATCCGTGATGCGCGCATGGGTGTCTTGCAGGTCACGCCGAGGCACAGCACCGTGGTCAGCGATTACGGGGTCAACGACAACTCGTCCATCGAGAAACAGATCACCGCCGTGGTCCACGCCAAGTTTGCCATCGAGTAGGAATGCGCACTCTGATCCTTGTCCCACTCCTGTTGATCATGCTCCTGGCGACCACTCCGGTGGTGGCTCAACTCAGCCTGCCTGATTCGGTCAACGTCACCCAGGACGTCACGGTGAAGGTCTGGCCGCCCAAGGTGGCGACCTATGGCATCGTGTGGGTGCCCAATGCCACCTACGGGTCGGCGACCGGCCTTGGCCTCGGGGCCGAGACCGTCAAGGTGTTCCGGCTCGATCCTGATCAACGTTCCTTCTCCTCCACCGCGAAATTCAAATTCATGGGCACCACCAAGGGCCAATGGCGTGCGGAACTCGGCGGTGACCTGTACTGGAACAAGGGGAAGAATTATGCCCAGGCCTACGTCGGGTTCGATGATCTAGCCCGCCCATTCTATGGCCTGGGTCCGGCCGCCGACTCCTGGGCCAAGGAATACTACCGTCCCAATGAATTCCTGAGCATCGCCGAGCTTGCCTACAAATTTGGGAAGATCCTGTCCCTGGGGCCCCGGGGTGAGCTCCATCATCAGGATGTGGACAATGTGGAAGAAGATGGCCTGCTGGATTTCGGTATCGTGCCGGGCCTCGATGCGGATCAGCTGGCTGGCCTCGGTGTGGCCCTGGTCTATGATACCCGCGACAATCGGTATTATGCCGGTCATGGCCAGTACATCCAGGCTCGCTGGATGGCCATGACCCAGCTCAACAGTGATCGCTACGAGTTCGACGAATACGTCGTCGATGCCCGGTCCTATTTCGATCTCAACAAGGAGCACATCCTGGCGGGCCAGGTGTTCTTTCAGCAGGTCGATGGCACGGTCCCGTTCTGGCGGCTGGCCTCCCTGGGCCATGAGAATCACAGCTGGGCCTATGGCCGCGACCGCTACCTGGACAAGATGCTCATCGCCACCCAGGCGCAGTGGCGCTGGAGGCCATTCGAACGCTGGGGATTTGCAGCCTCGGCCGGCCTGGCCACCGTGGCCCATGACATTCAGGCCGTGGTGGCCAAGTACTGGCGTCCCTCGGTCGGTGTCAGTGTGAGGTATTTCGTGGCCCGCGATGGAGAGCTGGTGCCGATCCGGCTGGACTTCGGTGTGGGATATCAATCGGTGCGCCTGGTCGCCGGCATCGGTGAGCTGTTCTAGTCGTCGCCCTCGACCAGCTTGAATTCCGGCGTTTCGCAACGGGCCATGCGCTCCCGGTAATCCACCATCTCCGGCCCTTCCCTCAGACGATCGCTCACCGGTACCACCATGCAGGCCGACTCGAAGGCGTAGGGCCGGTCGGTCTCGATTTCGCGGAGGCGACCACTGATGATGGTCTGGTCCATTTCGCTGAGTCGAAGCCCGGCCATGGCCCGGTGGGCCGCCTCGTGCCGGGCCATCTGGCAGGGATCCCAGAACACCGCCACATAGCGCGAGGTCTCGGCCATGTGGAAATGGGCCGGCCGGAAGGAGAGGCCGTCCAGTTCCAGCCGCTCGCACATGACCACGAGCATGGCGGTGATGTCGCGCAACAGGCCCAGCCCTGGATAATTCTGGCCGGAGAGCTGCGGCTGGTCGAGGACGAAGGCATGGCCGGCATTCTGGAGCAGGAGCCACTCCACCGACAGCAAGGCGTAGGGCGGAGCGGTGGTGGGATCGCGACGTAGCTTGAGCTCGATGAGTGGCACCGGCTCAGGCGCCGCCATGTCGAGGACGCGCAGCAGGTGTCCCGTGGGGTCACTCAGGTTGGTTTCTACCTGGAGCTTGCGGAAACCCTTGGCTCGCAGCCGGTCAAGGAGCCCCGATTTCTCGAGCACCACCTCGAGGCCGTGATGGGGTATGGCGTTGAGGAAGAGAGTGCCGGTGGCGCCGTCGAGGCCCAGGATTTCTTCGGTGGTGAGGGCCCAGTCATCGCCCTCGTCCTGGGGAGTGGTGTCCGGTCGTGAAAAGAGTGGCTCGAGCCGTCGAAAAAGTCCCAGGGGCAGCTCGAGATCGAGGGGCGGCTGGATGGTGGGGTCGCCGGTCAGCAGCCAGGAGAAGGTGGCTGCCGGGTGCCGCCAGGCGTGCCGACCGTAGCCGCCGGCCAGGAGCATGACCACGGGCGGCTTCTCCACCATATCGTTGACCATCTTGAGGACGATACGGTCGCGGGCCACCAGTCCATCGTGGCTCATGCGCCAGTTGCCGAGGCTGTCGCGTCGATGCGGATCGCTGCCGGCGAGGTAGAAGACCAGGCCGGGGCGGACCGCCTGGAGAACGGGAGGCAGATGTCGGCGCAGGGCGGCTGTGAAGGCGCGGTTGTCGATGTCAGGGCCCAGTTCGAGGCAGGTGTCGCTGGTGGCGAAGATCTCGAGCAGGGTGCGGTTGTGGAGGCTGAAGGTGTGCACGGTCTCGTCGTCGGCGAAGATGGACCGGGTGCCGTCGCCGTCGTGGATGTCGAGGTCGATGACCAGGACAGGGTCTTCGAAGCCGTGGTCGCGGAAAGTCCGCACGGCGATGGCCACATCGTTGAAGCAGCTGAATCCATGCCCTCGGTCGGCTGATGCATGGTGGAAGCCGCCGCCCAGATTCACGGCCACGCCGCCATGGGTGAGAGCCAACTTGGTGGCGCGGACGGTGCCGCCGACCATGGCGCGCGAGCCGGCGAGGAATTGCTCGTGCAGGTCCTGGGGCATGGTGAAACCCACGATGGGGGCCAGGGCTTCGGGGTCCTCCAGTGATTCGAGGTAGCTGCGGGTGTGGACCAGGCGTAGGCGGTTGAGGCTGGCCGGGCGTGGCCGGTGAAGTTGACCACGGCAGAGGAGGCCCTGCTTTTCCAGGTAATGGAGAATACGGTACGGGCGCATGAGGTCGTAGGGACCGGTGGCCTGGTCGCCGCAGTAGTCGGGATGGAACGCGAAGTGAGGCACGCCCTTGGCCACCCGGCAGGGAAAGACTCCCTGCAGGCGATGGCGCATGGCGGCGAGCATGCGGGCGATGGCGCTGAATTGTGGAGGCGGGATCATACCTGGCTCCAACGGATAAGGGCCTGTCCCGAATCTTGTGGGGCAGGCCCTCGTTCGTCAACCATCGGTGAGGTCAGATGCTGAACCAGTAGTTCACCTTGGCCAGGAATGTGTTCTCCGGCTCCTGATCGAAGAGCAACGAAGGGTTCAACTCGCCGTCGAACCCGCCGGGATCGGTGTGGAAGCTGCGCTCGTCGTAAGTATTGCGCCCATGGGTCCAGACCAGGTAGATGGTGGAACCGGGACGGTACTCGTAACGCCAGACCAGATTCAGATTCACGGCGCTGTAGTTGAAGTCGTAGAGGCCGGCGTCCATATCATAGGAACGCAGGTCGCGACTGTCGGGCTCGGCCAGATACCGCGGATCGGTGTAGGAACCGGTGGTGAGATAGGGCTGGACGTACAACTCGAGGGACGTGTCCCGGGTGAAGAGGTAGCTGGCGCGCAGGGTCATGTCGAGGATCTGCTGGTCGAGGCGGCCGAAGACGTAGGCCACGCCGTCGATGCCCTGCTCGTCGTCGCCGAAGTTGTCCATCCACTGGGCATCCTCGAGGCGGTCCTGGTAGGTGGCTGACAGCCGGGTGACCAGGTGGCTACCGATGTTCCAGCGCAGGCCGTATTCCAGTTCCCAGCGATTGCTGCCGGCGTCATTCCATGACACCTCGCTCTCGACCTCGTGCACCACGTCGTTGCGCCAGTCGGTCTGAATGCGGCCCTCGATGTAGTTTCCGGCCGGATTGGTCATCAGCGGGCCTCGCTGTCCCTCGAAACCGCGGGTGTTGTCCTTGGAGGTGCCCTCGAACCAGTGTTCGGCCACGAATCCGATGTCCCAGTAGCCGTGGGTCTGGTTGTAGCTGTCGAAGTAGATGTCGGTCCACTGGCGATGGCCCTTACCGTACTCCCAGACCACCTCGCCGGTGGTGTCCGAGACCCGGCGCTGGTCGCCGTAGAGCCAGCTCTTGTTGAACTGGAGATACTGGTAGGAGGTCTTGAGGAGGCTCTGCTGGCCGTCGGCATCGAAGCGGTACTGGACATAGGCTCGGGCGGCGATCTCGTCGTTGGACCGCAGGAAGCCGGCGTCGTTGGGGTCGAAGCGGTCGCTCTCCAGGGTGCCGTTCAGGCCCGTGCGCCAGACGCCGGCTTGCTTGCGGAGAGACAGGTAGGCGGCCGAGCCGTAGACGTCGCTGTCGGGAAGGGTGGGGTCGGTGATGTTGTCGTGCGGCTGGACGACCGTGCCGACCACGCTGCCCTCGATGGCGTAGGTCTTGTCCTTGAACTGGAGGCGACCGTCGGCCCCGCCCGAGACGGCGTTGCGGTGATCGCGATAAGACGATTCATCCTCGATGTAGGCGGTTCTGGCCCGGGAGACCACGGTGCCCATGAGACCCAGGCGGTGGTTGCCCTCGTCCAGGTCGCGAGCCATGCGGATGACGCCGTAGCCCGACTCGTTGGTGCCGCTGACGAAGGGATTGTGTCCCTGCTCGTTGGGGGCGATGTCGGTGTAGGCGCCCAGGACGGCCAGGGTGGTCTGGCCACCGATCTTGCCGGTGAGCTTGCCGGCCGCGCGGATGCGGCTGTTCACGTCGCCGGTGCCGATGCGGCGCGAGTAGAAGAGATTGAAGTTGGGATGCTGGAAGAACCGCGAGCCCTCCACGAAGAAGGGTCGCTTCTCCTGATAGAAGGTCTCGTAGGGCGAGAGGTTGAGGAGCGCGGGGTCGGCCTCCACCTGGCCGAAGTCGGGCTGGAAGGTGAGCTGGGCGGTGAGGGCTGTGGTGAGGTTGTACTTGAAGTCGGCGCCCCAGTTGAAGTAGCGGTTCCAGCTCTCGTCCTGATCGTCGGGATTGGCTTCGTTGTTGAGGGCGCCGGCCACGTAGGGCAGGATCTCCAGGGCGCGGGGGTTATGCACGTCGCTGATGCCGGTGAGGGTGCCCCAGCGGCTCACGAAGCCCTGCTCGGTGCGGTCCCAGGTGGCCCAGCCGGTATCTTCACCACGGCTGTGGAGCCAGCGGTAGAACTGCATGCCCCAGGTCATGTCGGTGCCGGGCTTGAAGCGGATGGCCTGGAAGGGAATGCGGATCTCGAGGTACCAGCCCCGGTCGTCCTCCCAGGTCTCGGCTTCCCAGACGGCTTCCCAGTCGGGATCACGATTGCCGTCGTTGTAGAGGTAGTGGTCGGCCTTCACGCCGTCGGCGGTG
>Ga0209475_10003663_pt1 | contig 13930 bp, 11 predicted proteins | sample tdDd471_FD_187128 | JGI IMG/M metagenome (GOLD analysis project Ga0209475, IMG submission 187128) | Marine sediment microbial communities from the Atlantic coast under amendment with organic carbon and nitrate - tdDd47.1 (SPAdes)... | ecosystem: Environmental > Aquatic > Marine > Coastal >... | reverse complement strand
GTCTGAAGTTAAAAGCCTTGCAGAAATGAAGCAGAAAGCCCGGCGGCCTAGACACTTGAGGGTGATTATTTGGGGCTTGGGATTCATTGGCTCCGCCGTTGGTTTGGCGGTTATGTTCGGCTGGATCGTTCATTCCCCGGCGCTCGTTCAAATTTCTCCCCGGCTTGCGCCCATGCAATTCAATGCGGCGCTGTCTTTCCTCTTGTGCGGTATTGCGCTCCTTGCCGCGGGGAGCGCGCCCCGGTTGAGCGTCGCCGCCGGCGGACTGGTGGCGTCGATCGGGCTGCTGACCCTTTTTGAGTATGCCGCGGGGATCGATATTGGGATCGACGAGTTGCTGATGAAGCACGATATTACCGTCGAGACCTCCCAGCCCGGCCGAATGGCCCCCAACACGGCGCTCTGCTTCCTTTTCTTCGGTCTGGCTAATGGGGTTCTTGCCGGGTTTCGCGGCGTGCCGGAGCGGGTGGCGATCAAAGGGGTTCTGAACGCGGTTATCGTTGCTCTCGGCGCGGTCGCCCTGTTCGGTTATTTGTTCGATTTGGAAGGGGCCTACGGTTGGGGGGCGCTGACCCGAATGGCCGTCCACACGGCGGTCGGTTTCGTCTTGCTGGGGGTAGGCGGCGTTCTCGACGCTTGGTTGGAAGAGGATATCGAAGGGCGCTCGTCTCCCGGATGGTCGCCCGCGGTTATCTTTATTTCGGGAACGACGGTGACCGTCTGCCTCTGTCTGGCGGTGGCGGCGGAACTGACGATTATCGATGTGGAAACCGGCAATCCGCATAACCCGTTTATCGAGTTTTTGGTTTTGATCTTTGGCATATCGCTCTCCGGTTCGCTTGCCAGTTTGTATATCAAGGCGCGTGACGCCAACCAGCGGGCCGAAGAAGCCGCGAAAGCCCAGCGGGAGGCGGAACAAGCCAATAAAATTAAATCGGAGTTCCTCGCTTCGATGAGCCACGAAATCCGGACGCCGATGACCAGCGTCATGGGGATGGCCGACTTGATTTTGGACGATCCGTTGACCCAAGAGGCGCGGCAAAAGGTGTTCAAAATCAAGGACGCCACCCGGTCGCTTTTGAAAATCGTCAACGACATCCTTGATATATCGAAGATGGAATCGGGAAAACTTGAGATCGAGCATGTGGATTTCGACCTCCGGAATTTGATTCAGGATGTCCTGGCGCTGTTTGAGGAAAAACGGAAAGGCGGCCGCCGCAAGGCCCTGGAAATGTCGGTCGCGCTGGGTAATGACGTGCCGGATGTGGTCAATGGCGACCCGACGCGGCTGCGCCAGGTGCTGATCAATTTAGTCGGTAACGCTGTCAAGTTCACCCAGGAAGGCACGGTCCAGGTTCGCGTTGAACGGGATGCCGGACTAGGCAAAGATCATTTGCGTTTCTTAGTTGAAGATACCGGCATCGGGCTTTCGGAAGCGGTGTTGGAAACCATCTTCGACGACTTTACCCAGGCCGATTCTTCGATCCGCCGTCAGTACGAGGGGTCCGGTCTGGGACTTGCCATTTCAAAACGTCTGGTCGAAACCATGGGCGGTCAGATCGGCGTTCAAAGCCGGCCAGGGGTTGGGTCGGTATTCTGGTTTACCTTGGCCTTTTATCACTCGACCGGTCGGACCCGCCCTGAAACTGTGATTTCCAGGCCTGCCGATGGACAGTATGAAGCGCAGCGCAGCTTGACTGTGTTGGTGGCCGAGGATAACGCCATCAACCAACAAATCATCAGCGCTTATCTAAAAAGACTTGGTCATCGTTACGTCGTCGCGAGTAGCGGTTTGGAAGCTCTTCAGGTCTATGGCGCCAATAGGTTCGATCTGATCTTGATGGACATCCGTATGCCTGAAATGTCGGGCCTTGACGCGACGAAGCGCATTCGCGAAATGGAAGGCGGAAAGGGAGCGGTGCCGATTATCGCCCTGTCGGCCGATGCAGTCGAAGAAAACGTCCAGGAGTATTTGAAGACGGGTATCGACGGGTTCGTCGCCAAGCCGATCGATCCGGATGAACTGGCCTTGACGATCAACAAGGTTCTCGGCCAAGAGGTGCATATTTTCAAGCCCGGTAAAGGTGGCGGCGCCGCGGAAAAACCGGTTTTTGAGCAAGAGTGCGCGGTCGATGAAAACGACCAAGATATCGCCGGTCTTCTGGAAAAAATGGGTGCTTCGGGCCGCCAGTAAGAGCCGAAGCTCAATAATTTAGAAAAATTGAATATTAGGTAAAGTTGATCCTGGCTTTTACACAGCCTGTGTGTTATACGCTATCCGCAGCGTCGCCGGTTCTTGCGAGGGCCATTTTAAAGACGGCGCAGACAACTCCTGTCATTGGACTGAGTCCTCCCGCCATGGGCGTTTCGCGCCTCGGTTTTCGGGCCGGTTTCGATATTTTCTGGAGGCGTGTTGCGGGACGTTTTGGCGTTCACCGGCAGTCTTCATATTGAATAACCTAATTGTCAACAGGCCCAAACAAACGATGCTTGCCAAATTGACGCAAATGGTCCCCTGGTCGGCCTTTACGCCTTTCATGAAATGGGGGCCGAAGGTCACCTCCGACGATTTAAGGTCCGATCTGATCGCCGGGCTGACCGGTGCGTTCGTTGTTCTGCCTCAAGGGGTCGCCTTTGCGACCATCGCCGGGATGCCGCCCGAATACGGCCTGTATGCCGGGATGATTCCGGCAATCATTGCGGCTCTGTTCGGGTCGTCCAGACACTTGGTTTCCGGTCCGACGACGGCGGCCTCCATCGTGTTGTTTTCGGCTCTTTCGGTCTATGCGACGCCGGGTACGTCCGACTATGTCACCTTGGCCCTTACGTTGACGTTTATGGTGGGTATTTTTGAATTGGCGCTGGGGCTCGCGCGTATGGGAGCCCTGGTGAACTTCATTTCTCACTCGGTCATTGTCGGGTTCACCGCCGGGGCGGCGCTGTTGATCGGCGCAAAGCAGCTCAAGAATTTCTTCGGCATTGAAATGCCGTCAGGCGGTCATTTTCATGAAATCATTTGGGCCTTCATTCAACGCTTCGATGACTTGAACTTGTTTGTCACGACGGTTGCGGCCGCCACGTTGTTTTCCGGAATACTGATTAAAAAGTTTGTCCCGAAAATCCCTTATTTGATCGTGTCCATGGTGTTCGGCAGCGCTGTCGGCGTTTATCTCAACTCAACCTTTGGACAGGATGTCACCGGCATAACGACGATCGGTGCGCTGCCCGCTCATCTGCCGCCCCTGTCCTCGCCGGATTTCTCCATCGACAATATCAAAATGTTGGCTCCCACCGCCTTGGCGGTGACCTTGTTTGCCTTGACCGAAGCCACGTCTATCGGGCGTTCCCTGGCGGCGCGCGGCGGTTACCGGATTAACGGCAGTCAGGAGTTTATCGGTCAGGGACTGTCCAATATCGTCGGGGCGTTCTTTTCCGGCTACGTGGCGACGGGGTCGTTCAACCGGTCGGGCCTCAACTTCGAGGCTGGCGCGAAAACGCCGCTGGCCGCCGTTTTCGCCGGGGGCTTCCTCGCCGTCGTCGTTTTGTTGGTGGCGCCTTACGCCGCCTACCTGCCGACGGCCGCCATGGCCGGGGTGTTGTTCATCGTCGCCTGGGGCCTGATCGACTTCAAAGAGATTTTCCATATCCTTAAGGTGTCGAAGCGTGAAACGGCGGTGCTGTTGGTCACCTTCTTCAGCGCTTTGTTCCTCGAATTGGAACTGGCGATTTTCGCCGGCGTACTGTTATCGCTGATCATGTACCTGGAACGGGTGTCCAAGCCGATGATTCGCCGTCAGGCTCCCGATCCGCGAGGCGGCAAAAGGATTTTTTCATCCGACCCGTCGTTGCCCGAATGTCCGCAGTTCCGGGTCGCCCAAATCGACGGATCGATCTTTTTCGGCAACGTCAACCGGGTTGAAGAAACCTTTGATCTGTTCCGCTCGACAAGGCCGGAGCAAAAACATCTCGCCATCGTCGTGCAGGCGATCCGGTTCGTCGATCTACAAGGGGCGGAGGCCTTCGCCCATGAGGCGGAGGCGCGTCGAAAGATGGGGGGCGGTCTGTATATCGTCAATGCACAGACTCATTTGTGGGATGCTTTTGAGGACTTAGACTGCATCGACGAGATCGATGAAAATCACTTTTTCCTTGGCCGCACCGCCGCCATCCATGCGATTTATCAAAAGCTGGATAAATCGCAGTGCGTCAGATGCCGGAACCGTATTTTCCTCGAATGCCAGAAGGATTTCGGACGGTCCACGGCGTAACGGGACCGAGTATATGAAAGGAGCCCGCGGATGCCCAGTCTGTTGGAACAAGCGTTTGAAGCCCTCAATAGTCTCCCGGAAGTGGACCGCGACCGGATCGCCTGGGAAATCATTGAGCGTGTGGAAGACAAAAACGAATGGGACCGCTTGGTAACTTCGCCCGAGGCTATGGCCTGGATGGAAAAATCGGCCCGTAAGGCGCTCAAGGAATACGATAAAATCGCCAGCCGCCTGTCGATCAAGTTCGTCTCGCTGGAATTGGGCAATCTGCTGCGCGAAAAAGCGTACTGGAAAGCCTTCAACGATTTGCCGGAAGAAATCCGCAAGCTGGCGGAAGAGACCTACCAGTCCTGGAAGGACAATCCGCGCAATCCGGGGCTGCGGTTTAAGCAAATCCACCCGACCTTGCCGATCATGTCGTTCCGCGTCGGCATGAAACACCGGACCGTCGGGGTTGAAACCCAAGACGGTAAGGTCGTCTGGTTCTGGGTCGGCTCATTCGATACCTTCAAGGACGAGTTGAGCTAGGCTCTATTTTCTCCTTATGATCGGCGCATGACGTTAAACGTTCCCGGTCATGGGCCTAAGCCCGAGCGCTTTCTCTGCGACGAAATGCTGGCCAAGCTGGCCCATTGGCTGCGCGCCGCCGGTTACGATGTGGCCATGGCCGAGCCGGGGACGCGGGACGACAGTCTGATGGTCAAAGCCGTTGCAACGGGCCGCCTTCTGCTCACCCGCGACCGGGAGTTTATCGAACGCCGGGGCGCCGCCGACCATGTGTTTCTCATTCAGTCGGACGACCTGGACGAACAGGTGGCCGAAATCACCGAGCCATTGCAAATAGACTGGATGAAAGCGCCGTTTACCCGCTGCCTGATGGACAACGCGGATTTACGCCCCGCTACCGGGGAAGAAATCCGAACTCTGCCGCAGAAACCGGAAGACCTGGGCCAACCGGTGATGACGTGCCCGGTTTGCGGTCGCCATTACTGGCGCGGCAGTCACACGGAGCGGATGATCGAACGGATGAAAAAATGGCGTTGTTGACGCCGCCATTTCCTTGCCATTTTATGTGTCACACTTATTGAGCGGACTTTGCCGAAGGAAAGGGACTTTCTTGTGATCGCGAGATGTTTCCATGTTTTTTTATTGGTTCTGTTGGGAACGGGGCCGGTTTCCGCCTCTGAAACCCAAACGCTCGACTGGGACGATTTGCTTCCGAAAATGACCCAAATGAAAAGCTCGTACCTCGATTTGCCGCAGGATCAGCAATTTGATGTGGAGAGCTTGGCGGATCTCCTGTGGTTTCAGGCCAACGGCAAGTATCAGGACGATCCGAATATCGCTCAGGACATAAAGGATTTCACCGATCAGTTGACCGAACAGGGGGTGGATATCGAAAAGGCGGTCAAGGACTATGAAGCTTATCGCGATGAACTCGTGAAACGGAGCAAGGCCGTCAAACCGGAACTCAATGGCCGGGATGTCCGGTTGCCGGGATATGCCTTGCCGCTTGAGTTCGACGGGAGCGCGGTGACGGAGTTTCTGCTGGTCCCCTATCTCGGCGCTTGTATTCACACGCCGCCGCCGCCGCCCAATCAGATCGTTTTCGTGCGGGTCGACGAACCTTTTCAAATGAAAGACATCTATGAACCGGTTTGGGTAACCGGGCGGATGAGCACGGGACTGGCGGAGAAAAACCTGTCCTATGTCGATGGGGAGACGAAAATCAAAACCGGTTACAGCTTGAACGGAAGAAAGATCGAGCCATACCTGTCCGATGCGAAGTAACGCGGGCAATTTCCAAAATTGCTGCAAGATAGAAATGTTATGTTATAACATAACATTTCTTGATGAGCTTACCGGACCGGAAAGGAGCAGTTTAGGATGAAACGGAAAATGGCAACGGCGGGCGGCCGAGGTTTTCAGACGGCTGCTCTTCTCTCTCTTCTTTTTTGCGGAGCGGGAGCTGCGGCGCAGGAGCAGCATGCTCACGAACATGGTGTCGGCCATCTCAATCTGGCGATTGACGGCGGTGTCGTGGAGGTGGAGTTGGCGGTGCCCGGAGCCGATATTGTCGGGTTCGAGCATGAAGCGGAAACCGCGGAAGACAAACAAGCGATTAACCGGGCGATCGAAGTGCTCAACAACGGTGCATCACTCTTTGCGTTCTCCGAGGCGGCGAAGTGCAGCTTGGATAACGTCCGGGTGGCGACCGAAGAGCTTGACGAAAAAGAGCACGACGAAAAACACCACGATAAAGACGAGCATGAAAAAGCCGGACACGACGAGGAGGATCATGACGGCCATATGGAATTCCATGCCCACTATCGGTTTAACTGTCTGAACCCGACCGATTTGACCTATATTGAGGTTTCTTACTTTAAGGCTTTCCCGGCCGCGCGGGAGTTGGAAGTCCAGGCTCTCACCCCGCGGGGGCAGAAAGGGGGCGAACTGACGGCGGGTTCGCCACGTTTGACGTTTTGAGGAAATATGACGGACCTGGCGGTTCACCTAACGGACATAAAGTACAGATGGCATACCAGGGAGCCTTTGATTCTCGATATTCCGCGGTTTGACGTCGCCGAGAGGGAACGGGTCTTCGTCAAAGGGCCAAGCGGTAGCGGCAAAACGACGCTTTTGAATATCCTGGGCGGGATTGCGGTTCCCGAAACGGGAGCCGTCAATATTCTGGGCCGTAATCTCGTGGGTCTATCCAGCGCCGCCAGGGACGCTTTCCGGGCCGACCATATCGGGTTCATTTTCCAGATGTTCAATCTGGTGCCCTACCTGTCGTTGGTCGAGAACGTGGTTCTGCCGTGCCGGTTTTCCCCGGCCCGTCGGCGGCGTATTGAGGAAAAAGGATCGACGCCCGAGGCAGAGGCTTGCCGCCTGCTGGAGCACATGGAGTTGAACCTGGCGCGGTTGCGGGGGCGGGATGTGGCCAAGCTGAGCGTCGGCCAGCAACAAAGGGTGGCCGTCGCCCGGGCGCTGATCGGTTCGCCCGGCCTGGTTATCGCCGATGAACCGACCTCGGCCTTGGACGCCAGCGCCCGCCGCCTTTTTCTGGACTTGCTGATCCGTGAACTGGAGGACGCCGGAGCGGCCTTGTTGTTCGTCAGTCATGACGCGGCCTTGGCGGAAGCGTTCGAGCGCACGGTTGAGATTGGCGAAATCAACAGCGCGGGGGCGGGCGCATGACGTTTTTTTCTATTCTCGGACTTGCGTTCAAGAGCCTGAAGAACCGCCGCCTGACCGCTCTTTTGACGGTTTTCTCCATTGCGGTCAGCGTTACCTTGTTGATCGGCGTCGAAAAGGTCCGCACGGAAGCGCGGGCCAGTTTCGCCAATACGGTTTCGGGGACGGACTTGATCGTCGGGGCGCGCAGCGGATCGGTCCAGCTTCTGCTCTATTCGGTTTTCCGGATTGGCAACGCCACGGCCAATATTTCCTGGCGGACCTATCAAGCCCTTGCCGGACGGAGCGAGGTCGCTTGGACCATTCCCCTGTCGCTCGGAGATTCGCATAAAGGATACCGGGTGCTGGGCACCAACGCTGACTATTTCCGCCATTACCGATATGCCGGGAAAAGCGCACTGAAGCTGAGACAGGGCAAGCCGTTTGAGGCGGTTTTCGATGTGGTGCTTGGGGCGGAAGTGGCGCGTGCTTTGGGCTATCACCTTGGGGATGCCGTTATTTTGACGCACGGGTTGGGCCGCGAAGGTATTTCCAGCCACAAGGACACCCCCTTCACCGTTATCGGAATTTTGGCGCGAACGGGAACGCCGGTCGACCGGACGGTCCATATCAGCCTGGAAGGAATGGAAGCCATCCATGTGGATTGGAAAGACGGCGTGCGCATTCCGGGAATGACCAAAACGGTTGATGAAATCCGGCAAATGGAATTGCGGCCCAAATCGATCACGGCTTTTCTCGTCGGCCTGAAATCCCGTTTCGGAGCCTTCGCCTTTCAACGCACCGTCAACGAATTTAGGCGCGAGCCGCTCAGCGCCATTTTCCCCGGCGTCGCCTTGCAGGAGCTGTGGGACCTGATGGGAACGGCTGAAGGCGCGTTAAGCGTTGTCTCGGTTTTCGTAGTGGTTTCCGGGCTGTTGGGCATGTCGACCATGCTGCTGTCCAGCCTCAACGAACGCCGCCGGGAGATGGCGATCCTCCGGTCGGTTGGCGCGCGGCCGTCTCATGTGCTGGGGTTGCTGGTGACGGAAGCGGCGGTCTTGACCGCACTGGGCGCGGTCATTGGATTGGCTGTTCTCTATGGCGGTCTGGCGATGGCCCAGATGGCGATCAGTGAGCATTTCGGGCTCTACCTTCAGGTCGGTCTTCCTTCCGTTCGGGAGATGCAAATTCTTGGGTTGGTCGTTTGTGCAGGCATCATCGCCGGTCTGATCCCCGGTTACCGCGCCTACCGGCAATCCTTGGCCGACGGGATGATCGTCAGGACCTAGAGCGTTTCCCGCCTATCCCCGCCGCTTTCCTTCCTTGCGGCTGTGCTGGGTGCGGAAGGCGTTACCTGTCCGTATGCCTTCTTTGTCCGGTCCTTTGCCTCTGGGACCCGCATTGGCCAGCGGCACCAAGCAGTCCGGTCCCCGGCCGATCAGGTCGCTGCGGCCCATTTTCTTTAAGGCGTCGCGCAGCACCGGCCAGTTTTCCGGGTCGTGGTAACGCAAAAACGCCTTGTGCAGACGGCGTTGCTTCAGGCCCTTGGCGGTGCGGACCTCTTCGGAGCCGTAGCGGCGCACCGGTTTCAAGGGGTTGCGCTCGGAATAGAACATCGCCGAGGCCAGCGACATGGGCGTCGGCATGAAAGCCTGCACCTGATCGGCCCTGAAGCCGTTTCTCTTCAGCCAGAGCGCCAGGTTCATCATGTCTTCGTCCGTCGTGCCCGGATGGGCGGCGATGAAGTAGGGGATGAGGTAGAGCTCTTTGCCCGCCGCCTTGGCCGCCTTATCGAACTGGGCCTTAAAGGCGTCGTAGGTGCCGATGCCCGGTTTCATCATCTTGGACAGCGGCCCACCTTCGGTGTGTTCAGGAGCGATCTTGAGATAACCGCCCACATGGTGGGTAACCAGTTCCTTGACGTATTTGGGGTCTTTGGACGCCAGGTCGTAGCGCACGCCGGAGCCGATGGCGATTTTCTTGACCCCCTTCACCGCCCGGGCCTTGCGGTAGAGATTGATCAGCTCCGTGTGGCTGGTGCTCATGTTCTTGCAGATGTCCGGGTAAACGCAGGACAAACGGCGGCAGACCGCCTCGGCGGCTTTGTCCTTGCAGGCCAGCCGGTACATGTTGGCGGTCGGGCCGCCGAGGTCGGAAATCTGACCCTTGAAATCGGGCATCTTGTCGCGCATGGCTTCGATTTCGCTCAAGATCGATTTTTCCGAGCGGTTCTGGATGATCCGGCCTTCGTGTTCTGTAATCGAGCAAAATGTGCAGCCGCCGAAACAGCCGCGCATGATGTTGATCGAAAAGCGGATCATCTCCCAGGCCGGGATGTGCGCGTCGCCGTAGCTGGGATGGGGCGCACGGGCATAGGGCAGATCGAAGATGCCGTCCATTTCCGGGGTCTTCAAGGGAATGGGCGGCGGATTGACCCACAGCGTTTTGTCTTCATGGCCCTGGACCAGCGGATGGGCGTTGTAGGGGTTGCTTTCCATGTGTAGAACGCGCGACGCCTGGGCGTAGACCGCTTGGTCGCCCGCCACCGTTTCGTAAGATGGCAGGCGGACGACGAGTTGCTCTTTGTCCCGTGGCGTGCGGGGGCTGGGATCGTCGATGGAACTCATGTCCACCTCGGTCCAGCCGTCGGACACCCCGTCGACCAAAAAAGCCGTGCCGCGCAGGTCTTGAATGTCTTCGACCGGCTCACCGCGCGACAGCCGATGGGCCAGGTCGACCACGGCGCGCTCGGCGTTGCCGTAGAGCAGGATATCGGCCTTGGCGTCGACCAGGATGGAGCGGCGCACCTTGTCCGACCAGTAATCGTAATGGGCGATACGGCGGAGCGACGCTTCGATGCCGCCCAGCACGATGGGTACTTTCTTGTAGGCCTCCCGGCAGCGCTGGGAATAGACCAGGGTCGAACGGTCGGGCCGCTTGCCGCCTTCGTCGTTCGGCGTATAGGCGTCGTTGCTGCGGATGCGCCGGTCCGCCGTGTAGCGGTTGACCATTGAATCCATATTCCCGGCGGTGACGCCGAAAAACAGGTTGGGCTTACCCAGGGCTTTGAAGGCCGTCTTGTCGCGCCAGTCGGGCTGGGAAATGATGCCGACCCGGAACCCTTGCGCTTCCAACACCCGGCCAATCACCGCCATGCCGAAGCTCGGATGGTCGATGTAGGCGTCGCCGGTGACCAGAATAACGTCGCAGCTATCCCAGCCGAGCGCGTCCATTTCCTCCCGCGACATGGGGAGAAACGGCGCAGGCCCGAAACGGTGCGCCCAAAACTTCCGGTGGGAAAAAAGCCCCTTGGGTTGTAGTTGCTGCTGGATGGTCATGGCGGACATGTAGCCCATATGGGGATAAAAGACAAAGAGGGAAAGAGGGAAAGGGCCGGGCGGAGTTGACCAAATTCGAACCCGTCGCGGACCGCATGACCTTTCGTCGATCGTAAGCCTTTGAAGTTCCTGGTTACAAAAACCGACATATTCGGTTACTATTTTGGCGAGATTTTTTTGGTCTCACACACCAAAAGTGGCTTTTCCGGCGGAGGTGACAATGCCTATGCGTGCGAAAACTGACTCTGAAGCGAATGGTGTGCGGATTTGCAATTCGCGATGGAACGCTGAACCGTCGCTTGTGTGGTCCCTGTTTCGCCCCAGTATCGGGGGAACGTCTTTCAGATTGATTTCGGTGGTTCTGATCGTGGTCGCGATCACCGCGATTGCCGGGGTCGTGTATGTCACCGGCGGCACCCAATACGCCTACCCCTATTTGATTCTGTTGCCGGTTATTTACGCCGCCGCCGTCTTCAAACTCACCGGTGGAGTGGCCGCGGCGGTAGCCGCTGCGCTGGCCTTGGGGCCCTGGATGCCGCTCGACGCCGATTCCGGAACGATGCAGGAGGCCTCGAACTGGCTGGTTAGGCTGGGCATGTACGTGCTGATCGCTGGATTCGTCGCGCTCATGGCGGCGGCCTACGATCACAACCAAAAAATGGCTCAGTTCATCAATCGCATTGATCCGGTGTCGGGCTTGATATCGGCGACAGCGGTGAGACAATTGCTCGCCCAACACGATTCCAGAAAGCAATTGGGCTATGCCCCAGGCAAGTCGCTGGTCATCGGTTTCGAAGGGTACGATAAGATCGTTCTGGCCATGGGAATGGAGGTTGGCGACAGGGTTATTCGGCGTCTCGGGAACGCCTTGAACGAACTGGCGGAGAACAAATATCTGGTGACGCGGCTGCACGGTGCGACATTCGGCATGCTGCTGCCGGCGAACAACGATCTGACCAGCCGAGTCATCTCCCGTATCGGCCGCGTGGTACCCCGTTTCATGCGAATCGAAAACGTTCCGATGGTGATCCTGCCCCGGTACGGGGTTTCCGACATCGACGCGGAGGAACTCAAAACCAATGGGTTGTTCCGCCGCGCGCTGGTTGCTTTGGACTACAGCTCCGAACAGGGGCGGCGCGTGACCCGGTTTCGCGATTTCCAGGACGAGGGCTCGCGCGACAATCTCGCACTGCTCAGCATGTTTCGTCAGGATCTGAATGAGGGCATGTTGGAAGTGCATTTTCAGCCAAAGATGGATCTTGGGTCCGGGCGCGTAGTCGGGGCCGAGTCGTTGATTCGCTGGAACAGCGCCAAACTGGGAGCGGTTTCGCCAGGGCGGTTCGTTCCGCTGGTGGAAAAAACCATGCTTATCGACGACCTGACTCGATTCGTCGTCGACCAGACCATGCAATCCCTTAGATCCTGGGAAAGTACGGGTATGTCCGTCAGCGTGTCGATCAACTTGTCGATACGCAACCTCTACAATCCTCGACTTGTCGACGGTTTGTTGCGCTTACCGGCGGAGTATGCCGTGCCGGCGCGGCGGATCGAGTTCGAGATTACCGAGTCGGCGCTGGCCGGCGATCTGAACACGGTAACAGAGGTCCTCCACAAGTTGCGCGAGGCTGGCTATTCACTGGCCATGGACGACTTCGGTACAGGCTATTCGTCCCTTAGTTATCTAAAAAACATGCCGTTCGATTGGGTCAAGCTTGACCAGTCGTTTGTCCGCGACCTGCCGGAAAATCAGAGCAGCCGTGGAATCTCGCTGGCCACCGTATCCATGTGCAAGCAGCTCGACCTCAAGGTGCTGGCGGAGGGTGCGGAAACTACCGAGGCCATATCCTTCCTTGCCGAACACGGCTTCGACGCGGTGCAGGGCTACCATCTCGCCAGGCCGATGCCGGCATCGGATTTTAAACTCTGGCTAAAGAACCGGCGAGCCTGATTGCTCTCAGGCGATAAGGGCGCCTTGCCCCCTCCAACAGGATCACGCGTTTCTTCATCCCGGCTTGACAAATCGGTAAAAATAGGATAAAAGTCCTTTTTCTCTAGGGTTTGCAAGCCGTTGAAAATAAAGCCAATTCAGGAAAATGCTAAAAAATGATAAGGATTTTTCTGGAAAATGGTGGGATTCCAATGAAAACAACGCACTACGGGGGATGGACAGGTGTTTTTCGTGCGTTTTCCTGGGGAAATGATGCAATAAATGGGGAAATGTTGCATTAAAGTAGTGCAATTACCGCATCGCCCGCCAGTTTGATTTCGCCGTTGTCGCCTGCCGCCTGGATGTCGAGGCGAACCCGTTTTTCGCCGTCTTGTTCGAGCTTTTCGACGACCTTGCCCGTGCAGCGAATGCGTTCGCCGACCTGGGTGATGGCGGCGAAGCGGACGTGGTAGGTCTTGATTTGCTCCTGCGGCACCCAGTTGGTGAGCAGGCGGGCCAGATAGGCCATGGAGAGCATGCCATGGGCGAAGACGTCGGGCATGCCGTGGGTTTTGGCGAAGTCGATATCGATATGGATCGGGTTGTGGTCGCCCGAGGCCCCGGCGTAAAGCGCCAGCGTGGTGCGGCTGATCGGTTCGGTGACCAGTTCGGGCAGTTCGTCGCCCACGGCAACGGTATCGAAGGTCAAAGGGGTCATGCGTTCCTCACCACGATCACGCTTTTCAAGTCGGCCACTTTGCGCTCGTCTTCGTCGGTCACGGCGGTTTCCTTGATGATGAATTCCAGCGCCCCGTCTTTCTTGTCGAAGATATCGGCGACCCGTGATCGATAGGTCACCCGGTCTCCGGCGCAGACGGTTTTGTAATAGGTGAAGGTCTGCTCGCCGTGGAGGATTTTACCCAGTTCCACACCCAGACGGTCCAGCATCGCAAAGGGATTGGGGACTTCCATGTCGAGGCAAAACAGGAAGGTCGGCGGGGCGGGCAACGATGGGTGGCCCGCCGCGATGGCCGCGTCTTCGTCGGTATAGACCGGGTCGGTCTGGCCGGTCGCCTTGGCGAAAAACCGCAAGCGGCCTTTCTCGATTTCCGCCGTATGGGGCGGTAGCTCCAATCCGATATGCTTTCTGTCGATCATGCCTTAAGTGCCTGTCCGGTTGTTTCCACCAAGATTTAACACGGCGCGCCCGCCGCCGCCCA
>Ga0209475_10003658_pt1 | contig 13938 bp, 9 predicted proteins | sample tdDd471_FD_187128 | JGI IMG/M metagenome (GOLD analysis project Ga0209475, IMG submission 187128) | Marine sediment microbial communities from the Atlantic coast under amendment with organic carbon and nitrate - tdDd47.1 (SPAdes)... | ecosystem: Environmental > Aquatic > Marine > Coastal >... | reverse complement strand
CAATGTGATGTTTTCTTGGTATTAAGCCTTACTACTAGACAAATACGGTTTATCTGATGAAAGTTGAAGGTTTAATTCCATGGGATAAACCTTCAACCCTAAACATTTAAACCCCTTTGGCGTAAAATGGTATTAAGGAGAAGCAGAGCAAAATAAAAAGGGGCTGAAATCTTGATTTCAGCCCCTTTTTATTCCTTCTATAGATACGACTAATTAATCCGTAGAATCTTAATATCTACCCGCTGATTTTTCTGTCGCCCTTGTCTGGTCGTGTTATCTGCAATCGGCTGTCGACTACCATAACCACGGGTTTGCAAACGACTTCTACTAATTCCTTTTGTCGATAAGAATTTGGCTACTTCTTCAGCCCTTTCTCTAGAAAGACGATCCCGAACATCGGGCGGCGGTAGATTGTTGGTATGCCCTCCAATCTCTACGACTACTTTTCGGTTAGAGGTGAGGAAGCTGTATATTTCATTGAGTGTTGGAATTGATTCGCTAGTGATCTTTGATTCATTGGCCTCAAAATATAACTTATTGACTTGAATCGTCGTCCCTTCTTTAAGCTCTCCCAGTTCTTTACCCTGGAAGACTACCTTTTCTTTCTTTTCCGGCTTCGGCTCTGGAACTACCGGAGGCTTGGTTTCCTTTGGGGCAGCAGCCACCGTTTGTGGCGTACTAGGGATTTTCTTTTCTGGTTTGGGTTGTTGTACCACCGCTGGTCTAGTAACGGGCGGGGGAGGAGGTGTTGAAACCTTTTCTTCTGGTTCGGGTACGTCTTGTACTATCGCATTCTCATCGCAAGGGACGGGAGCAATGGCCGAGGCATTGTCCACGAGTATATTTCCATTGTAAGGAAATAAGGTCGGAGTTTGATAGAAGGCTTCTAATATAATATAGGAGTAATCATCAACAGGTTCGAACTTAAAGATGTATTCTTTCCAGTTGTAATTGATGACCATGCTACTTTCTCCCAACAAAAACTTTTTGTCACAATAGCCAAAACCACCATATATACGGAGCTTTGCGGGGGTATTATAGTTAGCATCTTTGCCCGTCGCTTTTGTCTGGCTGATATAGGTATTGGATCGAGCAAGGTCGATTGTAAATTCATAGCAGGTTCCTTTCTTTAGTGGCTGACTTAGTTTCTGACCAACAGATTCCCACGTATCATTATCACGCACCACTAAACCCAAATAGGTATAGCCATGGTTGGCCGGTTTGTTTACCTTAAACTCATTGTTGGGACTAGGTTGCACATCAGGTTCTGTTTCATCTGGAAATCCACAATCTAGCCAACCAGAAGGTGCACTAGACACCCTTGGATAATCTTCAAAGGATGGATTCTTCAATTTTACAGTATCCTGGGATTGGCCATACAAAACAGCACAGCAAAGGGAAAGGAACGAAAGGGTGATTAGTCTCCTCTTCATAAAGCGCTTCATTTTCACTACTAACGATGATAGTATGTCTAATTGTTTTACCAATTTAAAAAATATTTTGATTTCTCTAGGGAAATACCCTGCTAAGGTGGCTTTTTTACGAGATTCTTAACAAAACAACAGTAATAAATTCCCAGCCAGGAGAGGATGTTTTAGGTGGTAGTGCATTGCAACTTTCAACAAATATAGAGAATTTTGGGAAAAAATAAAGCGACTATACTATGTTCAATACCAATCTGCCGGCAGGCAGGTTAGTACATAGCTTCGCATAAAAATCTTAATGCCCATCCCCATGCAACCCATTTCAGAATAAAATCTATTGTAAATGCATAGATTATAATTTTTTGTAAATTTAAGCACTTTCTAATGACTTAGTAATGGACAAAGAATAAGTTCCGCATTTTGAGATAGAGATTGTGGTGATCCCGATAGCTATCGGGAAGGCATTTTTTGAAGAGATAGCAGCGCTATCGCTGAAAAAAATAACGCAGTATAGCGCCAAAAGATCATATGCAAAATCGAGAAGTTATTTTTTGATCATTACTTACTTGAGAAATTGTTTTTAGTGATCTCATAGCTAAAATACCTTGAGATTTGGTTCGCTGACAATTTTTGTGTTTTTGAGGCACTGCCGTAGGTGGAAGCACTACTTCGTTTGGTCGCGATCCTTCTACCAAAAACGCTGCCTATCCGGCTGGCCAGATGGAAAGGACTCAAAAAATTGAGAGAGAAGGTGAGATTTTTATTTTTTTCTCCTGTAACAGGGACCATAATGTAAAATGTTGCACTAAGTACATGGATATTACAGATGAATTGCTAATTAGTTACATACGGAGCGGTGATTCCCGGAAAAGAAGTTGGGCACTGTATCAATTCTATGGTGACCCCGCTATACGAGCATGGACACTAGGTTTTGTCTCCAGATATGGGGGACAAAAAGTAGATGAAGAAGATGTTTTTCAAAATGCTATGGTCATTTTTGACAGGGACATACGTTCGGGTAAGTTCCAAGGTGCTAGCAAGCTAAAAACTTTCCTTAGTGGCATTTTTAAATTGAGTTGGGTGGGCTATAAAAGAAAGCGAAACCCCACCTTTGAATTAAAAAGAGAAGATATCGATAGTCACATGGACAGTGTAGAACAAGAATATCTAAAAAAAGAGAGAAAAGAACTCCTTGAAGGAGCGATTGCCAAGCTAGGTCCAGCTTGTCAGCAGGTATTGTATTATTACAAACTCTCGTACTCCATGAAGGAAATTATGAATAAATTGGATATGCCAAGTGAAGGGAGTGCGAAGAAGAAAACACATTCCTGTAGAGAGAAACTGCGAAAATATCTTTCTGATAATTCCGGCTTGTCACAAGCCCTAAACCTAGATATATAGATGCCTAAATCAGTATATTTTGACGACATAGAAGCTTATCTTACGGGGCAACTGTCAGCAGCTGAGAAAGGTGCCTTTGAAAAGAGATTAACCGAAGATAAGGAACTGGCCCAAGCTTTTGCCTTGCAAAAGCTTGAACATGAGGCGATGGAGGTGATTGTGGAAAGAGAGTTGAGAAATGCCATGACTGCTTGGGCGGATAATCCCCCAGTCTCGCCTTTTCTTGAAGAGAAAGATCTTCCCAGAGAGAAAGGCAAGATCATTCCCTTAAAGGCTACTAATTGGCGAAAATATTTATGGATTGCAGCTGGTATTCTGGTTTTGTTTTTGACGATCTTTGCTATTCGACAAAATTCTACAGGAGGAGGAATTCCCGTCGATGATTTTGTCCATGACGATACCACTGATTCTTCTCAAGTATCTCCTTTGCCGCCCATAGATACTGTAAAAGAAGAAAATAGTGAGGAAGCGCCATTTGTTGTCACTCCTGATCCACCAGAACCAGGTAATAAAAAGCAACCTAAACCTAGGCCTCCCCAAAAAGACGAGTCTTCCTCTTATACTTTACTGGCAGTAGCTACCTATGCGGATGAGGGAAATGAACTTGCTCCCTTCAGTACTATCGTCAGAGGTGGAAATTTAGATACGACCAAGCCAACAGGAGAAAAATCCATCCTTTTACAAGCAGCGGAGGCCTTTGATACTACCAACTACGCTACGGTTTTACAATTGTTGGGGGCTCCAAAGCCAGGAGATCAAAGCAATAAACGTTACCTCAGGGCTCATACCTATTTCCGTTTGAAACAGTATGAGAATGCTATTCCAGAATTTGAATACATGGTAGCGGATGAATTTCGGCCTCATCATGAGGAATCGAGATGGTACTTGCTATTATCCTACTTGGCTACCTATAATAAAAATAAAGAAAAGTTTGATACCCTAGCGCAAAACCTGGCAGCAGAAGGCAATGAAGCCGCGAAAGCACTTATGCAAAAACTGGAATAATGGTTCAATGCATTGAAGACATGTCACCCACTGCAATCATGGCTGCCCAGTAGAAGGGGTGCTTTAGGCTGTTATTATTTCCTTTCAAATGTTGTAGTTTGGCTTCCTGCAAGGCTTTGTCTTTCGTCACTCCCGTTTTTAATGCGGTATAGAATGAGGTAGTTATGTCTTTCATCGCGGCATCATCGACTACCCATAAGGTAGGTAATATACTCTTAGCGCCAGCATAGGCGAAGGCCCGAGCGAGGCTAATGATACCTTCTCCCATTTGTAATTGCCCCAAGTTGGTTTCACAAGCCGATAAGACCACCAAATCAGCATTCAAATCCAAGTTGTAGAGTTCCCTAACGAATAAAGGCTCGTATCCTTCTAGTTTATCCGCTGTATAAAAGGCCAGAAAAGATTCAGCTCCATTCAGGGCATTGGCAACGGCGTGCGTCGAGAGATGGAGGATGCGATAATTGGGGCAATGTGCTAGGAAAAAAGATTTAGAAGCAACCGCTGCTAGGGCTATTTTCCCTCCTTCTAGCTCAATAATATTTTTTACTTCTTCCTTTGAATAAGGTAAGATCGAGAAGTTTTTGCGGTCTTTGTTTAGGCCTTTCTCAGCTAAAGGAAGACCATTTCGCTCAGAAAATGGGGCTAACGCTAAAGCCCCTTTAGCGATATTATTTGGATGCTGTTGCGTCATCATTTCCTGTAAAAGGCTAGCCGAATAGCAATAACTGAAGCGATATTGTTTCAAGAGGTACGGATAGGTGTCAAAGTCAGCTGGGGAGGAGGGTACTTTCGATAATAGAGCTTCAAAGGGTAGCTTGGCGAGGTGCCCGTCAGGAATAATAATGATATCCTCTTGTCTGGCGATATCGGCGGACAAAGGGGCTATCAACTTGTCATACAATTGAGAAGAGGTGGAGATGTAGCTTTGCAGACTAGCTTTATAAAGTGAATCCGAACGATTTTCAATGGGTATTCCGTGGTAGGCCGTAATACTTTGCCGAAAGGTATTGATCCATTCCACCAAAGGGAAATTTTTGGGCTGCAAATAAAACTTGAAGTTGGTATGGCTGATGTAAAAAAGATATAAGTTGGCTTCGCCTTCATAGTAAGCTAAAATGGCTTGGTCTTTCTCTTTCAATCCTTCCTGAATTTCCGCTAGACTTTGCACCTTCACCTCATGTTTAATGCGATGATAGTTGGGGTGTTCTCGCTCTAATTCGGTTAGAAAATCGTAGTATTTTTTCTTTTCCTCAAAATTGATGGCTTTTGCTTTAATTACCGTCGGGTCTTTGGCATCAAAGCGACTCACATAATTATAGTACTTATTTTCGGCGCTTCCTGCTTTACGCCTTAAGACCTTTTCTTTTTCAATAATTGTAAGAGGTACATTTTCAAATGCATCAGCTTGACTTCGTTTGACCGCTTCTAGTAATACCAATGATTTGCTTTTTTCTAAGTATTCAAAAGCTTTTCGATCCCAGCCTTGATCTGGTTCTACGGAGTGCAGACTGTAAAGTACGCTAATACATTTTTCATAGGCTATTTTGTTATTATTCGCAAAGCCAATTTTACTGGCTTCTTCTAGGTAGCTGCGACGGAGATAATCTATAGATCGAGCATAAGCATCAAAATATTTAAATGATAATTTCAGGTGCTCAAGACTAGCCCCCGCGGCATAGTTCCAATATTGATTTTCTGCTTTATTCCAGATGATATAGGAGTATTGAATCGGCTTCATTGCCATTGAAAAATCAGTTAGACTCTCCCAATTGGGGTGTAATATATCTAGCGCCTTGTTGTAGTAGATGGAAGCACTATCAAAAGCTGAAACATCAGAATAAGTAAGTCCAATATTGTTGTAGGGTAGTGAAAGGAGAGGGCTTTGATCTCCAAATTCGATCTTAATCCGATTTATACTTTTATGATAAGCAGCAATAGCTTCTTTATGTTTTCCTTGCCGATAGAGTATGTTGGCCTGTGTAGATCTAATTTGTGTAGATTGGTGTATAAACCAACCGCATCCTTCGTATTCTCCGATAAGTAACTGAGTTGATTCTGTGAGCATAGAATCGGCCTCATCAAAAGCCTTTAATCCTACTTTTAAGAGGGCATAATCATGTAGGATCAAGCCACGGGTATATCTAGCAGTATTTTTTTTATCCCCCTCAAGTAAGTGTAAGGCTTTCAAGAAATATGAATCCGCTTCCTTTGGCCGATCTCCCATCCGTTTAGTTATGGCGAATGCCCAATAAACCTGGACGATTTTAAGCTTGGCATCTGCTTCATGTCCCGTAAAACTGGATAAGCTTGCTTCAAGGTATTGTAAAGCAGTTTCAATATCTCCCTTTTCGCGATAGTTTTCAGCGATTCTACGTAGAAAGTTGCCTTTCTGCAAGTAATTCCCATGGTGATCCTCAATCGTTCGAAGGCCTTTTAATAAGGTTGCAATAGCCCCATCGTAGTTCCCTCTGTTTTGTTCCAATAGGGCTAAGAATTCAATGGACAGGTGAAGGTCTAACGGTGCCGTATTTTGGTTTTTTTCTCGAATGGCCTTAGCTTTAAGAAAGTAATATTTCGCCAATTCCCCATCGCCAATTTCACCCCAGTAGGCTCCTAGATGATCATATGTATTGGCCAGCTCATTGTCTTCGGTATTTCCTTCAAATTGAGTAAGGCTTTCCTCTAGTACTTGTCTAGTGTGGACACAATCGCCAATACCCAAATAAGCCTGTCCCAATTCATTTTGAATTCTTAAGTACCGTAGCGTTTTCTTTTTCTTCTTGATTAACTGCTGTGCTTTCTCCAAATTGTCGATAGCCGCAGCATATCGATTTAACATAATTTGACTAGCGGCAAAATAGGTCAAAATGTCTGCCTTTAACAGTGGGGCAGTATTACCCTTTGCTTCGGCGAGTGCTTCTTCACAAAGGCTGATAGTCTTGGAAAAAGCAGCCTGCTTGTGATTTTCCTTGATTTCAGCGAGAAGTTCATTCGAGGATCGGGGGAGGCTTATACTTAAAGCAGATAATAGTAGCAAACAGAACACATAAGCTTTCATGCTGAATAGTTTATTGGGGAATATATTTGAAGTAGGACGAATTGCAATACACTAAAGTAGTATTTATTTAGTAAAATCATCTCTTTCGACTAATAGTATTGCTGGTTTATTAAGATAAAATTGATTTTAACTATAAGAGGATCATGTTCGAACAAGATGATATTGGTTAAGTATATACTAAAGACATCGAGAAGATGAAAAAGCCCAGGATTTTCATCTTGAGCTTTCCGAAAAAGGATCGAACTAGTAGATAATACAACAATAAGCATGCTACTGGACATTTTACTCCGACAGCGTTTAAAAACTTAGGTATTAAAGGTTTATACCGGGGAATTAGGCCTTAAATCTTCAACTGATAAACAGTATTTGTCCAGTAGTATGAATAATAACTAAAGGAGGCCTAGAAATGACTGCTGGTCATGGGATTAAATGGGGCTTAGATTACCTTATTGATATAAATGCGACTGATCAAATTATCGATGATATAGGATTTAGCACGAGAATAAAAGGTATCCAAATCTTCCAGGTAACGGTGATAGAAAAAATTGAGGACCAATCCCAATAGCAAGGCGACCAATGTTGTATCAAATGCCATATTGAGATGGCGCGTGATTTCTGGCATGCCTTCTTCCGTTTGGGCGAGGTGTGAAAGACCAATGGCGGTAGATAAACCAATCAGGGTACCGATAAAGCCCAAAGATACAATGGCGTTGATCATATAACGGACCATTTCCAGGTTGCCCTCCCGCTCAAATTTATTATTATCGACCTGTGCATCCAATACCTGTAAGGTATCGCTGATAGATTGGTCGTTTCGATACTGCGTGCAAGCTTTCTTTATGAAATGGGCAATTAAGAATTGGAAGCCCCGCTTTTCTAAGTCAATGGCGCTCAACTTAATTTTTGCCACCTCCTGCGGTGAAATGACTAGTTGATCCTCAACGGGTAGTAGGTTCAATTGAAAACCTTCATACTGCTTTTTGACAAATTTGTGATTGTTTTTTAATTCTAAAAGGCCATAGCAAAAGGCTGCATAAATGAGTATATGTATGAAGGCATTGCTGGTTCCTCCCAATAGCATAATAACTCTTGAGGTAGTGGGAAAGGAACTAAAAATAGCAGCGAGCGTGATTAAAATAAGCCAGATCGTAATAGCTAGACCTAAACTGATAATGATTTGAGTGGTTCTGGTATTCATGACTGATTAGTTTCTTTTGATTTGCTGACTGCCTCTGCACTCCGCCGAGGAAGTTATAGCTGGTTTTAGTTTGAAAATTTGAAGGAGCCATTGGCTTGTAGGACAACAGTACCGAGTGAGGTTCTTTTTTTCTTGTCCAGTGCTAAAGTTTTGTAGAAACGTTCTCCTTGTTCCTGATTTTGATCGCCCCGTGTATAGATTAAACCTTGAATGGTGACCGTACTCCGTTTCTTTTCACTGTTTTTGAATTGGGCATATAGCCGATAGGTACCGGGAATCGGTTGGTCAAATTGACGAACTGCCTCTAAGGTCGTTCGGACATCTCCACCGATAATACTCGTACGCGATTTTCCGCTATCCCAAAAACCAATCTTTGTGTTTCTCCTCCTAGCCCCATAAATACAATTTCCTTCTTTACAGACAAAGAGATCGACATTATCACTAATGTCTTCCCAGCTAATCTCAAAAGATACCTTGCAAGGAACGGAAGGAGGGTCTCCCTTATAGCCTTTCTCTACTATTGGATTACTGCTTACAGGTACAGGTTTAGATCGCGGGTTGGTGTTAATGGACTTTTGCAGGTTTTTATTTTCCTCTTTTCGTGCCATTGGTTCAGTCGCCTTTGCAGGGGGAGGAGAAACGGGCGTGACTACTGCCGGACAACTTGGACAAGTAGGGCAGGGGAGAGGAGCTGGTATTGGGGGGCAATCAGTTATCGACGGCATTTCTTGAAAATTGCCAATGAGCACCAATAAGGTATCTCCTGCATTTTTTGATAATAAGCTATCCGGCAAATCCCCAAAAAGTTGTTGGTGTATCGTATCGATAGACGCTACGACTTGATGCCCCTTTGCAGAAGGTGCTCCTCCCTTTGGTGTAATGATAAAGAGAAAAATAACGGCTCCTAATGCTCCCGAAAGTAAGTCCAAAAAAGACAGATTAAACATTTGAGCACTTCTTCTAGACATGATAATGGTATTTTAATTTTCCTAAGCTAGTTTTTACCCGTTTTTACCTTCATTAAAGGCCTGGAAAGTTTAAAGTTAGGCATAGGAATCGTAGCCCTTCTGAAGGTCATTCGCAGATAAAAAACAGCTTTCGGAAAAGTTATGGCAATTGCTTAGCCCGTTTTTCGAATACTTTTAACAAGGGGCAACAGTTGTTTACTACTGTTTCCCAATGTATTGTTAGGTAAAGGAAAAAAACAGTGTTCACATTTGTCGATGGCCTTAGCCGTTTCCTTCCCACAATTGAAACAATTTATGAAAACCACTTCTTCCTCCGTATCTTCTGTTGTTTCTATTGGAGAAGGAAGAACTAGGCTTCCTTTCATATGACAAGTGTGGCAGCTTAGCGCTCCGAGGGGATTCTGGCAACCACAGTTTTCACAGACTAACATGCTGATTTAGTATTTAAGTCCTGCTTCAAAATTGAAATGGTGCTCGTAGCTAATGGTAAAAGAGGTGGATTGATTGAATTGCTTACCAAATAAATTGAAAGTGTCCTTGAATCGCCCATTATAAGAGTCTTCGATACCAATATCTAGGTTCAGCTTAAAGTGCAGCTTTCCCTTTTCCCCAATAGGTGTTACAAAACCAGGACTCAAAATAAAGCTAGTTTCCATTTTTCGGTACTCATCGTCCAGGCTTCTCCCAAAACCATAATCCAAAAAAGCAGGACCAAAGATATTTTCAATGTCATACTCACTAATGATTTGACGACTATCCCCTGTAAAATCCAGCATTTGAAACTTGCCCGAAATATCGGCTTTCAAGCCAAAGTTGAGGGCTACGCCAGCTCCCAACGTTAAACCTGATTCTTGTCCAAACAATTGAAACCGGAGCATAATAGGGATGGAAAGATAATTGAGTCGTTGTTTCATATCGTAGAAACCGTAATCTTGGTAACCATCATCGTTGAGATCAAAATCGTAATTTCCGGTAGGTGTTTCATAATTCGACCCTTTTTGGTTGAATTGTAATCCACTGACAATTGACCACTTATTAAAACGAATTCCAAAACTAACGCCACCTATGACACCAGATAAGGCACTAGTAGTATTGTCCTCAAATTGGTCTTGATAATTAAATTTCGAGAAATTTAGGCCACCCGTAGCGCCAATAAAGGCGCTGTTTTCTTGTGCCGATACGATCATAACGAAGAGTCCCGCCAATAGGGCAGTAATCGTTAACTTTTTCATGTTAAATTGAATTATGAAAATGATTAAATAGTTATTTGCCCATTAGTGCGGCCCTCGAAAGATTGGTTACTGCTTTTCTTATTTTTTTCAAAAAAATCTTTCTCTGACAATTTTTGTGGTCTGCGTTTTAGGTGGAAGGGTTTCGACCAAAGGAAGCAAGGCTTCCACCTAAAACGCAGACTCAAAAGCACAAAAAAATGCCAGAGAACCAAAAAAATGGGGTAAGCCATTTAGCATCAAGCTCACCCCAGGAAATCCAATGCCTATTTCTCTATTTCAATGGTGACATATCGCCGACAGGGATGAAGCTTGCCCAGAAGAAGGGGTGGGCATTGCTTCTCTTTTCCATCAACGTCTTTTTGGCATCTTGAAGTGCTTTACTCTTCTTTTTGCCTTTTGTTAAGCCATGATGAAAATGGATCATCAGATCCTTAGCTGCTTCATCATTGGCTACCCATAATGTAGTTACAATACTTTTGGCTCCAGCAAAGGCAAAGCCTCGTGCTAGACTGATTATTCCCTCTCCGCTTAGTAATTTGCCGAGTGCCGTTTTACAAGCGGATAAGATGACTAAATCTGCATTGAGTTCTAAATTGTATAATTCTCGGACAAAAAGAAATTCATTTTCTACTTCATCTTTTTTTTGAGCGAAGGCTAAGTAGGAAAACTCGCTGCTACTATCTATAACCCCATGCGTCGACAGATGAAGTATTTGAAACTCGCTTGCCATAGCTTTGAACTGTTCCTCCGTGGCTTCCTCGCCAAGAAACAATTGCCCTTCCCATAGTTGAGCAATACTAAGTACCTCCTCACGACTAGCAGGCAAAGGACCTAATGCCTCACTTCTAACGCGAGTCAAGCTTAATAAACTATCAGCTCCATTGGCCGTTTCTTCCATTTTTAAGATAAAAGTGGTATCCGATTTGGAATAGCCTGCTTTCGTAAAGGGCGCAAAAGCAAGTAAGGATTTACGGGATGGTTTTCTATGCAATTTCGTGACCATCTCTCGCAGCAAGGTTGCAGAGTAGCAGTAGCTGATTTCGAATGCTTTCTCTAAAAATGGATAGGTAGCTAAGTTAGTTACTTTTGAAGGCTTATCACTTAGTAAAGCGCCAAATGGGAGGTAACCAAGAACTCCATCTGGTATAATGATTAATTCTCTCGTATTGAGCTGATTTTCAATGGGTTCTACTAGTTTTTGGTAAAGTAGGCGAGCGAATTTATTATACCTTAGGAGTGTCTCCTTGTATAATTGATCTGTTTGTTTTGCTAATGGTTTAGTGTAGTAATCCTGGATGCCAGTATTGAGATTTGTAACCCATTCTTCTAGCGGAAAATCTTTTTTTACTTCTATAATTTGGTAGGCTTCTTTCTGAATATTAAATATAAAAATACTACTATCGCCTACGAAGTACTCTACTAAGGTTTGGCCTTTAGTGAGTAATTGTTGTTGTACTTCTTTCAGGCTTATTCCAGATAGATTATACTTCAAGTCATAAAATCTAGGGTTATCTGCTTCAATTTGTTTTTTCAAGATGGCATATTCGTTTTTTAGATTGTATAGTCTATCCTGAACGACAAGCACCGCACTGTCTGTTGCTAATTTACCCTTTTGCAAAAGAGCGAAGACCTCCTTATCTCCAATATTAATACTTTCCTTGATTTGTTTTTCCTTTTTGAGCGTACTATCCGGGACACCAGCTATTTTTTCAGCTTTAGCTTCTTGTAGTGACTCTAGCAACAACATGGCCTTTGCATTTTCAGCATAGTAAAATGCCTTCTCCTCATGCTTACTATCTTTGTTAAGCACAGCCAATACAAGCTCAGTGTGGATGGCCCAATTATAAATAATCGGGAGACCATAATTAATCATTTGCTTGGCTTGATCTCCCTCAAACCGTTGTCGAGCATCAGTCATTCTCAATGACAATTCATCGAATAAGAGACTGGCTTTGCGATAATGTACCAATGGCTGGTATTGCTTGGCCAACTTAAAATAGGATTGCGCTAGTCGATAATTGAGGCTAATGAACGTAAAAGGGGCAATAGCATATTTCCCGTCTTTTTTTGTACGAAGAAACAGTTCCTCGGATTTTTCCAGCTGGCGCTTGGCCTTCTGGTATTCACCCTGATGCATGACCAGTTCTGCTTTTATAGCTAGCAGCTCCGAAATCAAGAAATGATCTTTCCCATGGATAGCTTCCACCACTTTTATCGCCTTATCATAATAAGCTATAGCTAGCCCTAGCTGACCCAATTCTTCATAGACGCCACCAAGACGGGTATAGAGGTTTATCAATCTAAAATGGGTTTCTCCAAGGGCTTCAATACTTTTATCAACACCTATTTTCAGGAATTCTATTGCTTGATCAAATTTTTCTAAACCTTCGTAGCAGGCTCCTATATTCAGATAAATAGCATTGATATCTCCATCGCGCATCATATTCCGCTTCTCATAGATTTCCAATGCTTTCAGGTTGTAATAAAGAGAGCTTTCGAAATCCAGCAGCTTATCATAGGCTACCGCAATACTGTGGTAGAAACGGCCGAGGTTTGGATCATCTTTTTCTACTTTTTTACGCAGGATCGAAATAGCTCGATAATAGTTTTTTAACGCTTGATCAATATTGTGGATCGAAATATAGGCATTGGCTTCCTTGGCGATGGCGAAGGCAATGTTTACATCATCAGGTGACTGCGCCAAAGCTCGAGTAATACGCGTAACTTCTTTGTATTTTTCTAGAGCACCATGATATTCCTGCTTCAGGATTAGAATATCTGCTTGCAAACCGATGCACGCACCTAGAAGTGGGTTGTTTTTACCCCAAGCGGGGGGAATGTGCAGCAAAGCGCTATCGATCATCGATGTTGCCAGCGAAAGGTCTCCTTTCATCATATGTAGCTTAGCTACAGTTGAGTATATAGAAGGCTTAAAGGCTGGGTCTGTAAAGTTATTTTTACGAGCAACAGTTCGAACATTTTCGAAAGCCCAGAGGCTACTGTCCACTTTACCCCATTCGGAATAGGTTGAGCCTAATTGCCAATAGATTCTCAAGTTTGTTCGGACATCTGGCGTTGGTTGCTTTTTTAAAAATACTAGCGATGTTTTAAGTCGTTTAGCAGCAGCTTTATATTCACCTTTCGCGAAATTAACGGCAGCCATAGATGACAAAGCGTATGGATAGTATTTTGAGTCTTTACCCAGATCATTTTCTACTATTTCTAAGTTTCTTGCGTAATAAAAATAGGCACTATCTACTTTGGCTGTCTGCGTATAGAAATCGCCAAGGTTGGCTTGTATGGCATAGAAAAGCAATGCAGGGCCCTCCTTCTTCCGCAGCAGATCCAAGGCCTGGTAAGCAGGCTGGACCACAGCAGCATCTTTTCTACCTGATCGAAGCATCAGTGTAGATTGCTGAAGCAACCGCATTACCTCAGTAGAGTCGGAAGGGGTAAACTGAGCAATACTTTCTTGAGGTACTAGCCAAAGCATTGCTAGTAAAATAAAGATGGAATGTCTCATTTTAGGGTTTGTTTTAGTATGTTATTGCATAGCGCTCATATCTCCTACTGCCACAAAGCTGGCCCAAAAGAAGGGATGCCCCCTGCGCCTATTATTGATGATATTTTGTTTGGCTACTTGAAGGGCTTT